>CEQY01201814.1_pt1 | contig 25048 bp, 29 predicted proteins | sample 361391 | NCBI WGS metagenome assembly CEQY01 (sample SAMEA2621075, study PRJEB7988) | marine metagenome | isolation source: saline water (ENVO:00002010), including | reverse complement strand
CCAAATCAGTAGGTTGGGGGTTCGAATCCCTCTGCACCCGCCACTTCTTTTGAAATTTACCGATCATTCCATCCAACTTTAAGACTCTCTCACTGCGAAGTACCTTTGTACGTCTCGTTCGATCGCTTTTCGTTGAATGAAAGCATCGGTAAATTTGAAAAGAAGAAGTTGGGTTACTGGGATTCGAAAGGGAGCTGGCGGAATGCTAAGGCATTCGAAGTGAGCGTGAAGCGAACGAACAGCCAGCGAGGGGAGGCTACGCTAGTGAGCAGGAGCGAACGGCTAGTGGCCGAATCCCTCTGCACCCGCCACTTCTTTTGAAATACTTTCAATTCTCATTTTAAGCTTCGACATTTGCTAGGTATAATAAGCCTATGGATAACGAGACCGATTTTAAAATCACTAATTTTTATTATGAAGAAGCTCCTAACTCTAATGCTCCCTTCGAAATACCAAGGTTTAATGGTTTTCTTGCGGAAAAAAAATTTTTATCCAAGGAGGAATCCTCGCTACTTTATAAGAGTTTTCTTGAAAAGGAAGTCTTAATAAAAAAAGAAATTAGTCAAAATCTTGAAAGTAAATTTAGTAATTTTATTTTAAACGGCTACCGCTTCTATGACTATTTTTCATTATTTAACGATAGTGACTCTAAAAAACTAAATACAAGAATTCAAAACGAATTAAAAATTCTTGCTAAGATTTTTGATTTCAAACTTAAAGAGGAATCAATGCATAGTTGGCTAAATATATTAAGGAAAGGTGAGTACGTTCCAAAACATTGCCATATTCTAGAAAATAAGCCTTCTTTGAGTTACGTGATCTTTTTAAATGATTCTGAAACTACTTTTAACTTGGAAATCCCTCATTTCTACAAAACTTCTAAAGAGGGAGAACTAAATCATTTTCCTGAGTATTTGGTCAGGCCAAATATGGGACAAATGATCGCTTTCCCTAGTTGGATGTTTCACTCTACAAAATTTCACACTGAAGAAGATAAAAGAGTAAGTCTAGCAGGTACAATTAAATTATTTTAAAAGTAATTGTAATGTTTCTAGTTTTTTAAAATTAGTAGAAGGCTCACCGGCATTTAATAATTTTATTATCAAACTATGAATTTCTCTGGAGTCGGCACTTGTTAAATTAAAATTTGTTTTAAACTTATTACCAATGGCGAAAAGGACACCATTCATGGCAGGATCCTGTTTAGCTAGGTATCCATGTACACCATTTCCCTTAATGGTTTGACCATAATCTATAATCCATCCAGGATCAGCTATTAATGTAAGATCTCCGATATTGGAATTATGGTTGTACCTATACTCTTCAGGAATTTGGTTTCTAAGATATACTCCGAGATGAGAAGAGACTTTTTTCAAGTCCTTAAAAATCTTTTGGACATTCTTGTTGTTTTGATCGTGATAATTTAAGACAACATGACTGCCTTCTAATATTCCTTTAGAAAAATCAATCGAACTTATATCAATCTTTTTGGATCTATCTAGCTTATTCATACCATGATCGCTAGCTATTAATAACTGAACATCTGTGTTTTTTAAGCTTGTAAGCTCCTTGAACATTCTGCTGAGAAAAGAATCTACCCTTAAAACCTCAATCTTCATTCTTTCCGAGTCATTAAAAAATCTATGCCCTGAACTGTCTATGTCGTGAATCCAAATCGAGACAAACTTTGCTCCGTTCTTTATAGATGTAAGGATGAATTTAAGTTTATTCTCAAGCGAACGAGATCTTTCGTATGGTAAATTAAACCGGGGTTTTCGCCCATTTATCAATACTTCTGAGCCTGGCCAGCTTTCGACAGCTGACAAAATTGCTTGTTGCTCAAGCGTAATCCACAGGGGTGGTATCACAAAAAATCTGTTATCTCTAAAATCAAATCTTCTTTTTAACTTTGGGGAGTAGAACTTTGAACCTACTAAACCATGGGCATTAGGCTCTACTCCTGTGATTATAGACTGAAGAGAGACTGTTGTTTCGGAAGGAAAAACAGGAGTTAGATTTTTAACAAAAGAGGCTTCTTTTATTTTTTGATTTAAAAAGGGAGGCGAAAATTTTTTTACATACTCAGAGGAAAATCCATCGATCATAATAAGAACAACTGTTGAATCAGGTATCCGTGTTTTTTTAGGACAACTTAAATCTAGTTTATCAACAAATTTAAAGGAGATTTTTGAAGCATTAAGTATATGAAAAAGAGGTTCGAGTGTTTCTTTTGGGAAACAAAAAGACTTTGTATTATTAGTTATGGTCATAGAACCATCTAAGTTACAGATAATTTCGCCAGCTGAAACGATTTCTCTCTGATTGAACTCTTCAAAAGCCACTAACTTTCCAAAATCGTTTCTCTTGAGAACAGAGAGTTGGCATTGACTATTTAAAACAAATCTTGCACTAACATCTTTAAATTTTCTATCTAGTTCATCAGAGCAAACTTTATTTATGTCCGTTATCAGATCAATTTTCTCTGACTTCCCCTGAGGCAACGATACTATTGGTAGATTACAATTATTGCTAAAAGCTTGTGGAATGAGGAATAATAAAGACCAAGAAATGAGTTTCACTTATTAATCTTAGTATTGAGGATTATTTTTGCAAAGGTATTTCCACAAGAAATTTTCTCGAAGGTATATTGTTCTTATTTTTACAACTCTTGTTTTTTTCGGCCTGCCTATCAATTTGATTCAAAATAAAAAACTTAATTACTTACTAATTGAAAGATTAATACAAGGAAATATACTCAACTTAGTTATTCAGAGGTGGGATCACTTTTCGGCAGGTAAGAAAAATTTTCCTTCTGTGCACATAAAAATGAAACCTAATGACTTTGTTCAATTGACTAAGTCGGAGAAAAACCCTTTATGGTCAAATGCTTATCTAGAAAAAGACAATGGATTTTTAAAAATAGAAATAAAAAAAAGGGGATTCCATTTTTATCATTGGATGGGAAAGAAAAAAAGTTTACGTATCAAACATGATAATCAAAGCTATATTCTCATGAATTATAAATGGCCTAGCTATTTCACAGAGATTTTTGCAGGACACTTTGCAAAGCAATTAAATCTTCTTAATGAATCGGAAAATATGATTCATCTGTACATAAATAAAAGGTATCAAGGATTGTATCATCTCATCCAGGATTTTGATGATTCCTTTTTAGAAAAACATGGTATGAGACTGGGCCCGATCTATAGTTATGATAATTATTCATATAAGTCTGGAGAATTTTTTAACCCTTATCTTTGGGAGAATAGTCAAAAAAATTATCATTGGCTACCCTTAGATGACCTCTTGAACTGCATTCAAAAGAGCTGTACTGAGCTTTTAACCTATATCCAAGTTAGAGATTTTATAAATTTCTATAATCTAACTGAACTTATTGGGTCTTCGCATCGAGATGCTTTTCATAATCACAAATTATATTATGATCCATTTGAAAAAAAATTCTCACCAATTGTATGGGACCTAGGATACCTAAGAAATGATGCTGAGGTCTTACAATCAAAAAATCCAATTTCCCAAAAATTGCTACAAAACTCGTTTTTTAGGTACATTAGAATAGAGAGCTTGAAGCAATTAATGTCGAATGAGTTGAGTCTCCAAAAACTTCAATCTTTTCTCAAAAGATTACTGGTCAAAATCAAATTTGATTTCAAATATGATTATTTAATGGGTACAGACCGAGCCTTTATCTGGAAAGATATAAAAGATCAGGAGAATAAAATCCGTAATCTTTTAGCCGAAAGAAATCAAAAAATTACAAGATCCTTGAGTCAGTTTGATGTAAGCTTGGAAAGACACTCAAAAAATGATTTATTAGTAATCAAAGGTAAAGGTTTATATAAAATAAAGGAAATTTTTGGTAATGGACATTTCACTTTAAATACGGAGAAAATAGATTGGGAAGAAATAGCAGCTCTTATGGCAAATACTATTGAAGACAATGAGCTGGTCTATAGCAGAGATAGAACTATCATACATGAAAAATTTGGAATAAGATACTTACCAAGTGCATTGAAATTCGAAGGAAGAATATCAAAAATTGAAATTGAAAATCTTTTTTCAGGTGAGACAAAAATATTGGAACCCATTACAGTATCTGAAGAAAAATACAAGGAGGCTTCTATCCTGTGGAAGGACGATTTGAAATCAAATATAAAATCCCTTTGAAGTCTTGGTGTGTACTTAAGGAAAAACTTAATCCTTATTTTCGCATAGATAGAAGATTTGGAAATTACACAGTTCATTCTCTTTATTTAGATACACCTAAACTAAATAGTGTCGAAGATAAAATTGAAGGACATTTTTACAAATGCAAAAATAGGATTAGATTCTATGGTCAAAATACAAACGAAAAATGGTTCGAGCAAAAGATAAAATTAGGAGATAAGAGTTTTAAGAGAAGAGAAATCTATCAAACTGACTCAAGCTATATAATGAAGCCAAAATGTTTGATTTCATATGAAAGGCTTGCCTTTGAATGTTTTTTTGATCCATATTTGAGAATCAATCTAGATACTTTGATAAGATCGAGTCGTAGAGATACACTTGACTTTAGCCATTCTGAAAACAACTTTATCCTAAATCCAACGTGGGGAATTTTTGAAATGAAACATAAAAAGAACTTCCCTGTTTGGCTTTTAAATATCCTTAAAGAGTCAAAAATGGAAAAAGTGAGTGTTTCAAAGTATACTTTATCTATGAATCATTTTAGGGGAAGATATGGATGAACTATTAAACCAAATGAGTTATACACCAACTCTGACTCCGGCCCATAGCTTTTTAGATGTATTTATCTGTTTTATTCTTACTGCAATACTAACTCTACCATTGGCTCTTCATTACCGTAAAAACAACAAAACCTTAGATTACGATCAGGGATTTTTTCATACTCTATTCATTCTTTCTTTTACTACATCGGTCATAATGATGATTATTGGAAGTGATATCGCAAGAGCTTTTAGTTTGGTGGGAGCGTTATCTATAATTAGATTTAGAACCGCAATAAAAGACTCCAGAAACACAGGATATATATTTGCAGCTTTAGTTATCGGCATGGGGTGTGGTACTGGAATGTATGCTTTATCTATATCCTTCTCTATATTTATAACTATGCTAATGCTACTTTTAAATCGATTTGAAATTGGAAGTTTTAAAAACCAGGACCAATTACTAAATTTAGAGGTAGATGAATCCCTCTATAGTCAGGACGAAATAGAAAGAGTGTTAAAAGATCAGGTAAGATACTTCAGTCTTCTTTATACAGAACTCACCAACGATAAAGGTTTGAGAAAAATGAGTTATATTATATCTGTAGAAGACTTTTCAAAACTATCAGAATGTCTTAGCCAAATAGAGGGTGTAGAAAAGGTATCTACTTTTTACAATGATCAAAGAATTAATATTTAGCCTCGCATTTCTCCTCTTCGCGTGTGAGTGTTTTTCCCAGGTTGATGATGATATAAAATTTTTAGTTAGTCGAGATATAGATTTAAAAAAAATTGAGCATTTGCTAGACAATAATTTTCGAATTCATTTTGAGAGTGTTGAGGTTGAAGATGTCTACTATGATAATGCTGAGTATGAACTCTTTGAGAACAATTTCTCTTTGAGAGTTAGATCATATAGAAGCAAGCAGCAAATTCATTTTAAGTTTCCAACTTCGAAAGGTATGGGTGAAATTCAAACTCCGGTAGGTTTAATAAAGAATGACTCTGATTTAATTTCAAATCTTCCTGCAGATATTCAGTCTCAAATTAAATACTTATTATTAAAGAATCAAATTAGTTTTACGACCTTTCTTCCTCAATTTAAGATAAATCAAAAACGTAAAAGAATGTATCTAAGCCAAGCGGGACAGCGCATTTATACGATTAGTTATGATAAGGTTTTCTATCAAGATAATATCTTACTTTTGGAGTTAGAGTTAGAGCTTTCCGAAAAGATAACTGACCAACGTGATAAATGGAATGAGAAAACACAGGAAATACTTAATATTTTAAAAGATAATTTTGATTTAGGTGAGAGAAACTTTCGCTCAAAATACCAAATCGTTTTTAAGAAAATACCTTTGAAAAAGATAAAATCCGGCTACAAGTTTTACTTGTTACTGTTTGCCGGCTTGTTTCTTCTCATTTATTCTTTAGGGAAGTCCGAAACTCCCAAATTATAGACTGCAATCTAAATAGATACTTCTGTTAGAGTTGGGTGGTTCATTTCCTAAGAATCTAATATACTTTTTCTTTCTGGTTTTCGTATTGCATCTTGTGGATAAGATTCTGGTTTTGTCAGTTTTATTTTTACAGTATAAGACCTTATATAACTCCTCTTCTTTAGGCTCTTTATAGAATTCTTTCCATACCTCACATTCAAAATCTCTCCACAAAGTAATTTTTTGATTTGATAGTGCTAAACTGGTTTTTTTCCCTGCCTTTGAAATTATAACAACCTGCCATGCTAAGTTATCCGACTCGCTGAAAACTCTCTTTTTATCTGTTGAAGTACACTGAGTGAAAAACAGTAAAAATGATAAAATACTTACTAGTTTCATAGTCCTTTCCTTTGAATGAACTCTTTATAATCCTGTAATTTCAATATTGATAAGTTTTTGATATGACCTGAGAACCTCACATAACTCTTGATAGCTCCTATTGTCAGTTATACGAGCCAGCGGTATATGGCCTAATCTTGCTTCAGCTCTGTCAGTATCCATATTATGGTTCTGTATACTCCACTCCCGAAGTTCCTTTCTTCTATTTTGGACAAATATATTGTCTGGTCTTATATAAATGAAATGATTGGCACAATACTGAGTTTGTGGAACTGGAATTGAGGTTGTCTTCGCTTCAAAGGCCGCTATATGTGAATAACCTATTTCATAGTAGTTTAGATAGATCATCTTTTCATTTAAATCGGGTGAAAAAAGATGATCGCAATTATTGAGGAGTACGGGCTTGAATATAGAAGAAAAAATAACTTCGATAAACCCACCTTTACCACCCTCTAAACTATCTTCCGCCATGTGGATGAGATAGTTTAAAAATTTTAACTCTTCATTGAATTTTTCTTTAAGATTTTTAGACTGTAGAGTTTCGAGGCTTTGTTTTTCAAAAAATTGGTGAAGTTTCCAAAGTGATTCCCTGGATTGCTCAATTGTAGGCAGAGATTTTTTAGGTAAGATCTCAAAAAGCTTATGGAGAGATTTGTTTATCTCCTGAAAAATTTTTTCTTTAGAATTGAATATATTTCCGTAGAATAATCCCTGGTTTAGAATTTCGGGCCGAGTTTTTAATTGAAGATCTAAGATACTGACCCAGTTGTGTGCGACAAAATGCTCAAATGTCTTAGCTTCAACGACTGCGTTGTCGAATATAAATTTAATTTGATAGGTATCAAAATCGTCATTAGGTTTTGAATCTCTTACTACGCCCCGACTATAAAGCTGATTAAAGTGCTTTAAGAAGATGAGAGGGTCTACCTCCAAAATTTTTGAAAGCTCTCTATATAATTGTCCGAGTGTGAAATCAGAGTCCAGCTTCTGTGCAAGTCCAACCACCAATGCCTGCAGTGAATTTATTTCAACGAATACTCCCAAGATTGGACCGAGTAGTAAAAAACTTTGGTCATGCTTTACTACAAGGACATATTTCTTTGAGAAAAAAAATAAGGTTGGATCATCTAGGCTTTTTAGCATTCAACTTATTATGCTACACTTAGACATGATCAACCACAAGGATTTTATTGACGCTCTGGGTTTAGATATGCCCAAGGTAGATGAAAATGCACCACCGATAAATTTACGGAATCACAAAAGATCTATATATTTCAAATGTATTAGAGGCGGGTACAAAGCTCAAAAAGGCTTAGAAATTACTGATGATTTAAGGTCGTATTTCAGTTCGAATTCGCTAAATATATTTGGTACGAACAATTCTTTAGAATTATTTCCCATGCTCGAGGGGAAAATACCTTTTCACCTCCTGAGAACGGAGGCTGATAGGGAGATTGATATATCTCAAAAATTTCATTTAAGATATTTTGAAAAATTTAAACATGTGGCTCCTGTACCTTTCCCTGTAGCGTTGGAGGTGATAGATGAGAAATACCAAGTTGAATTTCTAAACGCTTTAAAAAATAATATTTCAACCCCAGTATTTAAAAGAGTGGAGTCTCTTTTAAAATCAGACTCACTTTGTAAATTATATAACTTTCATCCAGAAATTCCCCTCCGCATCACTGATATGCTGTCGGAGCGAACACTTTCACAACTTCTGTGGAACGAGAATAAAGAATTTGATGTCGTTGAAAAATGGTTAGAACTTTTCTCTAGAATGTTAATCCTTGGGTTTATTCCTGCTACAAAATGGTCGCTGATAACTGGAAATTGCCTCCAACCTCAAAACCTATGTTTGTATGGTGGATTTGCTGACTTAGACTCTCTTGTTGGAGTAAACGATATTAACCGCAAAGAAGTTTTATATGAGTCACTTAGTTACTCCATGTTGAGCTTAACCGATTCGATATTTATGGCGCTAGAATCAAATAATAGTGATTCTGCAAGTAAGTTAGAGAGAAAATGGATTTTACAAAACTATATATTCTCTGAAATTAAAAATCGGGTCTTAAATAACGATACCGACTCAAATATAAAACAATATTTCGAACTAAAAGAAAGTTTTAAAACTCTCAGATTCATCGACAAATGAATTTTTCTTGAGCAACAACTTTATTTTCTCTGTGAATGTTCTGATTTAATTTAGGCTCTTGAAGTAATCGAGTTTGCAAAAATGCTTCACCCCCACATTGTTTCTGGAGAAATATATCTCTTACACGCTTGTCTTTTTGTAGTGCTGTTATAAAAGCGGCTTTAAATTGACTTGTAATGACACTATCTGAGTCAAATATTAAATCTTTTTTTGAATTGTAAATCAGATACTTGTAATTATAATAACCTGGCGAAGGAGCCACGATACTCCACCTTTGAGGAATTAAAAAATTTTTGAGAGTTGCATTATTTTTAAAAATGCTTGGAAACATATTCCAGAGGATAATTGAAGTGAAAATGTAAAGCCATACACTTAGCTCTTTAAAGCCAGGTCTTGTAGGCTCTAAACTTAGCCTTAGAGCTTTTTTAAACTTTAAAGCATAAATTAGTATCCAGCAGGAAATCATTGCGAGGGAAAAACTTTTTAGGATCGTCGTTATAAATAGAATTGAATGGAATAAAATAAAGCAAATGATAACTATTTTAAGAAAAAAACTTAACTTGCGTTTAAATTCGAAAAACAAAAGCAAAGGCAACACAGAATATTCTAATAAAATGGTGGCCTTACTCAAGAAAACAAACCACTCAGAGGGTATAAAGGCTAAAAATTTAACTCCCAGGTCAGTTGATATTTGTTTTGTCTGAAAAAAAAGAGATAGTGCTTGTCCATTATCCAGCCAACTCGGGTCACTTTTATGAAAAGCAGAAAAGAAATAAGCTGATCCTAAAAACAGAGAAAAGCAAAAAATAGAACACCTATGAAAGCGATTTTCGAACTTCTCTGCTGCTAATCCCCAAATTAGTAGAAGTGGGAGAAAGACAAGAATTCCTTTACCTATATAGACCTGATCTTGATTGGTTACTGCAATTAAGAAGAAAAGTGAGAAAGAGGTAAATGACAAAAAGTTCTTAGCTAGAGTGAAATTTAAAGTAAGCCCTAGGAGTATCAAATGAAAAATAACTTGTTGTGGAAAACTTCCAGATAGCAAGCCTAGTGGAAAACCGCTCCCATAAATTTCTGGGTACTCTGAATTGACTGCATAGACGAAGTACATTCGCTCTGTGATGCGCCAGAGAAGGGATACTCCAAAAAGTATTCTCGCTATAGCCAAAGTTGGAATAGATTTAGCTAAGTGCATGAAATTCCTTGAGCCCATTATACCATAATTCCTAGAATTATAGTATAATTCCCTTATGGATCTCAGTATCTATTTATCAATAGCTCTAGTTTTTTTTTTCATAGAACATAGGTTTAGCTATAGACCTACCTCACTTAAAAATAGACTGTATTATCTAGTCCGAGACCTTCCTTTTGCTTTAGTAAACCTTCTTCTTCCTCCTTTTCTAATAAAAAAAGTCATCTTCTTTTATTCAGATTTTTTAAACAAGACAATTCCAAATTTTAATTTTCTTTTTCCAAGAGAAGAAATGAATGGCATTGGAATTCTTGTTGTAGGCTTTGTAATCTCAGATTTTATAGGTTTTATATTACACCGTTATCTCTATCATGGTGTTCTTTTTAAGTACTTTCATAGTGTGCATCATAATGGGGATGTTGTTAGGTGGCATAGTGCCTATCGTTTTAATCCTTTCGAGCTTGTACTTACAACTTCAATAATTTATATGCTTTTTTATCCCATAGGAATTCCGCCTGAATTATTCTATAAATTGTCCCTGTATAATCTTTTAATAAATTATCTTAACCACTCTGAACTACCACTAGGTCACCCTTTAATAGAGAAATTTTTCGTCACTCCAAATTACCATGTCATACATCATTCAGTTGAACCAGGTGATCAAAGAAGTAACTTCGGAGGAGTCTTTACTATTTGGGATACGATTTGGAAGACGAAAAACGAAAAAAAATTTTTGCTTAATAAGAAACTTGGAACTAGTTTATGAACCTTGATATTGAAAACCTCCAAGTTGTTTCCATATATGAAAAGCATGAAAAAATTGATTTTTCTAAAAATATTTTTTTAAATGGGATTTCTCCTTATCATTTAGAGTTTTTAAAAAGCAAAGATTTTAATAAAGAAATTTTTGTTTCTGGTCACTTTAATCGAAAAATAATTGAAGAAAATTGGCCTTGGAGCATTAACTGTATAAATTTGTATCAAGAAAAAAATTCATCCACTTTTATAGACAGGGAGTTTGATTTTTTTGTATTCGAGGGGGAAACAAATTTCTTCTCAGGTATTGATATTGCAACAAAAATTTTAAAAGAGCTCGACCCTAAGGGTGAAAAAACTTATTATATACCCCATTTTGTGGTTGGAAGAAATTCGTCAACTCAATACACAACGGATTTCCAAGAACATATTCATAGTTCACCATTAGTCTGGGAAGATTTTTATCGAGCGCAAACGGATTGGCTCCCATCTGAGCACATACTGGATGAAGTCGAAGCAATCGAAAAACTTTCAGGAAGATGTTTAATTGTTAGCCCTTCAATTTCCTATCATCAACCAATTTACAATTGGTCATTAAATAGTATTCGAAAAGGAAGTCATATTTTCGCTTCTAAACGTTCAGCTTTTACAAGCCTTTCAGAGGAAGAGTTTTTTTTCCCTAGTCAGTACATTTTTAATTATTCACCTTTCAGCAATACAAGCAGGATAAACATTTTAGTCATTTCTCAACTAATAGATTTATTAAGGTCTAAATACAATGTTTAAATATATCAGATTGAGAAGTGAAATTACTCTTTTTGAGAGGGACCAAAAATTCTTTTTAGCAAAAAAGGGGAGAGGGAATTGTAAAGGCCAAATAGTTCCTTTGGTTATAGATAAAGGGCTTTTAGACGAACTTCGTAATAGATTCTTAGAGGTCAGTTATTTATATAGCAACCTCGGCTCTCCCGAGCAAATTGCAAATTTCAGACACATGAGAGGGCTACTCTTTTTTGAATATAAACGTTCTCAAGATGACTCAATTATTTTTTCAGAGAAATACTATCCTGAAAACTTAGAGGGGGTATTCGAAGAAGAGGATTCAGGCAGTATTTCATCCAAAACCTTTCTACGAAAGGAATATGATGTTTGGACTATAGATAATCCTCTTTCGAATTTAAGTTGTTATGAGGAAACCGGAAATCTGAGTGAGAAGTTTTTAAAGATGATGGAACATTCTATCTTTGATAGAGAAAGCCAACTAGACTTTAAGGATCTACTCATGCTCCACGAAACGAGAAGAAGAAGGGATAAACTAAAGGGGACATTTCCACAGGTTAATAATTACAAACTCAAAAATCTAATATCCTTAAAAAACGAAGGCATTGAAGTTGATACGTATAGAGTACCATCTTCATTTAGAGGAAGCTCAAAAAGAGTTTCTAAGCCTATTGAAAAGAAAGATTTCTTAAACTTTGTTGGACAAATAAGTGCCCAACAAGCTTCTTTGTTCGACCCTTATTTTGAAACGGTTAAAAAGAAATTCTATCCTTCAGCGGGCTCAGGTTATGAATTAAAACCTGTCTTTTTTTGCCAAAATATTATTGGTATAAAACAAGGTGTATATCTAATAGACGAAGACACAAACCAATTGAAAGAAATAGAATTCAATTTAGAGCATTTTAATTCTGTACTCGCCTCAGCTAGGAAATCTTGGGGAGTGGAAAATGGTTTACCAGCCCTAGTTATAAGCTTTGTTTTAGATCCTATATTTTACTACAGAAAGTATAGCCAAATTTGTCTTTCATTGAGTTTGATTAATTTAGGTGTAATGTTTAGAGAATGTTATCAAATCGCACATAACCTGAATCTATCTGCCTGTGCTTTAGGCTCCACAACTACAGATAGATTTTTTGAATTAACGAAAGGTGAACTAATAAGCTTGGGTGAATTTGGATTGGGTGGCAAGGTTTAGCATTTTTTTTCTGCTTTACTATATGATTTAAAGAATATCTCTTGTTTCATTTCTTTAGTTGAAATCATGTTTTCGTAGAATTTTTTGGTGTTAATCTTTCTCTTAATATTGCTATCGCTTCCAAATGAAAGAGGTGGTTCACTCAGTTCACCAGATAATTTCTCGTTGAATTGACTTATTTCCAGTATAGCGAATTTGAGATCTTGCATGTCTATTATTTTGCTTTTAGTGAAATTTATTGCCCTCGCGATAAGAGGGTTATTAACTCTAGCCGCGAGTTCTCCAAGCCCTCCCCAGTTTGAAAGGATAACAGGATAACCTCTTTCTAGCATTTCTCTCGGTGCAAGCCCATAATTTTCATTATTATAGCTACTAAGGAAGAGACCTATTGAATTTTTTGGAATTTCACGAAAAATGATCTCTCTTTCTTTGTGCCCATGGAAATAGACTTGATTCTCAATTCCTAGTTCAATCGAGAGTTTTTTTAAAAAAGATTTATAATTTGGATAAGAGCTATTTTCAGTTCGATTTAAATTGTCTAGTTCTCCATAGAGATGTAATTGAAAATCGCTCTTATCTTCCAAAGCCAATGAATGAAGCATAAAAAGCATCTTGTCGATATTTTTTGATGGTGTCAGTCTTCCAATGTAGACCAGATCTTTTCTTAGTGATTTTCCGGGTTCAATGCGAATTGAAAAATTATTTATACCATAAACTAGAAAGTTTAGGTCAGGAAAAACTTTTTTGAGGATCGCACTGTCAGCTTCACACAAAGTGTAGAGAGTATCATTCGTTCTGAATAGATCAAGGCCTAAAGCTTTTAGTTGAATTCCCATTTTGTTGGTTGATGCGAACCAAAAATAGTGCAGGTTAAAATTAATGTTTTCCCTTAGAGTAATTAATTTTTGAGAAAAATTGGAGTTGATTCCTAAAACAAATACATGCTTCGAGTTCTTAACAATAAGCTCGAGTTTGTCATAAAGTTGGTTCTCTTTGGTGTCGATGATCAAGGGAATGAGCTTCTCTTCGCTTGAGAATTGGTAAATTCGGTCAAGGATATAACTAATAAAACTGGATAGCGAATGCCATTTCTCTAAATTTGTATCAATTATTATTAAAGCTTGATTTATTTGAGAGTCATCATGTATCCATTGTGAGAATGGGAATGTATCCATGATTTTATATGGAGAGATGTCAGCTAGATGTTTTAGTTTTTTGCTAAACATTTTTATCCCAGTATGTGAATTGCAATACATTTGTTAAATTTAAGTACCTTTTCTTTATTAAAAACCTTTTCTATATATTTTTGATCTTTACCAAACTTGATATTAACAAGGTCTTCTGATTGGGCGTATGAAAAATAAAGTTCTGGCGTTTCAACGCCAGGTAGAATCGCCTTTTCGGTTTTAACTATAAAGGAGGGGGCGTCGGGGAGTATTGATTCGTTTAAAGAGGCATCTTCGTATCGCTTTTTCAAGAAATCACCATACTGTAGGTCAAGTCCGAGCCTAATATGCTCGTGGACGCCTGGGTTAGAATGAGACTGAAAAGACTCAAAACTAATGGGCGGTAAGCGATGTTCATTTGAGAACTGATTATTAATCATCCTGATTAACTCACTAAAGGCAGATTCAATACTACACTCCAATGAATCCTTAAATCCAAGACCAATTGTGATCCCAAACGGATTTTTAGCATTAAATCCGTTTGCAGAAGCTAAAGTTGCGAATCCATGTTTATTTTTTCCTAACAGTCTGATTTGAATACCAATCCCATTTTTTTGTAGGACTTCTATGAGGCTATTGTTCTGTATTAAATGATTGTAAATTTTTTTAGAGTAAATCTGTCCGAGATAATGAAATCTTAGATAGGCATCTCTTTCCATTACTTCAAACTTTGCGGCCTTTTCACTCTGCTCAGGAGAGCTGTGTATGGCACATCCATTAGAATTTTTTATTCCTTTGGTTCGCATGAACAATCTCTCGTATGCTTCTAAAATACTTATTGTTTGGCTAACTATAGAGGAACTGTGAGAAGACAGTCCAAAAACTTCTTTACCAGCATAATTCATAAAGGCACATGAGTAGTATTGGGGTGCAAATTCCTCTCCAGGTATTTCCCATCTACGCTTAAACACTCTAATTTTTAGTCTGTCTTTGACTCTTAATGACCAGTTATAATGCGAGAGAATTTCCTCAGTAACCATTTCAACTGCAATCGCAATATGATGAGCAATTTGTAGCCGTTAAAGTTGTAAATCCGTGAGCTTCTAACTCCGCAGTGTAGAGATCCTCAATATTCCTAATCTCAATACCTCTTGTTTTTAGAGACTCTTGATCTAGATTTTTCAATTTTGGCGAGGAGCCTTCTATAAGTCCTAAATCATTAAATATATTCAGGTAATCATCTGAGGGATCTTTATCTTGCAGTATTAAGGAAAATGCTTCAAAAGCTGAATCTTTCAGATCAAAAATTAGCTCATTTGATTCGTCTGTGAAGCAAAGACTATATGAATTCTTAGCTGCACTTTCAACATATATGACAGTTTTCTTTAGTTTCAATATTTTTTCCTCGCGATTGTTATTATAGCACAGAGTTATTATTTCGAGGATTCAAAAAACTAATTTACTCTATGAATATTCAGTTAAGAAGTTAGCTAAGTTGTTGTTTTTACTTTTAGTCGGTAACTTCTAATCTATAAGCTGGGCCATCTATCAGCACTTTATTCTTATTTATATAGATAGTTTTTCCTTCTGAGCATAAGTTTTTACAATTAGCATGCTTCACAATTTTGGCAAGTTTACTCCTCTGGGACCAAGTGAAATGCGAGACTCTCTGTTTTTTCTCTCTGTACTTATGGCTTAGTATATTCTGACCTTCGAAGAATTCGTTTTTAACTTCAATATTACCCATATTAGTAATGGTCGGTAGTATATCAAGTAGTTCGATCGCTTGGTGGTTAAGCTCCTTTTTTGGTTCGTTATCACTTTTAAACATAAAAAGTGGGAAAGCTATTTCACCTAGTCTACCGTGATCCGAGTGAATAATTATTTTAGTTTTCTCCCAAGCTTTGGTCTTGCGTAAATGCTCCAACCACTCCCCAATAAGCTTAAGCGAGCACTTCAAAGAATTCTTATAATTGGTTGAAGTGAGCAAGAAAGAGTCGGAGCAATCGCTCAATTCAAAGTAAGGAGCGTGTGGCCTGGAATAATACAAAAAAGTATAACGGTTGTTTTTTTCCAACTGAGGCTCTATCTCATAGAGATAGGTTTTTAGATTCTCTCTTTCACGTACATATCTAAGTTTTGAAAATTCAAAAAAAGTTAAATATCTCGCCTTTAAGGGAAAGAATTGCTGCTGGAAAATATCAAAATAAGTCGCAATTGCTATAAGATCTTTATAAAAATCAGAATAAATTTTTGTGCCTCTAGATCTAAGATCTATATAATTATGAATATTTTCATTTTTTACAATGGGAAATGATTTTACAAAATTAACCATATACCCGTTTTTTGATAATAGAGAGGGAAGTGCTTGTTCTGATGTAAAAGCTTGTTGAAAGAATGATTCTGCATTGCCCCCGTCTGGGATCATTTTACTTTGTAAAAGTGAGCCTAGTGAGCCTTTAGTAAAAATATAGTTTGATACCGTATTAGGGAAAATTGAAAAACCTCTATAATATCGGCTTAAATCTTTATCAGAATTGATAAGCTCTAAGGCTTCCTTGGAAGATACTTTTTCAAGCACAATATGTAGAATATTTGGTTTTAAGATATTTGATTTTTTGAATTTACTGTTTTGTTCAATGATGGGAGTGCTATAGTTTCGAGTCATAAAATTAAAGTTAATGTTCTGAATTTTTATAATATTAAAAAATAGGGTGATAAGACCTATCCAACTAAATAGGCGGAGATTAAAAAGAGAGGTACTTGTAAACTTTTTCCAAACGATGAAGTGCCCGAGGATAGCGATGCACAATAGGCTCCATACTAATAAATTGTCGAAGCTGGTTACTCTGTTGAAAACTCCAAAAAATAGGCAATGAAACAAAAAGTGTATTGAGAGCTTTGATATAGAGGTTAGCTTCTTAGGAAAAAGATATAAAAAAACTCCCATAATGAATGAAGCAATAATTAAAAATATCAAAATGTTAGGATTTTCTCCAAAAGACTTGATTGAACCTTTTCCAATTAAAAGAGCAAAAGGATTGATAAAGAAGAATAGTCCCGGGATGAATGAGGCAAGAGTACGGATCATTAATTTCCTATTCAGAGTCTTCGCCGTCTTTAAATCGTTTTCTGATCGATCTAACGAGCCTTTTAATGTTAAAAAGCACTATTCCTAAAACAGTTGCTAAAAACTGTAAAATAACCCCTGATGCCCCCGGATCAATATAGGCATGAGCATCAAAAGAGAAAAAGAGAGATATTAATAAATACATCAATACCTTATTATACAACAACTCTTACTTCATGATATATTCTAAATGTTGAAAAATTCAGATATAAAATTGAAGCTATTAGGAAAACTTCAAGAAACGATTCCTCCAGAGCTACAGGGAAGCTTCGACTTATTTCTTCTCGGATCAGTTAGCTATAATTCTCATCGACAGAATTTGGATAATGATTCATTTATTTTATGGAATAAAAAATTAAAATTTGAGGAAAAAAATCAGATCATTGATGCAATTAATCAGGCTTTTGTTCAGCTTGGATTTAGTCAGTGTCCAGACTCAATGAATGTTAATAACCCTCTCTGGCAGGGAACAGAAAAAGAGTGGGTAGTTAGGGTATCTGAATTAGAGTCATCTCACGAAATTAATAGTAAGTTGCACCTCTTGGCACTGCTGGATCACTATCCTATCAAGGGCCAAACGCCTGACTTTATCAGGAGTATTAAAGTTGACTCCTCGTTTCTAAAATTATTTTGCTACGACTTCGTTCGTTTACTAGGTTTTAGAGAGAGTTTTAGAAAACTGATCTTACGGGTAACGGTTTTAGTGCACTATTTAAATAAAGGGCATAAGGTGAAGTTCAATTCAATCAATGAAAGATTGGAAATGCTCTCTAAACATCTCAATATAGACTTAAGTCTTTTAAAAAATCACTCAGAAATATCAAAATTTAGTTTTTATAAAAAAATCAAGGTCTATATAATATTGGTACGAATTTATTTGAAATTTTTTATCTTATATCTAAAGGAGGATTAAATTCTTCGTTTACTGCATCCATCTCATTCTTTTTGGAACTATTACTATGACTTTCTAAATACAAGTAATGGGTTGAGAGAATTTTTTAATACTCTCATTATTGAGTCTACGACTTATTGCAATCGAAAGTGTAGCTACTGTCCAAACTCATTATACGAGCGAGGAAGTGAACAAAAGCAAATAACTTTAGATGAAGAGGTTTTTTTTAAGATTATAGACGAACTCAGTGAGTTAAAATTTAGTGGCAGAATATTACCACACCTCTATGGAGAACCTCTTTTGGACAAGAGACTGCCGCTGTTAATTAATTATGTAAAAAAGAAATTAAAAAAGAGTTTAGTCGTAATACATAGCAATGGAGATTACTTAAACCAAGAAATTTTAAAGGAGCTTGATTTAGCGGGAACTGATGCAATTATAGTAACGGAGCACGGAAAGTTTCCTAACTCAAGGGTGGAAACATTGACTCGAAATAATAAGTCTAAACTAAAGTTAATCTACAGGTCATCAGAAGATCTGGAATTAATGAATCGAGGAGGTAGTGTTAATGTTGCTAACCCCGTAAGATTTAAAAAATGTTTTTATCCCTCTCAAGCCCTGACAGTAAGTGCGCACGGGAAGGTGATCTTGTGTTGCAATGATTATCATGGGGAAGTGGAAATCGGAAATTTACGTAATGAGACTATATCAGAGATATGGACCAAGGAAAAATTTAAAGAGATAAGAAGTCGGACAAAAAAGGGAGACTTCCAATTGGAGATCTGTAAAAAATGCACTGCTTGAAATTAGCCACTCAAAATATTCTAAGACCTAATCTTTTTGTGCAGTACTTTTTTCTAGGCTTATATCTAATGAATTTTTCTTGCGCAAGCCCTCAGACTTATGTTTATGAGGATGGCGATAGAGTCTATTATACTGACGAATTTGGACATTCGATCAGGGTTTTACCCTCTGTTTTTGGTCCTTCACCACTCTCTTCCAAAATGAGAAAATTTATTGCTTATGACTTTCAGCCAAAGACTATGGGGGTGGCTTTGGACATTGGATCAGGCTCGGGAATATATGCCTATTTACTAGCCCAAAAAGGATTTAAGAAAATATATGCCACCGATATTAATCCTGCAGCAATTTCAACAATTAAAATAAACGCCAATAATTTTGGGTATGATAAATTAATTGTGCCAATCTTGGTTGATGAAAATAAGCCAGTGTTCGGCTTTTTAACTAATGAAAAAGCAGACTTGGTTGTGTTTAATCCTCCTTGGGAAAATAAGCCGGCAGACTCCCTAGAGGAAAAAGCAAAATATGACGAGGATCATGCCTTCTTAAAAAAATTTTTGGAGGAGTTGCCTTCAATATTAAGCTTAAGAGGAGAGGCATTGATCTCTCTAGGAACACAGTCTGCAAAAAATGTTTTTTTAAATAAAATTAAAGAAACAGCGTTAAAGTATCAAGTAGTCATTCATGAGGAGTGGTCCTTTAAAAAGTCGGGAAGCTTGACAGTCTATAAGGTCAGTAGATGAGCCATAGACTAATTTTTAGCTTACTTCTTGCACTATTTTATGGATTAATTTTTTTTCGAGTTGAACATTGGCCTTTTACTGACTGGGGAGTTTATGCCTACAAGTATCACCCAGAAAAAGTTTTTGTTTTTGATTTGAGTTTGAAAGATAGTGAACCTAAATTAGCAGCAAATTTATTAGAAAATCTTGGACAATCTCCCGTTACATTTAACGCCATGATCACAAGGTCTTACCTAAAGAAAGATGAAGAAGAAATAGATAAACACATCTTGTCTTTGCTAGAGGAAATGAAAAATTGGCAAAAACAGTTAGCCCCAGATGCAGAAGTTCAACTAATTTTGAAAAGCTTTGATGGAGTCGATGAAGGAAAAATTAGAATAAAAAGGGAAGTTTATAAAAGCTACAAACTTTTTCAATAGAAAAATTCCTTGTTGCAGGATTGGTCTTTTCCGAATTTTGTTTTGTATAATGGTGATCATTCATTTAACTGTGAATCCTTTTTATATAACTCTACCTTATGAGCTTCCAACGAATCAAATTACATTGTTTCAGTTTTTTAATATCGAAAAGTGGAGTCTTATAACGAATAAAATTATCTATATAATTCTAGTTGTCTCACTGGTAGTGACAGCAATAGGGTATCGTGTAAGGCTAGCAATTTTTGTGAGTATGGTTTCATACCTTCTCTTTATGGGGAATTATTTAGGAACAGCCAAAAGTCCACATATGAGCTATGTTTGGCATTCTCAAAACCTAATCTGGTATCTCCTCTTTACGCTTTTTCTACTCCCTTCCTCTAGTAAAATACAATTAAATCGCCGTGGTGTACAAAATCTGCTTAAGCGAGAGAGTTATTATTGGGAAGAGGTTGTTGTCGTGCTCACGATATGTGCTGCCTATTTTGGTTCAGGATACTCTAAGTTAAGTACTTCAGGTTTAGAGTGGGCTAATGGTTATACGATGCAGGGGTATATGCTTCAAAGGTATATTTATAGTGGAAATCCTTTGGCGGGGTTGATTGTTTCTGATTTGAGCTTAGCTAAGTTATTGAGTTGGATAACACTTGCTTTAGAGACAATAATTCCGTTTTGTCTATTGGTTCCTTATTTAAGGTGGGTCACTCTATTAGTCTTTTTCTTTTTGCATTTAGGGATCAAATTAATTATGGATATAGACTTTATCTATTCTCACTTTCTAGTCTATCTAACCTTTTTTCTCGCAATAGCCATTGAAAAATATCTGTTATACAAGTCTCGTCGACAACTTAAATAGCTATCCTCTAGCGAAATAGCCATCCACCTTCACAATTTGACCGTGTATGAAACTTGCTTCGGCAGAGGCTAAAAACAAGACGACGTTTGCGACTTCTTTTGGAGTACCTAGCCGCTTTAGCACATGAGAGTTTTGAATTTTCTTGATGAGATCTTTGGAGATCGAATTCTTAAAATTTCTTGCTATGTCTGTTTTAGAAATAAAACCAGGTGCTATAGCATTTATCCTAATGTTCTCAGTACCGTGTTTTAGTGCAGCTGATTTGGTGAGTTGATCTACTCCACCTTTACTTGCCGCATAAGCCCCAAAGTCGCTGAATCCTCTATCACCAATAATAGAACTCATATTTATAAGACAACCATAGCCTTGTTTTTTAAATTGTTCGATTTCATGCCTCATACAGTAAAAAACACCTGCTAAGTTAGTTTTCATTATATCTTCGTATACGTCCGTTGAAGTTGTTGCTATGTCTCCAGGCTCTTGTCCGATACCTGCATTGTTGAAAGCGATATCAATCTTTCCAAATTTTTTGATGGTCGACTCAAAAAAAGCACCTATTTCTTTTTCTTGGCGAACATCTGTTCTTATATAATGTGCCTCTCCACCAAAGTTTTCTATTTCTGCAACTACGGCTTTGCCGAGTCGCTCCCTTCTGCCGTTAAAGACGACTAAGGCTCCTTAGTTTTGCAAATTCAATTGCTGTGGTGCGTCCAATGCCTGAGGTGGCACCGGTAATTAGAACGACTTTGTTAGAAAACTTGCGAGAACTTTTAATTTTTGACAGTACTCCCGAGTCTTCTTGGCCCTTTGCGCTTGATGTCAGTGCTAGAGCTGAGAGTGAGAGACCTAGGCTTTTGAAAAATGTCCTACGATTTTCTAAATCTGACATTGAAATCCCCTTTAATTTTGGAGTTGTCTTACTTCTCAGAGTAGCAGGCAGTGGTAGCTTACTCAATCAAAACGCAGTCCGTTAAGTTGCTGTAAACTTTTTAGTAGACAATTTGTGTTGTTTTTCGCATAAAGGGAAAACTTTTAATATTGAAAGGGAAATTCTATGTCATCGGTTACCAATGATAACGGTAAAAAATGGATCCAAGCCGGGGTTACGGGCGTTTGTATAATTATAGGCTATGTTCTAATCAGCTTTTTTCTACAGCTGGGTGAATGGTTCGAGCTTGAATCCAAAATTAGCAGTTATGTCCTCATTACTAATATTGTTTCAGTGCTTGTTGCTGGTGGAACTTATTTCTACATTATAAATAACAAGGCTACGAGTACATTTCTGGACGAGGTTTGGTCTGAAACTGTTAAGGTGGTTTGGCCTGACAAAAACGAAACCGTAAAGCAAACCATCATCATTATGATCGGGGTAACAATCGTAGGATTCATCTTGTGGGTCTTTGATTATTTAGGAACATTGTTTCTAAGCTTAATTCAGGACTTTGTTAAATAGGAAATATGATGTCTGAAGAAAACAAAAATGAAACCGAATCAGTTGAAGAAACTACTGTCGCTGTTGAGGAAAACACCGAGGCACTGAGTACTCAAGAAGAGCGCGAAGAAGATGAATCTAGAGATCCCGATCTTGCTCGCGGCGATTCACCGGACTTCAAGTGGTATGTAACTCATGTTCTGAGTGGATATGAGGGAAGAGTTTCAAAAACACTCAAAGAAAGAATTATGAACCATAATATGGCTGAATATTTTTCAGAAATTTTAGTTCCTGAAGAAACAGTTGTGGCTAATGTTAATGGTAAAAAAAGAAATATTAAAAAGAAATTTTTTCCTGGTTATATGCTTATCAAAATGATCATGACTGATAAGGCGTGGCATCTTGTTAAGAATACTGACAAGATTACGGGCTTTGTGGGTGGAAGCAGTGTAAAGCCACAGCCAATTAGTGATGAAGAAGCAGCCTTTATGCTAGGTCAAGCGAAAGATGGAGCTTCGAAGAAAACAAGATCTTCTGTGGCTTACTCTACTGGTGATTCAGTAAAAGTTGTGGAAGGACCATTCGCTTCATTCGTTGGTACTGTTGAAGCAGTAAATGCTAATGGAAAATTAAAAGTAAACGTATCAATTTTTGGTCGTCCTACTCCAGTTGAGTTGGATGACACCCAAGTTGAGAAAGCATAACTCAAACTTTTAAAAATAAGTTTGAGAAAATAAAAATATACGGGAGATTAAAAGTCGTTTGAACCGAGGAGTTAAATCATGGCAAAAAAAGTAACCGGATTTATTAAATTACAAATTGAGGCGGGAAAGGCTAACCCTGCTCCACCAATCGGTCCTGCTTTGGGACAGAAAGGTGTTAACATTATGGAGTTCTGCAAAGCCTTCAATGCAAGAACTCAAAAAGAAGCTGGGACAATTTTCCCAACAATTATCACTGTCTATTCAGATAGATCATTTACCTTCATTACGAAGACTCCCCCTGCAACTTATCTTCTTAAAAAACATTTGAAGAAAAAGTCTTTAGCGAACAAGCCTGGACATGAAGTAGCGGGAACTGTTTCTGAGAAGATTGTGGAAGAGGTGGCAAATGCAAAGATGCCAGACTTGACTGCAGCAAATTTAGAGGCAGCTAAAAGAACGATCGAGGGATCTGTAAGGTCTGGCGGTTTAAAATTGGAGTATAAGTAATTAACGGGAGACGAAAGTCGCTTGAACCGTAGGAGAAATCTATGAAGAAAATCAATTCGAAAAGAAAAGAAGCATTCGCCAAAGTTGATAGTAATAAAGTCTATTCTGTAAAAGACGGAATTGCTCTAGCTAAAGACGCCGCTTTTGCAAAGTTTGATGAAACATTTGATGTCGCTTTTAGACTTGGTGTAGATCCAAGACATGCTGATCAAATGATTCGTGGCGCGATCGTTATGCCAGCTGGTACCGGGAAAAAAGTTAATGTTGTTGTTATCACTTCAGGTGAAAACATTTCAAAAGCTGAAGCAGCTGGTGCAGATTTAGTTGGTGGAGATGATATCATCCAAAAAATCCAAGGTGGTTGGATGGACTTTGATAGAGTTATCGCAACTCCAGATATGATGGGTAAAATCGGGCGTATCGCTAGAATCCTAGGGCCACGTGGTCTTATGCCTAACCCGAAGTTAGGAACTGTTACTACTGATGTTGAAAAAGCCGTTAGTGAACAAAAAGCAGGTAAGGTTGAGTATAGAACTGAGAAAACTGGTATTGTTCATGTTCCATTTGGAAAGAAGTCTTTCGAAGATGCTGCACTAATGGATAATTTTAAAGCAATTGCAAGTGCAATTGTTCGAGCAAAGCCTGCTAGTGCTAAAGGTACCTATATTAAGTCTGTCACAATCAGTACTTCAATGGGGCCTGGAGTTAAGCTTGATACTTTTGAAGTTAGCTCGATAGGTTAATTTAGTAATAGGGGTTGATGAAAGCCGGTTTGCAAGGTTGCATATAAATCCTGCCCAAATCCCCCTCCAATATAAACAATAGGAGGAATCTTAATGATTACGAGACAGAAGAAAGACGCTGTAATCGCAGACCTCAGAGACAAGATCACTAACTCTCGTGCAATGTTTCTTACTAACGTTATCGGGCTAACTGCCAACGATACTGTAGAGCTAAGAAAGAAAGTTAGAGAAGCTAATGGTGCGCTTGTTGTAACTAGGAACACTCTGTTTGGAAAAGCAGCAGAGGGTACTTACGCTGAGGAAGCTTTAAAGGGTCTTAAAGGTACAAACGCAGTTGCCTTTGCATTTGAAGATGCACCAGGTGTTGCGAAAGCTATCTTTGAAACAAACAAACAATTTGAAACCGTTACTTTAGGTAAAGGTTTCTTGGGTGAAGATCAACTAGACGAAAAGCAAGTTGCTGCTCTAGCAAAACTTCCTTCAAGAGACGAAATGCTTGGAACTTTACTTGCAACATTCCAAGCCCCTGTATCTGCTTTTGCTAGACTAATGAACGCCGTTAAAGATGAGTGTGAAGCTCAAGGTGTAGAAAAAGCTGCAGATTTAAAAGTAGAAGCGAAAGCTGAAGAAGCGGAAGCTTAATTAAAACTAACTAAAAAATTTAGGAGATAAACATGTCAGTAACAAAAGAACAATTAACAGAAGCAATTTCTAATATGTCAGTACTTGAACTATCTGAGTTCGTAAAAGAGCTTGAAGATAAGTTTGGTGTATCTGCAGCTCCAGTAGCTGTGGCTGGCGGTGCTGTTGCAGGTGGAGAAGCTGCTGAAGAGAAAACAGAATTTGACGTAGTACTTGCTGAAGCTGGAGCTAAGAAAATTAACGTCATTAAAGAAGTAAGAGGAATCACTGGTCTTGGTCTTAAAGAAGCAAAAGAGATCGTTGAAAGCGCTCCAAAAACTTTAAAAGAAGCTGTTGCTAAAGAAGAAGCAGAAGAAATCAAGAAGAAACT
>CEQY01031854.1_pt1 | contig 25237 bp, 18 predicted proteins | sample 361391 | NCBI WGS metagenome assembly CEQY01 (sample SAMEA2621075, study PRJEB7988) | marine metagenome | isolation source: saline water (ENVO:00002010), including | reverse complement strand
CAATTCAGAATAGTCCTAGCATGGAATGACCCTCCCAACTCCCCTCTAACTACATCCCAACTACGTAATGATCTGGACATCATGTTGAAGAGCCCTAGCGGAGTGATAGAGACTTACTCTAACGATGCTGTAAACAATTTAGTTGGAATAACTGTAGACGGTACTCCTGAAGCTGGAGATTGGGAGGTTATCGTAACCGGGGTTCAGGTGATCGACTCCGCTCAAAAGTACTACCTAGCATCTAATGAAGGAGTCATCACTGACATGAGGCATCCAGTTTCCGATGGATTAGTCAGCCCAGGCTTCCAAGCAGGTTCTATTTTTACGGAGACCACGATGAGTGTTGGAGGAAACCACATCTGCGCGATTCTTGATGATAGCTCTCTTCAGTGCTGGGGAGAGAACAGCAACGGGCAGCTAGGGGATGGGACCACAATAGACAGGCTCACGATGACTGAGGTATCTCTACCGACCGGCAGAACCGCAGTTTCAGTTAGTGCAGGACACGATCACACCTGTGCCGTGTTGGATAATGGCGAGCTGGTGTGCTGGGGGTCGAATGAGTTCGGCCAGCTAGGGGATGGAAGCGAAGAAGACTCTAATGTGCCCGTATATGTTGACGGGCTTTCTGGAGTTCCTGTTCAAATCTCATCGGGAGGGGCGCATTCTTGCGCCATACTCAACGACGCGAGCATGGAGTGTTGGGGGGCCAATGATGGTGGGCAACTTGGCGACAACAGTTTCGATGATAGCGCGAATCCGGTATCAATAGCTCTCCCAGAAACTGTATTGGGCATGTCAGCTGGTGCGGGTCACACATGCGCAGTTCTAAGCGACTCCTCACTACATTGCTGGGGCAATAACGAAAATGGACAGCTTGGGGATGGTTCTGCACCATCAGATAAGAGCTCGCCAGTCAGCATTACTGTCGGTGGAGATGCGGTGGCAGTTTCGGCTGGAGGTGCCCATACATGCGTAATCTTCTCAAGCACCAGTAAGAGCCTGAAATGCTGGGGTGACAACTCATTCGGCCAATTGGGTGATGGTGGGACGAATCAGCAAAATGATGCCAATTCGGTCTCAGCGATTCTCACAGGGATTACGACACTAGAAATTGGGGCAAAACAAACATGCGCAGTTGACACCACTAGGATGCTTCACTGTTGGGGAGGGAGTTCGGAGGGTCAAGTTGGGGACGGAAGCACATCTAACCAAGTGACCTCGATTACTGCAATAGATCTAGGGCTGAATCTCGGTGCTCTTTCTCTAGCTTCCGGAGGGTCATATACATGCGTAGTAGCGACAAATGACCTAGCGAGGTGCTGGGGTGGTTCTGGCTCCGATGGAGGTCTTTCAATTGGTAGTTCACCGGAAGAATTCGAAATTCCAAGGTGGTCATATGTTGGATCCTCTGAAAGAGACTGGAACGATAACGGAGATTTGAATATCTTCGAAGTGAATGTAGCCTCGGATATGGATGGGGATGGCTTTCCCGTGGGATTGGACAGTGATGACACGAATCCCACAGTTGCTGCTAGCTGTGGCACGGGAGAATATGGGCGTTTCACCTGCAGGCAAGCTACTCCCGGTTACTACGTCAGCACACTCGGAAGTACCGTAATGACGCCAACAACCCCCGGCCATTACACCGACACCTACGGGGCTACCGATCAGTCCCTCTGTTCTCCTGGAGAATTCCAAGAGCTCCCAGCCCAGACCTCCTGCGAAGATGCCAGACCAGGATACTTCGTTTCAGATCCTGGGGCATCAGAAGGTACGCCATGTCCTGCAGGAAAATATAATGACGAATACGGTCAAATCTCGGCAGATGCCTGCAACTGGGCTGAGGCGGGGCACAGTGTCCCAGTGCTCACGCAGGTTTCGTCGGGAGCACTTCACAGTTGTGCGATTCTTGACGATGGATCTGTTAGCTGCTGGGGGGAGAACAGCAACGGGCAGCTAGGGGATGGGACCAGAACAGATCATCATCAACCCGAAAAGGCAATCATGCCGTTGGGTAGAACAGTGTCCGAAATCAGCTCTGGATCATACCACTCCTGTGCACTAATGGACGACGGTTCTGTCCGATGTTGGGGATCGAATGAGTTCGGCCAGCTAGGGGATGGGACCACTTTGGAGAGGCTGACTGCAGTCAGTGCTGATCTTAGTGGAGGAGTCGCTCTCAGCATATCAGCTGGAGAGTCCCACACATGTGCGGTCATGGAGGATACGAGCCTCATGTGTTGGGGCGATAACAGCAACGGGCAGCTAGGGGATGGAAGTCGTTCGGAGAGGCACACTCCAATAAGCGTACCATTGGGTGATGCGGGAGTGCATGAAGTCTCCTCTGGTTCCTACCATACGTGTGCAATAATGGCAGATAGGTCATTAAGATGCTGGGGTGACAACTGGCACGGCCAATTGGGTGATGGTTCATTTAGTGATAAGCTGAGTCCAGTAGATATCGAAATTCCGAGCAACAGCAGTGCAGTGACTGTTGATTCTGGGGCATTCCATTCCTGTGTTGGCATGAACGACGGGTCAATGTACTGTTGGGGATACAACTCGTATGGGCAACTTGGAAACGGAGGAACTACGCGAGCGGGGATTCCGATGCCAGTACCACTTGACTCCACTCAATCCCCAACAGATATCCAAGTTGGTCTCTTCCATTCATGCGCACTATTCGACTCTGGAGAGATGTCTTGCTGGGGCGACAACGCATATGGGCAGATAGGTGATGGTACGCCGATATCCGGTGGTTGGCACCTTCCAAAAACCTTAGTCCTAGATCACGAGGTGCTTTCAATTTCTGTGGGACATAGGCATTCATGCGCCATACTTACAGACGCCAGTCTGCAGTGCTGGGGAATCAACTCGAAAGGCCAAGTAGGAGATGGTTCGACCACTAACAGGTATTCACCTACCGTGATAGACCTGGGGCATGGATCGAAAGAACAGCTCCCCTGTTCCCCCGGAACTTACCAGCCTAATTCCTCACAGACCTCATGCATTCTAGCTGACAGGGGTTTCAGCGTCCCTTATTCGGGAGAACTGGAGCAAATCGGTTGTACTCGAGGTACTTACTCCAGTCTGAAAGGGCAAGCTACTTGCACTCTAGCCTCTCTAGGGTTCTATGTTTCAGAGTTCGAAGCAGTGACCCAGACTGCCTGTCCCGATGGACAATCTACTCTAAACCTGGGTTCGACAAACTTCGATAATTGCATGAACGACTTCGACGGGGATAAGATCCCTGATCAGTTTGATAGCGATGCAGATAACGATGGGGTTCCCAATACCCAAGATTTCGACTGGTTAGATCCGAATATTTCTGCTGACTCTGATGGAGATAATATCCCTGACAGTATAGACCTGGATGACGATAATGATGGTTTCAACGATACTGAAGATGCCTTCCCAAATAATCAAGCAGAGTGGAAAGACGGCGATGGGGATGGCATAGGAGACAATACAGACAACGATGATGATGGGGATGGCAGATCCGATTGGTTCGATGTATTCCCTGACAACCCAGAGGAATGGTCCGACTTTGACGGGGACACGTTCGGTGATAATGCGGATCCGGACGACGACAATGATGGACTGTGCGATGATCCAAAGGATTCCTATGAAGGGAGCCCTCCTGATCTGGATGATGATGGACTGTCAGACTGTATCGCACTCCCCAATGGAGACGCATTTCCTCTCGATGAGTATAATTGGTATGATACCGATGGAGACAGCATAGGAGACCAGAATGATACCGATGATGATAATGATGGTTACAATGACACTGTTGATGCATTCAGCCTTGATCCTTCAGAATGGAATGATACAGACGGTGACAACATAGGTGACAATAGGGACCTTTTCCCCAACGATTCGACGGAATGGCAGGACTCGGACTCTGACGGAATAGGGGACAACACCGACGAGTGCCCCTATGAAGCCGGAATTAACCCCTCCATGGACAATATGATCGAACTGATTGCTCTACCAGGAAACGAGTTAGGGTGCCCTGTGAAAGTACTTCCCGGGGATGATATTGGAATAATAGAGACTGATAGCGGAGATGGGGCAGAAATTCCCTCCTCGGAAACCGCGGTAGACACCGACGGAGACGGCATCTCAGACTACTATGATGTAGACGACGACAATGATGGCATTCTGGACATAGTTGATGGAGATCTGGGAGCAGATGGATTCGGAGTTTGGAGCAAGGACCCAGGGAGGCCTCTGAGCTCTGAAGCATGGATAGCAATTGTATCGTCCATCGCATTCATAGGATTTATGGGTTACAGGGCAATCAATTGGAAGGATAGGGGAGTCACGAAACTCAGATCCAAAAGAATCAGGATCCAATAGATTGTGGTGCAGGGGGCAGGATTTGAACCTGCGAAGCACTACGCACTGGGACCTAAACCCAGCCCCTTTGACCACTCGGGTACCCCTGCTCTGTCCCTTGCGAATAATTACCCACCAAGAAGGCAGCGCATACGCGTCTCGACCCCCATAGGGTCATAACAGGGTCTTTGCGCCCCTCAAACTGGCAAAAATGGCACGAATAGGGATTCTCGGACTAGGCAACTGGGGGACGGCACTGGCTCTTGTGTGGTGCAAGGATGGACACAATGTGCTTGGATGGACCGTCGAGCAAGATGTATATGAGTCGATGATGAACTCTAAGGAGAACAAGAAGTACCTGCCGGGGTACAAAATCCCAGAGATGGACTGTACGATGGAGATTACCGATGTAACTGATTCTTGTGAGATTCTGGTTCTGGCACTTCCCAGCTCTGTGATACTTGGAGTGGTGGACCTGCTTATTCCAAATCTGAGGCCATCCCATCTGATTGTTGATCTCGCCAAAGGTCTTGCACCCTCCTCAGAAGGGGGCTCGGGATTGATTTCCGACGCAATAGAGAGAAGGCTTTCGGACGCTAGCATGTCGAACCAAGTTGTCGTAATGACAGGTCCTACTATCGCTCCGGAAGTAGCTAGGGGCGTGATAACTAACGCCTTGGTGGCTTGTCATGATACGGTAGTTGCAAAGAGGGTGGCAGAGAGGCTATCAACCGATTCTCTAATTCTTACTCCCGCTGGAGATCCGGTAGGAGCCGAGCTATGGGGCGCGTACAAAAATTGCGTCGCCCTAGCATGCGGACTAGTGGACGGTTTGAAAGACACAATCGGAGGTGACAATTTGAAGGCCGCAATGGTGCTGTCCGGCTACAGCGAGGGACTTGGACTTCTAGAGGAAATGGGAGCTGATCCGAATACGGCTTTCGGACCAGCGGGAATTGGTGATCTCTACGTCACAGCAACCAGCCCAAGGAGTAGGAACAGAACTCTTGGAGAGATGCTGGGCTCAGGAAAGGGCCTGGAAGAATCTCTGGAGGAGATGCACATGGTTGCCGAGGGAGTCAGGGCGACAAGGATGTTCCTGAACAGATCCGCAAGAATTGGCTTTCAAACGCCATTCCTAAAGACACTGGGGTTGCTTCTGGACGGGGATATCACGGTAGAAGATGCAGTGAGAAAGATGGCTGGAGCGTATGAGGTAGAATAGTTAGTAATTCATGGTACTCAGATTTACCTTTTGTTTGGAACATGGTGACTGATGCAATGATCTAATGATTTTATTGAATGTGGCCTTGACATAATATTATTACCAAAACATGGTCAGGTTTCAGTTATAACCTCACTGAGATTATGATCCTCCGTGAGTCAAAAAGTTACAGCATAGAAATAACAAAGATTCGTATAATGGGCATTGTCAAGTATAGAGTGAGGTGGTGGTAATGCTGAAGGGTCCGAACGTAAGGGTGAATATATCGGATATAACCTCATTCACTACTGACAAAACGGCGTCTTCCCATGCAAATGGCGAGTCATTAATGGATGGGATTTGTATGGTTTCTATGAAGCTAGACTCAGACACAAAAGAATCAGTTGAGGCCCTAACCAGCGAAGGCATGTCAGATTTTGAGAAAAACGAACTCGTCTCTAAACTACGAGGTTTTACAGGGGGAGAAGTATTTGAGTTTTCGACTTGTAACAGGGTCCTATACGTCGGTTTCGGCGTGAAGGCGGAAGAGTTGATCCTAGCTATCGAGGAAGTTATCGGAGTCTTTGCAGCACCGTTTCGGAAGTCAGACGGAATGGCGGTTTGGAGAGATTTAGTGAGAATATGTAGTGGTCTGGACTCATTTATTGTAGGTGAACTTCAAGTCATGGGGCAATTTAGAGATGCTGTCTCTTGGCACAAGCAAAATAACCACATTTCATCGGTTAATTGTGCGCTATTTGATCATGTCATCGCTGCAAACAGAATCGTACGAAAGGAAATGGGTTTCGATAAAACCGCGGAGTCGATGCTTAACTTGGGTACTAACGCTATGGCTGAAATGATTGATGGAAATAAGCAGCTTAACAATCTCGTTCTTGGTTTTGGAGAGATGGGGTCCAAAGCAGTAGAGTCACTCATTCAACAAAATCAAAAGTCCATTACAGTAATATCTCGCGACCCTGAAATTTCCTCTTCTCGATATCCCTACCTATCCGAAAGATGCGATATTATGACCCTAGAACAATGGGTCGAGTCAGCTGGAGAGGCGGACCTTGTTATATCGACATTGAGGAATAAAAAACCAACCTTCACATTGAATAATCCATTTCCTAGAAATAAGAGTATTACTGTAATGGATTTCTCATGGCCATCCTCCTTTGCCCCCGGTAGCCTACATCCTGAGGACACTATCTACGATATGGAACATTGGATTCGTAGATCTCGGAAACTTGGGATAGATTGGAATTACGACGAGACTCTGGAAAAAGGGGAGGAAGTCATCGCATCGGTCGAAGATAACTTCCAAATGGCACTGAAAAACCTGTCACAGGCGAATTTTCGCTCTTTCGTTTATGCCAAGATGGACGAAAAATCGCAAATATGGGAAAGCTCGAGTTCTATTCTCTCGAGCGAGAGGGCGCAAATCAAAGCTTTTTGTAGAGAGATCGCGGGCTGGATTTGCCAAACCAACGGAGAATTCAACCTATCCGATCTCAATGATTTCGTAACTGGAACGACTCGAAATCTGAGCGATGATTTACTCAATAAACTCGCCAATGACGTAAATGAAACTATCCTGTCCATGGAAGGAACCCCTAGTGAGGGGGCCTGAGTGTGAAACCATTGATAGTAGGGACTAGGGGCTCGAAACTGGCCATCCTCCAAGCGATGGAAGTTGAAAAGCAGTTGAAATTGAGTGGAATTCGGTGTGAGATAAAAACTCTGAGCAGTCTTGGTGACAGGTCATTAGGAGGTGACCTCTCATCCAATGTTGGTCAATTCGTGCATGGAATTGATGAGGCTCTGATTGAAGGGGCTGTCGATATAACTGTACATTCAGCGAAGGATATTCCCATTGAAGGGATGAGTGGAGTCAATACTCTAGCCTATACGGAAAGAGATGTGACTAGCGACCTCATCCTGGCTAATGGTATCGAAGAGTGGCCAAGTCTTCGTGAAGTCCTAGAGTCTAGTCGATCGAAAAGCCTAATCTCGATTATGAAAAGTGTACCAATGAAATCTAAGATTGGAACTGTTGCTGGACGGAGGCAATCTTTCTTGCTTAGTTCCAGACCAGATATCATCCCCATATCTGTCAGGGGACATATCGAGACTCGGATGAATAGGCTGATAGAGAATCTCGTTGACTATCTAATATTGGCCGAAGTAGGCATCAGCCGTCTTTACAATGCAGGCCATATCACCAAGGAAGCACTCGAATTAAAGGCCTTGAGGATAAAAGAAAAGGATTGGCCAACTGCTCCCGGCCAAGGCGCTATTGCTGTGAATTGCAGAGTGCAAGACGAGGAAAGATTTTGTGAATTACGAACTATATTGAATCATATACCAACTGAGGAGGATGTGTCAAAAGAAAGATCCCTATTGGGCTTGATTGGGGGCGGTTGTCTTTTTCCCGCTGGAATAAAGTCTGAAGGCGGAGTGATAACTGCCGCGATATCCCCTAAAGATTGGAGGACTCGTTACTCTCGGGGTGATACTTACAAAATCCATAGATATATTGGTGATACTGAGGGATTTAATTTTACATCAAATGAGGCTGAAGAAAAGCACGTACAGAGTTTTCCGAAAGATTCTCCAAAACTCGTCACCACACTTACTTCAGACAGGCTTACTTCCCAGCTAAGAAAAGAAGGTGTGCCGACACTAAATGTGCCTGTGGTTAAACTGAGGCCCTTGATTGATAACTGGCCAGTTAGATTTCTGGAACAATTTGGAGTTAGGTCAAGATGGCCAATTCTAGTTCTTACTTCCCCATTTGCGGCTAAATGTGCTGTGGAGGTATCAAAGATAAATCCAGAAATTGGACAAATAGCATGGCTTGCCCTCGGAGAAGGCACTCACAAAGCGTGCTTTGAGGAAGGCGTTACCGTTTCGCATTGTGGGATGGTGGGCAATAGCGAGCAGTTATTGGAATACATAGTGTCCAATGTTAAACGCGAGACTTCTTTGTACGTCCCTAGATCATCAAAATCAGACTATCGGTTCATTGAATCCCTAATGGAGAAAGGGTTCGGTGTAGAGCATTGGATTGCTTACGAAAATATGCCGATTACCCCCGATACCTGTTCATTAAGTGAGGAGGATGTCCTGCTAATCTCTTCCTCGTCTTCGGCTGAATCGTGGTCTAGTAATAGGTTGAAGGTTCCAAAAACTGTGTTATCAATGGGGAAAAGCACCACAGAAACTGTTGAAACAATACCTTATTTCGTAGGATGTGAAATTATAACTCTGGAGGGGCCTACTGTAGATTACATCACAAGTTTTTGGAAATCGAAAGTGGAGGGGCGTGAAATTGAAGATTAGGCCGAGAATAAATAGATGGACAGAATCCAGAAGAAATCTGGTTTATGGTCCATCGATCGCTGAGTCGCTAGTGCAACCGCATTTTGTAGTAAGTGGTGAGGATGTCAACGAAGAAATCCCAGGAATGCCAGGAGTCAATCGTCAATCGAAGGACGTACTGGTAAGAACGATTGCTGAAGACGTCTCAATGGGTATCGCAGCACACATGATCTTCCCCGTAATGGATGACAATGAGAAGGATCCCCTAGGCACAAGGGCAGCAGATGACGAGATGCCGTTACAACTAGTCGTAGGAGATTTGAAGCAGAAATTTGGCAATGAGATAGTTCTGATGACTGATGCTTGCCTTTGCACTTCTACTGACCATGGACACTGTGGGCTTTTGGACGGTCAGGATATCGTCAACGACCCCTCAGTCGAAATGTTGGTGCGCATATCCTTGTCTCATGCAAGGGTAGGTGCCGACTATGTCTGTCTCTCTGACATGATGGATGGCAGGGTTGGTGCCGTCAGGACGGCATTGGAGAAGGAGGGTATGAAATCGACCGGGATAATGTCATACTCTGTCAAATACGCATCCTCGTTCTACGGCCCTTTCAGAGATGCTGCATCGTCGGCCCCAGCATTTGGAGATCGTTCAAGCCATCAGATGGATGTAAGGTCGGACTATAGAGAGGCAATACTAGAGGCCAAAGAAGACGTCAAGGAAGGTTGTGACATTTCGATGGTCAAGCCTGGCCTCTCTTATCTTGATGTCCTCAGGGAGGTTGCAGCTAATATCGAGAGGCCTGTGGCGGTCTACAACGTAAGTGGTGAGTATTCCATGGTTATGAGTTATGCAAAGGAAATAGAACAACGAAAGAGGGTTGTCCTAGAGGTCCTTGGATCATTCAAAAGGGCCGGTGCTGACATTATTGTCAGTTACCACGCCAGAGAGGCTGTTCGCGAAGGCTGGGTCTAGGTTGGTGTGATTGTGGAAAGGCCCGTCTCAGAGTCACTGCATTCAGAAGCACAAAACCATCTTGTTGGAGGAGTTAATTCTCCAGTGAGGGCGTTTAAGTCGGTCCATGGAAATCCAGTATACTTCAAGGAGGCAAGCGGCGCTACGGTTATCGACGTGGATGGTAACCAATATGTCGATTTCGTGCAGTCATGGGGCCCGCTTATTCACGGCCATTCCCATCCCCAGATTATCAAAACAATAGCAGAAACGATGTCTAAAGGGACCTCATTCGGGGCCCCTCATAAGGGAGAGATTGAGCTCGCTAAGAGGGTTAAGCAACGATTTCCGCACATTGACATGGTGCGATTTACGTCATCGGGGACTGAAGCAGCAATGAGCGCGGTAAGGCTAGCTCGTGGAGTAACTGGCAGAGACCACATAGTAAAGTTTGATGGCTGCTATCATGGCCACATAGATTCTCTACTGGTCAGTTCTGGAAGCGGGCTTGCCACTTTCGGCATCGCCAGCAGTCCCGGTATTCCGGATTCCACCATATCGACCACTCTTGTTTGTCCGCTAGATGACATAGGTGCTCTTCGTTATCTGTTCGAGGAGTATCCAGGAAAGATCGCTGCGGTCCTCATCGAGCCCTTGCCCGCGAATAACGGTCTTTTGATACAAAGGAATGAGTTTCTCGAACAAATAAAGGAAGTGTGTGAGGAGGATGGCGCTCTACTGGTCTTCGACGAAGTGATTAGTGGGTTCAGATTCAGAAATGGAGGATATGAGGAGGTTTGTGGAGTCACTCCTGATATCACCGCTTTGGGGAAGGTAATCGGAGGGGGGCTTCCCGTTGGTGCCTATGGGGCTCGGGAAGAGGTAATGCAGCATTTGTCTCCGTTGGGACCCGTCTACCAGGCAGGAACACTCTCAGGGAACCCGCTAGCAATGGTAGCTGGCAGCTCGACATTAGACCTCTTGGATGAGGCAGCCTATGACTTGCTAGACTCTTTGGGAGGGACACTTGAAGATTTGGTGGTGCCCATACTCGAGGAGAAAGGAAACCCATTCAGGCTTGTTAGGATGGGGAGCCTTTTCTGGTTCTCACCGGGGGATGGTGAACCACCTAGGAGGGCAGATCAAATCCCAGCCGCGGCAGGAGAGGTTTATGCCGACCTGCACAGAGGGATGCTGGCGCGAGGATATATGCTGGCGCCATCAGCATATGAGATCGGTTTCCTGTCGACAGCTCACAGTGAAGATAACATCACAGGCATGGCCGCAGCGCTAGAAGAAGCACTTATCGAGATCGGTGATTAAATGGAAGGAAAGGAGAGGTTGCTTGCCGCTCTGAATAAAACCGAGGTCGACAGAGTACCTGTTTGGTTCATGCGTCAAGCAGGAAGGCATCTCCCAGAGTATCGAAAGATCGCGAAGGAGAAGGACTTTTGGACAAGATGTATGGATGTCGATATTTGTAGCAAAATAACACTCCAACCTTTGGATAGATACCCGGAGATTGACGCTGCAATCGTGTTCAGTGACATTTTGACCCCCCTGCCTGCTCTCGGTTACGAAGTTAGATACGGAAACGGAATTAGAATTGACAAGTTTGATTTTGAACAGATTGATGACTGGGCTGATTTTAACGCAAGGAAAGACGCTCCCTGGGCCGCAGACGCCCTCGCTGAAATAGGCGAATTAGGAGATACCAAGGCTAGATTAGGTTTTGCAGGTTGCCCATGGACAATCTCGATGTACCTGTTATCGGGTGGTACCGGAGACAAGGACTTTCATAGCGCTAGAGCGAGTATTTTCTCCAATACAAAAATGGCTGACGAATTGCTTGGAAGAGTAGCCGACGTAGTCGGGGACTTATTAGCTGACCAAGTCAATTACGGAAGAGCTGACGCGGTCCAATTATTCGATACCTGGGCTGGATTACTTTCGCCCGAGCAGTATGAGAGGTTTGGAAAAAAGGCGACTGCTCGTGCAATTGGAGTCTTCAGAGAGAAAGCTAAAAACGACGTTCCGTTAATCCACTATGCTAAGGGTTCCGGCCATCTACACGAACAAATCCGAAGCCTGGATATCGATGCAATATCCCTCGACTGGAGGGATGACTTATACACCAACAGGCGAGACTATGGTAATGATTTAGCCATACAAGGAAATCTTGATCCATCCTACCTACATGGTTCTCAGTTAGGCGCGATCGACGCCGCTAGAAGTGTATTAGAGAAGGCTGGGAATCGTCCAGGACACATTTTCAATCTGGGTCATGGGATGACTCCAGACTCCAAGATCGAAAACGTCGAGGCAGTTTTGAAAACCGTTGCAGGAGGAATCAAATGAGAGACCGAATGGTGAATATGGTCAGAGAAGTTCAGGACGATATTTGCAGTGTGATATCGTCTATCGATGACTCCGACTATCGGGAAGACGAGTGGCGGAGGGAAGGAGGGGGCGGAGGGAGGAGCCGAGTTTTCTCCTCGGGCTCCGTCTTCGACAAGGCAGGCGTAAACGTGAGTATGGTACACGGTACGCTGAGCGAGGAAGCCGCGGCCGGGATGGGCGGGGGAATAGGTCCGGAAGGGAACCTAGAGTTCTTTGCTACGGGAGTCAGTCTTGTGTTACACCCAAGCAACCCGATGGCCCCTACAGTTCACTCAAACTACCGATATTTCGAAAGAGGGGACAGGGAGAGCGAGGGAAGCTGGTGGTTCGGAGGCGGTGCTGACCTCACTCCCTCTTATTTGTTTGAGGAGGATGCTAGGCATTTTCACTCTGTCTACAAGAAGATTTGCGGGCGGCATGCTATTGCTGACTATGAGAGATTCAAGGCCTGGTGTGACGAGTATTTCTACAACGCCCACAGGAAGGAAGGAAGAGGGGTCGGTGGGATTTTCTTTGACAATCTCAATGAAGGGGGAAAGGACGCTTGCTTTGATTTCGTCAAGGAATGCGCGGCTGGCTTTCTCGAGTCCTATATACCGATCTTGGATCGCAGGAAGGAAATGCATTACGACGACGAACAGAAGGTGTGGCAGAGGATTAGAAGAGGGAGATACGTCGAATTCAACCTCATCCATGATAGGGGGACAAAATTCGGACTAAGGACCGATGGTCGAATAGAGAGCATACTGATGTCCTTACCCTTAGAGGCGAGGTGGGAGTATTGTCACGAGGTGGCTGATGATAGCGATGAGGAACGTCTGCTAGCAGTCCTGAGGAAACCGAGAGATTGGTCCTAGGCTTGGGTTTGATATGTATACCTTGGAAGACTGGATTCGTCATGGTGATGAGCTTAGGAGACCACTACTCGTAAGCCAAGAACTACATGAGTCGGATAGTTTGACAATAGTAGGGGGCGGATTGTCCGGACTATCGATAGCGTTCCGAATCGGGTCTGCTAGGCCTGATCTTCCAATCAAACTACTTGAGAAGAGCAATCGGCTAGGTGGAGTAATAAAAACATGGAGACAGGGAGAGTGGGTATGTGACATATCGGTTAATGCAGTGAGACCCCATCCATCCTTCTGGAGGCTCGTTGACGACCTAGGCATGGAAGATTCCTTCAGCCCCTCCAGGGAATCGGCATCCTCTAGATGGGTGATCCTCCAGGGTGGTAAGCATAGATTATCTTCGTCTACAATTTTCAAGATCGGTTTATTTGGATTTCTTAGAGGTCTCATTAATTCGAGGAAGGGCAGTCCATCGGTTTATGATATCCTTCAGAATAAGGAAATCGCGGATGCAATGACATTGGGGATTGTGAATGATAAAGCCGAGCGAGTGGACGCAAATTTCCTTTTTCCCAGACTAACTGGTTTTGGTGTGAATCCTCCAATTGGAAACCGAAAAATGAAGAAGATGATTACGGATTCGTACCCGATTTTCATCCCCAAGAAAGGAAGTCTGGCATCTATGGACGGAGGAATGGAAGATATTATCCACGGACTTAATGATGCGCTTTCGGAGATGAACAATGTCGATATTATCAAGGAAGTTAACGAGAAAACTCCGGATGAGGTGTCTTCAGCTTACGGAGTTCCCCTCTCCTCGATAATTTGGGCTTCGGGACTTCCGAACAGGGAGGCCGGAGAGAGTTCGCTTTCGGTTTTCGCTGTTGGTTACCCAAAGGAGGAGGTAAATGAAGTCGAATTAGGATATGGTACCCTAATTCCGGATCCGAATATTCCAATAAGCGGCATCCTCCACGAGTCGGATATCCATTCTTCGGATAGAGCACCTGATGGACACAGGCTGTTTCGACTGATGGTCCCCCATACTAGATGGGATGGTGATGATCAAACTGTTAAAGATGCACTTAGTAATCTAATTGGTTTTGAGGCAGCCCCTGTCATATTCCAAAAAATAGGAGAGAGGGCGATCCCCCGATATCCCCCTGGTTACCTTTCTTCCCTACTGGATCATCAAGAGCGATTCTCATATGCTGGATGGACTGCTAGCGGGGTTTCTGTGACGCATGTTGTCGATGAGGCGGAGAGAATATCCGAATTGTTCATGCAGTAACAGACGGAGCGAACTTACCTTCCACCATCTCGGTAAGTCCTGCAATCCAATCTGGATTGTCATTCAGGCACTTAATGACGGTGAGCTTCTCCCCGCCATGTTCTTCGAACTCTTCTCGTATTCCGATATCCAATTCCTCCAAAGTCTCGAGGCCGTCTGCAAGGAAGGCTGGTGCTACGATGGCTAGATTAGTAACCCCCCTCCCAACTAGCTCCCTCACTTTATCAGAGGTCGATGGTGTTAGCCACTTCACCGGCCCAAGCCTGCTTTGGAAGCTAATCGACCACCTATCTGAGGGTAATCCAAGTTTATCGGATACCGCAAGACTAGTCTCCATACAGTGGTGACCGTAGCAGAGCTCATTAGCATCGCAGGAGATGCTGCAACAGTTATCCACCTTTTGACAGTGTTTCTTTGATCTGTCTATCCTCTTTACATGCGATACAGGAAGACCATGGTATGAGAAAAGAAGGTGCGTATCATCATCAAGATGTGGCTCTATCGAACTAGCTAGCGGGGTGATGTAATTATCATCTGTCTGGAAGTGGCCCATCTCGATTATAGTAGGGTGCCAAGATAACTCCTCCAGTTCCTTGTAAGCGTGCTTCAGTGCTGTTTCGGTGGTCGCCTGAGCGTGATGAGGGAACATCGGAAGAAGGAGTAGTTCTTCTACTCCAGAGTGCATTAACTTACGCAATCCGTAATTTATGCTTGGATTCCCGTACCTCATGGCATGCTCTATGTGTATGCCATCGAGTAATTCAGACACAGCCTCGGCTATTCTATCTGAGTAAACTCTCAGGGGCGAGCCTTCTGCCATCCATATTTTCTTGTACAGGGGTGCGACCTTTTTTGGCCTCGCACGCAGGATTATGCCTCTGACCAAAAGTTGCCGGATTAGGTATGGGGCGTCTATCACGTCCGGATCTAGAAGGAACTCCCGGAGATAGTTTCTAACAGACTCAACCGTCGGCTCATCCGGCGTTCCAACGTTAATCATCAGAACGCCCCTATTAGCCATGATGTATAATGGTCAAAACTATCCACTTAATTATTTGTAATTCCTATGAAAAGTCATATTTTTTAGTTGTTCACAGTGAAATCGAAAATAAGATACTCCTAACGGACGGTGTACAGGACACTAAATAATCAGAAAGATGATGTTTGATACCAGTATTATCACTGTGGAGGTGACGCTTATCCTATGGAGAATAGAGAACTTTTTTTCGTTTCCTTCATCGGTTGCCTTATTTGTGGCCGGGATTAGTAGGTAGCAGACAAGTGATAGGAATATTGTTGTTAATCCTATGGAGTAATGCAGAAGCTTCGCATCGTCCTCGAAGTACAACGATGTAGTCGATAACACTCCAATTAGAATTAAAGCAAGGAAGAATTTAGGCCACAAATCTCTGATTGCCCTACCGAAATCGTCAATCTCTAGGTTTCTGAACAAGCTGGGGGCTACAATAGCAGTTTGCATCAAAATTAGGCCTACAGCCATGCCGGGAAAATAGTAGTGCAAAATCAGGCCACCTAACTGAGCCTGAATATCCTCGGGTTATGATATATTGTATCGAAATTCCGAGAGGTTGATTGGGGAGAGTCGACTGAGGCAAGTATGGTGAATACCATGAGGGCGCCCATGCTATGCCTGCTAATGTCATTTATCATGCTCTTGTCGACCATTTCAGGTTGTATTTCAGGAGACAATGATCGAGAGGGCAGGTCAGATTCTGATTCTATTTACCCGTCCATATGGGAACGTCACAACCTCGATTGGCAGATGAATCACACGTTCTCTTATGTGTTGGAAACGGGACCATACACACATCTGGAGGTTCGCGAGGCATACATTGAGGTCGATACAAGCGAGATTTGGGAAATAGGTCCCGAAACCTCTGTAATTCACCTATCATACTGGCTCCCGAACAACACTTTGGATGGTGAAACGGTACCTGTGATTGCTGTAATAAGCCCGTATTTCTCCTATGGCCAACCCGGTAGCGAATCATCGGCTACAAATGTGGTGAGTCCGGGGCGTGGAGAATTCATTTTCGAAAACTTTGTTCCCCATGGGTATGCATTTGCCCAAGTCAGCGTCTTTGGTACAGAGTTGTCCTCTGGCTGTTTTGACTATCGGGGGGCGGGTGAAGGTCTTGGGATTCACGAAGCAGTCGAGTGGCTAGGGTCCCAGGAATGGAGCAATGGAAAAGTTGGATTGTATGGAAAGTCCTACGAAGGTGCAACCCAATGGGAGGCTGCTGCAATGGGTAGCAAGTTCCTGAAGACCATTGTTCCTGTATCCGGAACAACTGCCTTACATCCATTGCTGTACAAAAATGGTAGCGCAGAGGCAAGAAGCCAAGTTATGCACATGAATTACTTTTCAAGTACTGTCGATTACAATGCGGATGATCTGGATAACGTCTGTCCGGATATCGTCGAAGGACTTTTTGCAGGGCCTGTGACCTACGTCGGTGGCGAAATGGACCCCTACATGCAAAACTATTACGAGGAGAGAAGTCACATTGACAAGGCCTTCCAAAACTGGAACGGCTCGATATACTGGGTCCAGGGGATGCAGGACTGGAATGTCGATCCTCATCAGGTATTCGGTGGCCCTCCGGGGACTAACTGGTACACTGACTACCTTGATGTTGGTTATGATGTGAGAGGAATGCTTGGACAGTGGGGGCACGATTATCCTGACCAGTGGGAGAAGCACGAAAATCTGGGGAGTGGTTTTGGGGCTGAGGCAATCATGAATATGACAAGGTGGGACTGGGCGCAGGACCTCTTCGAGTGGTTTGAGTACTATCTCAAAGGAGTCGGTAAAAAGCCGGATTTAATCGCGCAGATCCAAAGGAACGATGGGCAGTGGAGAATAGAAGAGGTATGGCCTCCCCGTGACGCAGAATTATACAGTGTCCCCTTGGGATCTTGCAGTAGCAGCGGAGTGTTCATCGGAGGCGCTCCCGTAGTAGGTGGATCGGTCCCAGGTGTTGGTGGTGATCAATCGATTATCGTTGATTGTCCAGACATAAACATCGACTTCGATATGCATATCTCTGGTCTAGCAACAGTACATCTGTCGGCAGTGCCTTCATTCGACGGAGGACAGGTCTTCATTGAGATGCAGGATCTGGTGACTGGGGTTCGGATCGGTCACTCCACTATGGATGTGAGGTATCATGAGGGTGGCTCTGAGCCACAGACTGTGACTCCTGGGCAGGAGGTAACCATGATGATGGAATTTCAAGCGATAGACGCGCTGATACCTGCCGGTAATGGAGTTAGACTGATCATGACAGATACAGGAATGGATTACCTTGCCCCCGCTTGTGGTAACGCCTGTGTATTGCACGTTCTTCCCAGCCTATCAGAAATGAAGTTGCCCCTAATCAATAGAGATGCCGCAACTGTCCTTTCAGTACCATAAGTGAGAAGTTTTATCGGGCTCCTAATCGGCCATATTCCTCGCTTTCTTTACTAGTTTAACAATCTCCTTCCGAGCTTCTTCTGATGTGGTTGCGTGTCTATCGAAGGCCAGTCTTATCGGCCTGGGGCCCTCATCGGTGATTGCGGACATCTCAAAACCATACTTGTCGATACCCGTCATAAATGCATCAGAGGTGTCTTTTGCTCTGCTGAGTCTAGTGCAACACACAACCATGGCATCTCTATGATCATCGTTCATGTGCTCAATGATTCCTGCGGCAGATTCTGCCAAGGGATCAGGCTCAGCACTCTTCCAATCATCTCCAGTTATCCATGACATCCTCCCGAAGCCACCTATGTAACGTGCAGACTGCACCTCTAGCTTGTAGAAGAAAAAGTCCTTGAAATCAGCGTAAAAACTAGCGTCGGGATGAGTCTGTACGAAGACCGATTTCGCTGATTCTCTTTCGCTTTCTGCCATTTTCTCGCATTTTCCAATCAAAGTTGTTCTACCCAATGCCAGAGGGTTTCCCTCCCCTGCCTCAGCTATCAATAATGAAGACTCAGGCGAAACCTGCAGGTTCTTGGTGTGCTCAGCTAAAGCGCTTATCAAGAATATCGGCTCGTTCTCGTGAAGAGCAAATGTCACAAAGGACCCGTAAGGGTAACCATCAGGGTCTGTCGAAAGCGTACATAGAGTCCCAGTCCCAATCGTACTAACCATAGTTCTGGCGTGTTCGGAGTGACTGGGAGTGGGTATGTTTGTGTCATAGAGAAGCTCTTGACTGCTGGTATCAGATCCCTTTGGAGGAAGGTGTCTTGGTATCTTATCCTGTTCTTCTTTCTCTCCAACCATCAAATATCACTCCTGGGCAAAACCATCGGACGCTTTTCCGTAATCCTCGTTACCTATCGATGTATCCTTGCTTGTGAGCGAGTCGGTCTCCGTTTCACTTAGCCCCTTTTTTTGTATTCTTCTTTCATTCATTTTCTCTATCACCCTTTTTTAAACGTTCTCCAATGATTATGTTCATACGGGACCCTGCCGATGAAAGCGTTATCTCGGAATCGACTCCGAAGACAGTGGCTATGTTATCTTGCGTGATGACCTTCGAAGGTGTACCGTCAGCCAGTATTTCACCCTCATGTAACAGTATCACTCTGTCTGAGAACCGAGCCGCCATGTTGATGTCATGTATTGCAAAAATAGCCGATTTTTGGCCCCCACTGTTCTTTATGATATCTGTGACCTTCTCCATGATCAGCAATTGGTGTTGGAGGTCCAAGTCACTGGTCGGTTCGTCTAGTAGGTAAATGCGGGGATTTTGCACGACTGCTTTAGCTATTATTGCTCTCTGCCTCTCACCACCAGAGAGCCTGTTGAATCTCCTGAACGCGAGATCTTGGAGTCCGAACTGTCTGAGCGTATCGCTGACTGTTTCTAGGTCCTCAGGCGAAGTCCTCCAGGATACATGCGGCCTCCTTCCTAACATGAGAACATCAAAAACGTCCATTGGAAAACTGGTTCTGACTGACTGTGGGACGTAGGAAACTAATTTCGATAGCTCTAACAGGCTTTGTTCTGATATGTCCTTGGAGCATACTTCTACCTTGCCCACCTTTGGCTTCTGTATTCCATTCAGGCATTTGATTAAAGTTGTCTTCCCTGCACCATTCTTACCGAGGATCGCGACGATCTGCCCGCTGTTGATACTGAAGCTAATGTCCTGTAAAACGATTTTTTCACCCCAGCTAAATCTCAAATTACTTACCCTGACAATTTCGTCATTAGACTCCTTTGAAAGGGACTTTTCGGGGTTTAAAATGCTCACATTACCACTCCTCTGTGCCTCATCAGCAGATACATGAAGACTGGTCCGCCAATTATCGAGAGCATGATTCCTACGGGAATAACTATCGGGGAGAAAAGGGTCCTACCAACGGTATCAGCGAATAGCATCAGAAGTGAGCCTGATACAGCAGAGCATGGTATCAGCTTCCTGTAGTCGTTTCCTATAATTAGCCTACTCATATGAGGGGCTGCTAGGCCGACAAAGCCTATGAGTCCGGTAAATGATATTACGACGGAAGTTAGCAGTGCCGAGAGAATCAGAATGTTTCTTCTGGTTATTTGGGGGTCGACGCCCGTCGATATTGCAAAATCATCCCCCCCTAGTGACATTGCGTTAAGGTCCCATGCGAAAATTAGGCTCATCGGTATTAGGCATAGGACAGTGGCACCTATCCAGATGGTATCCTCAAGAGTGGGTCTGGACAAACTTCCGAATGACCAGTGAGTCAGTTGCGATAGCTGGGCGTCTGTTGCGAAATAGGTCAGGGTGGAAACTATGGCTCCAGCAATGAAAGTTATGGCTATTCCTACCAATATGTAAGACTCAGCTGAGACGGATCGCATACTGCCGAGCTGAATTATTATTCCGACTACCAATAAAGAGAACAAAAACGCGTTCGCCACAATTGCGACATTCGGTATGACGGAGAAGTCGAGAATTATTGCGAATGCAGCCCCTAAAGCAGCTCCGGATGCTACACCGAGAGTGAGCGGTGAGACTAGGGGATTACCGAGGCATCCTTGCATGAGTGCGCCTGCCGTTGCCAGCGCCGTACCGGCTATTATCGCCATCAATACCCTGGGAAATCTCAATCTCCATATTATGTCAGACTGTAGTTTGGTCGGGTTATCAATCCCGAAGATAATCCTCATTGTTGATGTCATATCCAGGGTTTCTGATGACCCAGTGCCCATAGAGATAACAGCGAAAATGAGAGTCACCAAACAAAGTGAGCTGACCATGACTAGTTGACGAGTGGTCTTTTCCTGGTGTGCTGTGGTGATTTCATCCATTCTTTTCCCTCTATGGGGAGCAAACAAATTTCCCAACTCGCTCGACTCCGTGATATTTGGAGAAGTAATCATTTAGGAATGAGTCCGCATCTACATCGGAAAATAGTTCGGGATGCATTATCTTAGCAAGAGTCGGTAAGCCGTGAATCATCATAGGACCGGCGAACTCCCCAGACATTATAGCCATCCTACCGTTATTGACTGCTTCCATGTGGTCAAAGCCCGCCCTCTCCGCGATATAATCGAAATGAGTTGAACACCTGCCCTCGTCATCATATGAGTTGAATCCAATATCGAATACAATCCCGTCGAACATTAGGACGTCTGGATTGGCGTTTAGTATCTCTTCCATGTCGACGTGTGTGGTGTGCCCTGGCAATCCTGCGAATACGTTATCCCCACCTGCCATGTAAACTAAGTCTGTCCACTGCGATGTCCCTGTTAGAACCACTGGATCTCGTACAAGTGATGCATGGTGTTCGATGACTACCGAAGGTCTTTCCGAGATTTCCAAAGATGACACTCGTTCAGAAACAATTCCCTCTATCTGATCAAACTCGGAAAAAAGCTCTGCTGCCTCATTTTGTTTGCCGAATATCTCTGCTAAGACCCCTATTTCTCTTTTCAGGGAATCATACTTGTAAAAGTCTAGCGCCAAGACCTTTACGCCGACCGGCTCGAGCTTATCCCGGATTGCATTTGTATCTACCATCCCATTGGTGGCGAAGACAATATAGATCTCAGGCCTTGTATCCAACAGCGATTCGAAGTCTATCTCCGAGTGTGCAGACTGTTGCACGATATCCTTCCTTGAGAGTTCGGGCCATAACTGCTCGTCACTAAAGTCTCCTGAAACCCCAACTATAACCGAGTTATCAATGTCGAGCATTCTCATCACACTTGCCGCGTAAGTATTTGTGAGAACCACACGCTCGGGTTTGTCAGAAAATCTGTGAAGCCTATCATTCGAATCGGTGACAACGAGGGTTCCAGTCTGCGAAGAATCTTCGATTATATCGGAGACTTGCCATGCACCCACCACAGTAACCAGAACGATTACTACTTGGAATACGGCCATGTTTGTTCTTCTGATCACCTTTCGTCCCTCCTAGCGAATAATGGGCCTATCAACAGGACCACCAGTGTCGCGATCGAGGACTGGAATGGAAGTTTGTCGCTCTCCTCAGTTTCTTCAGGGGATGTGATGAATATGGAATCCGAATACTCAGAGACCACCTCGTCGCTCAGTGCGACCATAACCCTTACGCGGTTGATGCCCGGTTTTAGAACGTCTATGTTTGCGGTTTCCTCACTTCCCTCATAGGCGATGGAAGAAGTACCGTCCCCGTGTAATACCAGAACAGTGTATTGGGCCGGACCATCATCAACTGCTGACCAGGAAACCTCAGACGAAGTGCCGTTAACAGAGTGAGAATCTGTCAAGAAGGTTGGCGGTTTCAACACAAAAGAAACTGCCACATTTATGGGTTCTCCATCTAACGTCGTGCCGGTTTCCATTACAGCGCTAAGCCCGTAGGTGTAGTCTCCGTCCACTCTATCGCTCAGGCTGATATTGGTATCTTGGCCGGTGTAAATCAGATTTCCATTTTCCGTAAGCTGGTAGTAGCTAGCACCTTGAAAGTTCGCCCATTCGATCACGAAATCGTGATCAGAGAATTTTGAGTTATCCTCGGTCAAGAATTGCGGCGTGACAGGAACTTCGAATGATGTCAGCTCCCAAGTAACAATATCGGAGTGGGAACCAGGAATTCTATCAATCACCTTTACCCAGTTCCTAACGGTCTCATTGTACCACATTTCCCACGAAAGGACTCCGTCATCATCATCGGTAATTCTCAGATATGTGGTTTTGAAGACCCCAGCTGATGTTTCAAGGGTAACCCCGTGCGTTATTTGCACTTTGTTGGTCGTATCTTCATAGCCGTTTGGATGACCAGGGACACCGATAATGTTAGTCCGGTTGAAATGGAGGTTTATCTCCTCGTTACCACTATACAGGAGAGGATTGACTGCATTTCCATATTGATCGGAGAATTTCCAACCAAGGAAGCCTTCTTGGTAATATGAAGACACGGATGGAGAGTCAACCCAGTAGGTGTGTGTTGTCATTAGAGTATTTTTATCTACCCAACGGAAAGCCTTCTCTCCTTCCTCGTAATCATCATCTGAGATCCTCATTAGATAGGTCTCTACCACATCGCCGAAGGCGTTTTCGATTGACTCAGATCCAATGGCGGTGTATGTCTTGTTTTGCTGGTAATAAGGCGTGTGCAATATCGTGTAATCCCAACTCATCCCTGTGGACCACAGATCGGAGTTGGACTGGATCGGAAGAACAACTACTCTGAGTTCTTGGGGGTTCATCTTTGATCCATTGGAGTTCGTCGCCTCCACCGAAAAATGGTAGTTTCCTGGTTCCTGAGGGTCAAAAACGTAGGACTCTTGCGCCCCTCTGTATACCAATTCGCCTTCCAAAAACAAGGAGTAGTAGTCTGTATAGTTACCACCTTTCCAGCGAACATCGATTGTTTCTAAAGATGAAGTTATTATCTGAGTCGAGAAATTAGCGAAGTCAGGCATATTCTTTTCCGCTGTTGCGGTTAGGTTGAGCCAACCATGGTTGTTGGTTATCTCTATCGGAATGGGCTCAATCAGATCGTTGCCCCAATATGTGGCTGTGATGGAATGTGTCGAACCGACTTCAAGATTCTGGAGCAGGAAAAACCCATCGGAGTTAGTCACAGATGTTCTGTTGTTGGCACTCACAGTGACGTCAGGCACCGGAATTCCATCTAAATCAGACATGAATCCATAGACGCTGTTATGCCCGTAATTGAATTGGAAGTGGTTGGGGTTGGGATTTGAGGATGAACCTGACTCCATTCTGAAGTGAATATGTTGGGTAGATGCAATTTCATCACTATAAGTTGCCTTCAACGTGTAATATCCGCCTATATCGTGGGGTCCAAATTCACCCAAATTAGAATATTCCTGTAGTACTTCAGAGGTCTGTATCAACTCTATTGAAACTAAGTCGTATTCTTGATTTTCATTGTGTTCGAATGTGGCCCAGTTTTTGTCAACATACCAATCAAGATTCAAATTTGAACCAATTGATATTTTTCGGTAGACCACAGTATGGCCGTCATTCATGAAATATGCCCTTATAGTGTGCTCTCCGGGGGATATGCCATCAAACGAGTATGTTCCATCTGTTGACCAGATTGAGTCCATTGAGTCGACTTTTATTGATGTAGCGCCCGCTGGTTGGTTATCCGAGGTGAAGACGCTGCCAGATAAAGTGAAGGATTCTTGGTCTGAATCCTGTGCATAGGAAACTGTCGAGAACAATGATGATACGATCAGAATTGCTGCGATAGATGCTCTCATATTGATCCTCATGTTTAGGCGGCCCAAAATATAATATTAAATCGACCGTTAAAAGATTACATCATTTAGAATTGGGTTGTATCTCTGAAGCTCGAGCCGTGAATTAATTCGATAAAAATCTTGAAGAAAACTATGATTAAATTTACTTTGATCCTCAAATGCTCCGCATAAGTCTTACTTTTTGTATCCGGTTTTCTATTTAGGAAATTCACCTGTATCGTGGTAATTATTCTGAGCGTTCAGATATACTGTTGTTCAGGGAATATCATTCATCAATCCAAGGGTTGTTTCGATCCATTCTTCGGCATAATCGTCGAAATCGGTGTCACAATCGAGTCTATCGTTTGCTCTTTTTCCGCCCTTATCCTCCAATATGGCATCCCATTCCTTTCCTGATTCGCAGAATAATTCGAAAGCGGTGTCTCCGAGAGCTAGTACTGCGAAGTTCACACCGTTCATGCTACCTTCTTCAGTTTCGGAAACGGCATCATATAGGTCTTGGGCATTAACCGGTTGCTCTCCCTCGCCCCAAGTACTGCAAATCACAATGACTCTCTTGGATGATGAGATGTCATCCGGATTTATGTCTTCCATGTCCATCACATTCGGATTCAGGTCGTAGTTCTTTGCCAAACCCGCCGCATCTTCGGCAAGCTCTTCGGCATTACCTGTCTCTGTTCCGAAGATCAAGAGTAAGTCTCTGTCACTTATCTGGCTCACCACCTTTTTTTCGCTTTTATGTTAGTTGTTGTTGACGGGGGGACGGTTGCAGTAAACCGAAAATGATGCTGGGGTGATGTTTTCCCCCCGCCAACTTATCCATTTACTGGAGTGTTCCTATATCTGATGCAACAATTCCAAAGTGATCCCAAGCAGGCTGTAGCCAGCTCCTGACGTCGGCCTCGTAGTCTGCGGAAGCGTCACCATCATTTGCAAGATCGAATAGTGCTACGATTTTGTCAGAGTAGTAATTAGCGACCCAACCATATGCCTCGCAAGTTGTCTTGTCGTCTTCTGTGGTTGCGTGGGTGACTATGTTGTAGCAACCCGTGTAGTTCATTTGGTTGTTATCTTCAGACGCATTGTAGTAGGCATACCCTTCACAAGCAGCTTGGGTGTTGTCTGCTGTAATTGCGTGTGACACCATGTT
>CEQY01112220.1_pt1 | contig 25309 bp, 22 predicted proteins | sample 361391 | NCBI WGS metagenome assembly CEQY01 (sample SAMEA2621075, study PRJEB7988) | marine metagenome | isolation source: saline water (ENVO:00002010), including | reverse complement strand
TCTTCTGGTTTTTCTTCTGGTTTTTCTTCTGGTTTTTCTTCTGGTTTCTCATCTGCATTATCATTTTTTGGTTTATCATTCTCATTGCCTGGTTTAGAACTTTTAGGAGGTCGTAACTGTTTTACTATATCTATTATTAATTCTATAATTTGATAAATTAGATATATAAATAATCCTACTAAATATAGAACTTCTATATATCCTGTTGTATTATAACAATATATTTGAATAAACATAACCATATATTTTAGTATTTTAACAATAAAATTTGTCATTATTATTTATTATATATATATATAATAAATTAATGTCAGGAATAGCTCAAGAAATAAATGAATGGATCATACATTCAATAAATATAATAACATTTGGTAAATTAGATAGAGATAATGATTTAAAAGAAGATATTTTAGATATATTAAAAATGTTTAAATTATTAGTAATATATATAGGAATTTTAGGATTATTAGTATCATTTAGTATTTGTAATATATCTTATTTAAGTTTTCTTCCATTTATAAATTCAATTAATATACCAGTTATTCAATATATTGTTGAATATATATTATTATATGTATATACTAATATCATTATACACTTTATTGGAGATAATAAAAATGCTATATTACCAAGTTTTATGAACATTGGGTCTCCTTATGTACTATTATTTATAATATATAAGTCAGTACCATTATTACAAATAAGTAATATTATGAATTTATTATTAGATATATTAAATTATATACCAGTAGTAAATAAAATTCCAATTAATTTAATAAAAAATATAATAAAATATATTATTATGGCAGTACTTTTTATTTTAACAAGTATAAATTTAACATCTATAGGATTTTTAAAAAAATATACTGCACAAAAATTAATAACTATTATAGGACCTCCTAGTTTTGTTATAACAGCATTAAAAGCTACATCAGAATTTAGTTTTCTTAAATAAAAAATATAATTATATTTATTATAATATATATAATTATATACATATGGCTTGTAGCAAATATTCTTCTAAATATACAGTTGGAGATAGTGATACACACAATCCACATACAAATAATTTAAAGTATAATTGTAGTGATATTGAATTAAGTAATTATAAGAATGATACAGCACACTTTACAGATGATTGTACTAATTCTTTTTATATAAAAAGTATTACTAAACAAATGGGAAATTGTGTATTAACAAATTCGAATACAAAATGTGCCAATGGACCAGCAGAACATATAGTTGATACTGATTATGAACAATGTAAGAAAAATAAAAAATACGTATCACCTATGGAATTAACTCAACCATATTCTAAAACAAACTGTTCATCTACAGTAATTGATACAAAACAATTATCTACCGCTACAGAAATTAAAGCAGCATGTGAAGCTAACACAAATTGTGAATATGCTACATTTGAATATAGTGATGGTAAAATATCAGGAGATGTAAATTTTTATGATAATAATTGTATTGTAGATTATTTAAAACAAACAAATTCATATACTGAACCTAATAAATTTACATATTCAAAAGGTGAGAATAGATTAACTAGTAATAAATGGATATGTGATAATCTAAAACAATTAATAGGTAGTAATACCTTTGATAGTAAAGATTTTTATACTAATAAAAAATTATTATTTTTTATTAAAAAAGTAGATATAGAAAGATTAAATTATATTATAAAAAATTATAAACATCCTGATTATAATCTAACAGAAGAACAAAAAAATATAATACAACATTCCTTACATGATAGTAATAGATTTACAACAAATACAAATAAAGATTATAATAATTTATATAATGAACAAAAACGACCTCCTATTACAAAACAATTTACAAAAATATCAGTTCAACATAAACAATATATTTTTGTATTAGATATAAATTTTAAAATTTATAAAGTTGAAAAACCATTTAAAGAACATACTTTTCAAGTAATGGGAAATAAAGATTTTCAAAAAATATATACTACTAAAAATGATTTATGGGCTATTGATACAGCTGGTAAATTATGGTATAAAAATAGTTTTAATGATAATACTTTTGTACGTTACACTATAACACACAGTTCAGATGCCGATATTAATATTAGTGATTTTGCTATTAATGATAGAGATGCTGATAATGTTTGGGTGGTAGGTAATGATAAAACTAAAGATAATATTTATTTTTGTCAAAAAAAAGATAATAAAATAAGCCCTAATTCTTCATGGAATAAATTATCTAATACTATTTTCACTAATATATATATGGACAATGATCGTCTATGGGGTTTAAAAAGTAATTCAGAAATACATCTATATGATGAAGTAAAAAATAATTTTACAAAATTAAAAGATAGTTCTAATTTAAGTCATATTAATTTAGGTATAGGAAGTGATTTTATATATGCTATAAATAATAAAAATGAGTTACAAATACTTAAAAAATCAGATATAACAACATCTAATTTTGCAGCAGCACCGGGTGCAGTAATTATGAGTAATTATTTTGACGTTCAAGCAAATAATGATATAATTTATGGTATAGATAGTAATCATAATATTGTAGAGATATTAACAAATGAAACATATCAAATAATTGCAAATAATGATAAATCACAAATATTACAAACGTTTAACACTTTAAATGAAATGTATCGAGTATTTACTAAACCAAATGGTATGGCAGATTTAGGTTCATGGAGAATTCAACATAGAGTAGCTCTAAGTAGTAAAGCAAAAGAAATTTATGAACAAGCTAGAAAAATAGTAAATAAACTTCATACACATGTAGAAACTTATGGAGCATCAAAGGGATGGTCATCTGAAGTAATCGCTACACACTGCTTACATGGAGTACATAATATGATTCATAATTATTTAGAGAGACTTGTACATGGAAATATAGATAAATTACATGAAGATCCTGAAGGCAATGGTGGTTATTTTTTACAAGATAGAAGTAAAGGCACTAAATTTTGGTGGGGACCCGATCCTTTAAAAATGTTACAAAATACGATAGATGATGGTATTAATATGTATTTTATGATTTCATCAAATAGTGGAAAATTAATAATTAATTCTACTGAACCAGGAATTTTGAATCCAACTAATAAAACATATGATGAAGTTAAAGTTTTTTGCATATTATCAGCATTTAAAGGCGTCTCAAAAGTATTAGGACCACGTGGTGCTTTTCACGTACATGAAAAATTTCATGAAAAAACAGATAATTCTGGTAGTACTGTAGGAAGACAAAGTAGCGAACATTTTACATCAAAAACTCAAATACCTGTTCATTTATTAAAAAATATTTATAATGTATTTAGTACAGGTCATAATTTAGATGGAAATCCAGTTGATTCAAATAATTTACTTAAAATAATTTCATATTATGGTAAAAGATTAAATGGTAAATATATATATAATAGAGATATTGAATTAGCATTATCTTGAAAATAATAAAATATAACTTTGTTTTAAATATTCATCAATATTATTACATTCTATGATACTTTTATCATTACATACATACCATATATTATCTTCTTTAATACATGAAATATAATGACCACCACCAACAGAACCCATGTGTACTACAAATCCAATTAAATGATACTCATTATTATCAAAATTATAAGTATTATTAATAGATATATCAGTATCTATTTTACAGACTAAATTAGTAAATCGTTTAAAAGAAAAAAACATATATTTAGGATAATTTGTTATAACAAATTTTTTAGTTGCATTTACTTTTTTACCTAGTTTTTCATTATAATATTGATTGTCATTAATTAATTCTTCTTTTTTAAAATATTCATTTAGACAATCCATAAACGAAATATTTTTTTTTTTTGGAATTGGTAATGATAAAATTTTATCATTTTCATTTGTTTCAAATATTTCATTTGTTATAGAACATTGTATATTTGATTTTATTTTACAATCAAATAAAAATTCTAATAATTTATCATTTTCACAATCTGAATATAATTTATTAGTTAGTAAATTAAAATTTTTTTCTAATAATTCAAATATACAAACTAAAAATTCAGTTGTATCTGCTTGTACAAAATTCATAAATTGATTATACTCAGAACATAACTGATTAATAATAATTCTAGGACCAAGTGTATTTACATCTTCTCTAAAATAATCATTAATAGTTATTTTATAACCATTTAAAAAATTATTGTCAAATTCATTAATTAATAAAATTTGATTTAATATTTTACATCTAAATAATAACTGTATTCCAGAATTTAAATAACATGTATTTCCTAAATTATTTAATCCTGTTAATTTATTAAAGCTCATCTATTAATAATTATTATTATTTATCTAAATATATATTTATATTTTTTTTTTTACAAAAACTTTTACATGGTATTGTATAATTATTTTTATTTTTACTATTTTTATAATTTCTATCTGCATTATAAGGATTAGTTATTATTTTATTACTTGCGTCATAATTAACAGCGTCTGTATTACCAGGTTTATGAGACCAATATGTACCATCTTTACGATAAAAATGATAATCAACTTTTGGCTCAGAATTATCTAAAAATAATGCTATTTTATAATAATCACATGGACAATCATCATCATTATTTTTTAATTCTAAAATATCATATGGATAATCACATTTAATATTATGCATAATGTTATTACAAGAATATTTTTTATTAATTTTTAAATTTAATTTATCAGCACATTTATCTCCTGGTTGTGGCTTACTATTTCTATTATATAATAAATCTCTCATACTATATGCATAACAATTATTATATTTTTTAATATTATTATTCATTTGATTCCACTGATGAGGTAAATAATTTAAATTATTACAATTATTTTTATTATTATTTTCATTATTATTTTCATTATTATTTTGTTTAATATATTTTATTCTAATAAAATTTATTATTTGATATAATAAATAAATTAATAATATATATAATAAAATCATATATATAATATTAATATTTAAATTTAGTTGCAATATAATAAATTATAGGACCCCATAAAGTATCTATTGCTGCTAACCATACTGGATAATTTTTAAATAAAGTTAAATTTGTATATGAATATACACCATATACAACTAATCCTAATTGTATTGGTACATTATATGGAATAGCAATATAATTTAAACCATATAATAAAAATATATATGCCATAAATAATCCTTGTGCTTTACATATAGTAAAAGATATTTTTTCTTTTTGTATATTTAATACTAAATTATTATATGTATTTATATTTGTATAAATCCAAATAAAATCTAATATTAAAAATATTATCGAAGCTCTAATATTTATATTCATATATATATATGGATATAAATAATATAGAATTTATAAATATATTTACTGCAACTACAATTGTTGAATTAATATGTATATTATTTTTTAGATTAACTAAATCTTTTTTTTCTGTAAAAGCAATTAATGATTGGTATGATAATTTAAGATGGAGTGCAGTAGGATTAGATATTTTAATTGTTATTATTGTTTTTTACTTTAATATTTTTTTATCTAAATATTTAAAAATAAATAATTATTTAAATTTTTTACTTTTACAATTAATATTACAAATTTTTCATGATATAATATTTTATTATATTATTAAATACAGTATAGAAGGTAATAATATTGTAATGGATGAATTTAAATCATATGTAAAAAATACTAATATTGGTGCTATAGTAGGTGATTCATGGATGTATTTAATGGGCATACCTATTTTATTACATACATTAAAATTTAATAAAGAAATATTAGTATTGATATCTTTGATATGTTTATATATAATAGGATATTTAGTATATCAAAAACCACTATATAAATATAATTCTTTTAAATTAGAATATTTAATTCCTTTATTATTAAATATTAACTTTCTTTAACTGATTTAGCTTTTTTAGCATTAGTATCTTTAGAAACTCCTTTATATGGTGTATTTTTAGTTGACATAATTTTACCTGTATTTGTATCACGTTTTACATATTGTTTTGTTTTTGAATTATATGTTTGTGTTCGATTTTTAACTGCACCTTTACGACCACCATTACCATTATTTTTCCCCATTATTAGAATATAACCTATATAAATCTTTTAGTATTGAAAATAATACTATTAAATATCAATTTTTATTAAAAATTGATATTTATATATATTATATAAGATTTTATAATAAATTTATAAAACATTATAAATAATGTTATCTGATACGCAAATGAATACCGATGATAAAGCACTTGTCACTACTATAACTATTAATAAAAATATAGAAACAAAATATTTTATAGATAGCCATGTACACAATATTTGGAATGATATTTTAACATTTGCTACAAAACAAAATAAGAAAGAAAATTATTTATCTCATTATGATCCTTTTACAGCATTAGACCATCCAAATGTAAATTATCATAGAATGGTCAGAAACGACGATATAGAGAATGATAAAAATTTTGAATATACATTAAATTATGGATTACATGAATTAATTATTAATAATTCACAAGTATTACTTAACTATATAAAAACTTCACCACCTATTCCATTATGTGATAGAATAACATATAAGGAAGAATTATATTTTATTGTAAAATTATTTCCAACACACGAAGAAAATATAAAATTTATTGAAAATTTTATTGAGAAATTATGCTACGACAAATTAAAATCATTAGATAAACAAATTAAAATTTATGTAAATGATGAAACATACTGGCGACTACATGGAAAAATTACAAAAAGAAATATTGATACAGTTTATTTAGAAAATAAAGATATGATTATAGATGATATTAAACAATTTTATAAATCTGAAGAGTTATATCGCAATGAAGGTAGGCCGTATAAAAGAAATTATTTATTATACGGCCCACCAGGAACAGGTAAATCATCATTAATAACAGCAATTGCTTCTACAATGAATTTGAATATTTATAAAATTAATATTGTAAAAGGCTTTGACGATACACAATTAATGACTACTATGGCAAAAATTCCAAAAAATGGAATATTAATATTAGAAGATATAGATAATTGCTTCCCAACAGAAGAAGAATCAGATAAAAAAAATAGTCAATTTGTAACTTTTAGTACTTTACTAAATATTTTAGATGGATTTGCAATAAAAGAAAATTTAATAACATTAATGACAACTAATCACAAAGACCGTTTAAGTGAAGCATTTTTACGTCCTGGAAGAGTTGATATGTTATTAGAATTTACTTATTTAAATGTAGAACAGTTAAAATGTATCACAGAACATTATATCAAAGATAATACTATAAAAGAAGATTTTATTCAAAAAGTAAAAAATATTAAATCAACATCAGCATGTATTACCAAATTTTTATTTGAACATTGTATGGTGCGTAAAATAGAAAATATAAATGATGATAGTTATATTAAAATTTATGAAAATTTATGTAAGCAATATAATAATCCAGATAATATGTATATATAATTAATTTATTTTTAACCGTGGAATATTTATTACTTCATCTATTATAAAAATTTCTTTATCTAATTTATTAGGTATATCATACTCTGTCATCATTAATTTTCCAATTGCAAAATTTAATTCATAATCATATACAATATTAGTTTTTTCATCTAATAAATATAATTGTTTATCACTATATGTATTATCATCTATTTTAACTACTGCATATATTTCTCTAACTTTAATAGATTTTACTATATAATTACTACTATTTAATCCATTATCTAATTCCATATCTATATCTATATCTTTTTTATATGCAGGACCAACATTTTTATTAAATAAATAATTTTCATCAAATTTAAAACATTGATATTTTTCTTCAATCATATTTACATTCTTAAATAATTCACAATCAACTGCTGCTTGTTTTATTAATAATAAAAATGTATTAATTAAAGTATATTTTTTTAATGCAATATGTGTTATTTTTTGATCTGTAGTTTTTTCATTATTATTTATTATTGCATTATATCTAAATATATCAACATATCTTTCTTTCATAGGTAAATCTTTATGACTACATTGTCGGATTGCACGACCAATTAATTGTTGTATTCTAACTTCATTCCAATAAGGTTCTAATATATGTACTTGTCTAACATTTGATAAAGAAATACCTTCAGAACCAGCGGGTGATATTAATATTATTTTTATAATATCACCTTTAATATTTTTAATATCATTAAATATTTTTCTATTATTTTCTCTCTGTTCTACATTTTTTATACCACCATGATATTCAGTATAATAATATTTTACTTTTTTTGAACTAGAATAATCTGCATAACCAAAAAACTCTAAATATATTTTAAATATATCTATACCTTCCATTTTAACGTAATTAGAATAAACTAATATTGGGCCTTTTGACTCAAATGTTTTAAATATTATAGCAGTCATTTTACATGAACATTCGTATAATTTTGTTAATAATAATGATTTATCATTATATTCTTTAATAAATTTATTAAAATTGCGATTATATTTTTTAATATATACTTTAATATCATCTGATAAAGATTTATTATCTTTTGATTTTATTTTTTCCATATATATTCTAAAATTTTTAACATAATAATTTAATAAATCATTATATTCAATAATATTTTTATTTTTATTATCTATATTTTTTTGTAATAATTTATCTTCTAATATTAAATTAGCTATTTTTTCAGATATATTAAATTTACTTGGTCTTGGTCTAGATTCACCATTTATTTTATTTGATATATTTGGAAATACAAAATTACTAGATTGTCTAGTAAAAGATTTATATGTGGAAGAACCTTTATATGATTGTCTTTCTATTTTTTTTTCAATATCATCATAATGTTTATAAATATCTTTTTGATATTCAGACATAATAACATCTTCAAAATTAATTTTTTTACTAGCAAATAAATCTTTTGTTGCTCCAGCATAATATGATACTAGTCCTAATATTCTTCGTTGAAATATATTTTTTTTTTCAGGATTAATTTTATTATCTTTAATAAAAATATCATTAAATATTGTTTCTTTATCTGGAAATGAATTTGGTCGTAATAAATTAAATATTAAAACAAGTTCAAATGAATTATTTACAGCAGGGGTTCCAGATAATAAAATAATACGAGTTGAATTATCTTCTTCTTTTTGTTTTTTTATATAATTATATATAAAAAAAGCTCTTTGACCATTAGATGAGTTAACATTATTATATACATTTTTTATAAAATTATGTGTTTCATCAATTATATATATATTTTTTTTAGAACTATCAGCCATTTTTATTTTATTAATAAAATCACGATCAGCATAAGGAGAATCATAATGAATAAATTTTATATTAGCAAATCTATCTTTTTTATCATTAGATTGTAGCCACATTTCTAGATCTTTTTCCCATGGGTCTTTTTTTAGGGACGCTTTAATTAAAAGAAAAACATTCCAATCTGGATTATAATTATATAATATATTATATATATTAATTGCAGTAACTGTTTTTCCCGAACCTAAACCATGATATACTAATATATCCTTAAAAGGACTTCGATAATCTAAAAATTTAGATAAAAACTCTTGATATTTTCTTAGTTCCTGTTTTGTTTCTGACATTTTACAAGGATCTTCATTATCTTTTTGTATATATTCTGGTAATTGATATTTTTTAAAATTTAATAATATCCAACTAGGAAATAATTTACCATTAATTTGTAAATTAACATAATTATTATTCATAATATAAATAGATAAGATAAATTAATTTATTAATTCTAACTCTTCATTTGCTTCTGAATTATTTATTTGATGACTATTTAATTTATTATATTTAAATAATACAAATTTTGATACTTTTTGTTCAGCTTTTCTTTTTGATGTATCAGTTGCCTTTAATAAAACATTTTTATCTTTATCTAATACACCCATTGTAAATAATTTTTTATTACCATAACCTTTTTCTTCTAATAATATATATATAGGATGACTCCATTTATTATGATGATAAAATCTTAATAATTGATCTTTATAATTATTATCATTATATAATAATTCTGAATAATCAATATAATTTTCAAGAATATATTCTATAAATTCTTTACATTTATAATAATTAGTATCTTTAAATAATGCACCAATAAAAGATTCAAAAGCATCTTCTAATATTTTATCATTTACTCTACTTATACCAGATATTTCATTTTGATGAGAAACTAAAATAAATTCATCAATACCTAATATTTTAGAAAACTTAGCCAATGATGTTTTATCTTCTATTTTTGTTTTTAATTTTGTCATAAATCCTTCATCTTCATCAGGATATCTTAAAAATAAATAATTACTAATAATAGATTTAATTATAGTATCGCCTAAAAATTCTAATCTTTCATTTGATTGTTCGCGTAAATCTAATACTCCAGGTGGTTTTGATAGTGCTAATTTTTCTAAATTATAATTATAATATTTTTTTTTTATATAGGATTTATGTGTTAAAGCTTGTATATAAATTGAAATATCTTTGACTTCAATTTTAATACTAAATTTACTAAATATTTTTTTTAGATCATTATCTGTAATTAACTTATTCTTTATATTATAAGGAACAATAAAAGGCTCTGTAATACCCATTATATTATATATATATATATATATATAATATATACTTAAATTAATAATTATTCAGTTTTTATGATGATATTATATCATAAACTTTACCAGGTATATATTTATATTCATTTGATATAATTTTTTCTCTATCTATTACTTCTTGTGTATTTAATGTTATTATTTTATCTTCTGATGTTTGTAAAATAATAAATGGTATTTTAATAATAGCTTTATGTAAATCTTCTATTGTTTTAACATTTTTACCATTTACTTTTTTTATTATATTACCATTCTTAACTATATCTAATTTATCTATATAAGAACCAGGTAAAATATTTGATATAAATAATATTGCATCTAATTTATATTTTAATTTTTGATATTTTAATAAATTATATGTATTATTACCATTTATGTCTTCATTTTCTATAATTTCTTCTAAATGATTATTTGTTAATTCACATATAATAGCACCTCCAATTATATCATATTTATATTCTTTATCCACAATATAATAATAGTCTTTTATACCATAATTTGGTATTGTAATTATTATATCATTATTATAAACTTTTTTATCTTTAACACTATAATATTCTATATTGATAGTATCACCTATATTTTTTCTAATTAAATAAGTAGATAAATTTACTTTATCAAAACTCCAATCTACATTAATGTCTCCAAAACTATCTAATGGTAATTTATCAATAGATAATATAATATCTCCAATACGGAGACCTTGTAAATATAATATTGAATCTTGTAATATCATATTAATAATTACTCCTTGTGCTTTTTCAGGTATTTTATTTAAATCATAATATTCCTGAGTACTATAATAATAATTAAATAATAAATCTGGTTTTCTTTTTAATAATATTAATTTTGAAGTATCTACTTTATTATCTGTAAAAAATAAATCTAATGCAATTTGTAAAGGTAAGCTAAATCCAGTATTATCAACATTTTGACTAACTATTTTTTGTGTATTAATACCAATTACTTTATAATTATTATCAACTAAAGGACCACCCGAATTTCCAGGATTTATAGTAGTATCTGTTTGAAACATATAATTATTATTACCACTAATTGTTCCTTTTGTTATTTTTAAATTATCGGCACCAAGTGGATAACCTAATGCAATTGCGATTGAACCTTTTTTTATATTATTTGATTCTCCTAAACATAATCGAGGTTTTTTTATTCCATTATTATATTTTAATAATGCAATATCGCATTCAGAACAAAAACTAAGTAATTCTACTTGATATTTTTCTTTACTTAAATAAGGAAAAGTTATATAAATATTTATAGCATCGGCAACTACATGGTAACAAGTTAATATATGATAGTCATCTATAAAAAAACCAGTACCAGTTGAAGTAAATGATTGAATATTTGTAAAAGGTTTAAACATATTTTTTATAATTGAATTTGTTGTAATTCTAACTACACCTTGTAAATCCTTTCTATCCATTATATTATAATATTATATAATAATATCTAAATAAATATTATTATTATTAATTATTATGAGTTCTGAAAATGAATCAAGTTCTAGTGATGAAGAATATTGTGGTGATAATGGCAATATATTTTTTAATGAAATATTAAATAATACATATATTACAATAAAAAAAATAGGTTATGGAGCATTTTCTTCTGTATGGCTATCATATAATTTTAATGACACTAAATATTATGCAATTAAAATACAAAATGATGAAGATTATGATGAAGGTATTATAGAATCTAAATATTTAACAAAAATAAAAAAAATTAATTCAGATTTTATAAGCAATATAATTGAATATTTTATTGAAGAGAAAAATAAAGATAAATATGTATGTATGGTATTTAATATTTGTTCGTGCAATATATATCAATTAATTAGACATGAAAGAAATAAATTAAATATTAATAATGTTAAATCTATTATTATTCAAACATTAAAAGGATTAGAAGCAGTACATAGTTTAGGTTATTATCATACTGATATTAAACCCGAAAATATTTTATTTAATGGAAATAGAAGTTTAAATAATATAATTCTAAAAAAACATGAAGATAATAATTTCCCTTTATTATATAAAAATTTAAAAGAAAAAATTTGTAAAGAAAAAAATTTAAATATAACTAAATCTAATCAAAAAAAAAAATTTAATAAAAAATATAAAAATGTTGTAATAAAAGAAGTAAATTTAAATATATTATCTAGAATAATTGATGATTCAAATTCTGATTCTGAATCTGATTCTGAGAATGATTCTGATTATAAATATACTAATGAAGAATTAACTAATATTAATATTAAATTAACTGATTTTGGAACATTATATAAAAATAATGAAAAATCTGATGATGAAATACAAACAAGATATTATCGTGCTCCAGAAGTAATTTTAGGATTAGTTCATAATTTTAAAGTAGATATTTGGTCAATTGGTTGTATGACAATTGAATTATTATTAAATAGAATGTTATTTGATCCAAAAAAAGATAATGACTATGATAGAGATTTTTATCATTTATATGATATTCAAAAATTATGTGGATATATACCGGATCATATGAGAGATAAATCTCCAAATAAATCTTATTATTTTAAAAAAAAAAATTTTAGAAAAAAAATAGAATTATCATCAATAAAAATATTTTTAGAAGAAAATAATATATATTCTGATGAATTATTAGAATTTTTAGAAAAAACATTAACTATTGATTATAAGTTAAGACCTACTGCTACAGAATGTTTAAATTTATCATGGTTTAATTAACTCCATGTATTTTAACTTCTCTATTAACTTTTATATTTTTAACATGACCAACACTACCATTCCATTTTGGACAGAATAAATAAAATGTTAAAATATTATCATCATCTTGTAAATCTTGTTTAGAAAATTCAATTAAATAATTATTATTATTATCTATTTGATTTATTCCTTCTATATTATTACTAATTAATTCATCTTGTACTTTTTCTCTATTAATAAAAAATCCTATTTCAGAATTATCATTATTCAAAGTATATCTAACATTTATATGTCCTGTTCCGCCCCAGTTTTGATCTTCTGCATTAATAATAAATATAATTTTATCTGAAGTTGTTTTATGTTTATTAATATTAAATTTTTTAATTATACAACATGGAAAATCAGAACCATACCCAACAGCTTTAGGTCTTTTATCATTTGTTAAAACCTTATCAGAATTATTATATTCTAATGTTATTGTATTATTTAAAATTTCTTTAAAATTATAATAATTTAAAATTAAGTCATCATCATTATCAGATTCCATAGAATGATTATCTATTTCTAATTTTTTCTTTTTATTTTGTAATTTAATTTCATTTTCATTTTGAATTCTAATTAAATCTTCATTCATATATTTTTTATAATTAGTTTTAATATTATACATTTTTATATTATGTTGTTTATAATATTCTTCATTTGTTGTATAAATATTCATAGTTATAGTTTCTAAATCAGAACAATTATCTAATGAATATAGTTCATTTGTTCTATTTAATTCATTAATACTAATTTTATGGTTTCTATTATCTAAATCATTAATATTAAAAATAGAATCAATACGATCTGTAATAATTGCTATATTAGAATGAATATATCCTTCAATTGCCTTAGATTCTGAATCAAATTTTCTATCTTTATCTTTTAATAATTCTTTTAATTCTTCTTTATATTTAAGAAATAAATTATTTTTAAAAATAGTTTCATCTATTTCACTTTTATTAATATCATTTTTTCCTGATAATAACCATCCATATTTAAATAATTTATTATTTATTCTTATTGATTCACCTAAAACAATATATTGTAATTCATTTACATCTTTTAATATTGGTAAAATAGCTTTAAAACAATTATTTATTCTATCATTTAAATCTGTAAATGTTACTCCTTTACCTGTACATAAAAATTTACAACATCCTTTTTTTGCTGTTTGAAATAAATTTTTAATATCTTTAATATCTAATTCTATAATTGATAATTTATAATGTATTATATCAATATGTGATTTATATAAAGAATTATATTCTAATAATTTATCATCTAATATATTAAAATTTGATAAATTATTAGATATATTTATTAAAACTTTATCGTATAAATCTTTAGATAAACTTATATTACTATTTAATTTAATTAAATTATTTAACTCTTTTTTAATTGTATTTATTACTGTTATTACTTTAGTTAAATCAGCCATATTTATGTGTTATATATAATAATATTAAATATAATAATATTATATATGATTAATAATATTTATATTATTTTTGAAAATTGTGATAATATTTTTAAATCTAAAAATAGTAAAAATAATATGAAAAAATATATTCGGAAATTATTAACAAATATTGATGAAAATAAATATATTGAAGTTTTAGATAATCATATTATTGATTATGCAAAATATTTTACAGTAAAGTTTAAGATTAATTTTAAATATAAAAATAAAAATATAACTATTTTCATAAATAAAGTGACAGAGAATGATATTCTAAAAAATAAATTAAAAAGCAAATATAGACAGATCACAAATATTAATGATTTAAATTATAAAGCAAATAAAGAAATAAAATTAGATAATAAACAATTTAAAAAAGATGATAGAATTAATAATTTAATGATTAATTTATACTTTAAAGCAAAATGTAAAATGCCAGATTCTGATATACCAAAACCAAATATAATATTAGATAACTTAGATTTATATAAAAAAAAATTTAATAATTATCTAGATATTGCTGAAAAAAAAGATGATTATATATTAAAATATAATTTATTAAAAAATGATTATTGTGAATATATGTCTTTTATAACTAAAATTCCAGTACTTATATCAAATGATTTACAAAATAAATATGATAAAATTAAATAGATGTTGATACATATGATGAATAAAATATATTTTTTCTTACAATATTATTCTTAATATCAACTATTAATTTCTTATATTTTTCTTTTTTTTTTTTATCTTTTATTTCTTGTTTAATTATCATAATTTCATTAATTGCACTTTTTTTAAGAGATGCATACCATATAAATTCTTCATTCATATTATGATAATTCTTTTTTTGAAATTCATGCATAATAAATTGCTTTAAAATTGTTTATTACTCCGATATAATATAATTTAATATTAATTATTATATTATAATATTTAAATTTCAATATTTTTATAATTTTGTATTAATTTAGTATAGTCTAATTTACTACTACTACACTTCCATGGAAATACTTCTATATATAAATTATTATTAGTTTTTTCTAATTCTATTAATTTATGTATTATATTAGTATAATTTTCTTTAAAATGTTTATTAACATGTTGTCTAAAAAAAGGAAAATAATCTGTTTTTTTATACATTTCTAAAATAGCAAAACTATAATTATGATATGTTAATATTTTATTATAATTAATAGACTTAATATCTTTTATATTTAGCTTATTATACATTGGTTCATTTATAATTGGATATTCATGTAATAATGATTGAAAATCTAACAAAATTGACTTTAATCCCATAACTGGTTTCCAACTAGGACCAGACCATGTTCCTAAAATTGATAAACATATTTTTCCATTTTCATATAAATTTGGATTAAATCTTATTTTATTATTTATTGTATTAAATTTACATGTAGGAGGTGATGATGGATAATTTGTAGGAAATATTAATGTAAAATAATAAAAACCATTCTCATAAGGAGTATCTTTTGGTCCTATTATTAAAGCGTATATTGTTGTAATATCATCATCATCATAATGAATAAATATATTATCTAAAGGATCTTTTTCTAATTCTATAATATCAACAGCAATACGTTTTAAATAATTAACTGCCATAATATATATTAAGTGCTTAATTTTTTAAGTAATTTATTATAATATTTTTTTAAATATATTTATTATTTAAAAGTTATATTTAAAAGAATAAATATAATTAATAAATATTTAAAAATTATATTCATTAATATTATTAAAATGAGTAATATAAAAACTAATACTAGTGAATTTTATGAATTTATGAAAAAATATAAAGTAGGACCTGGACAAAAAATGTCTCATACATTCATGGGCAAACCATATGGTAGGTATAATATTCGTAATAATAAACAAACTACAAAAAAATTTTTTAATTTATATAATAAAGCATTAGAAGAAAATGCAAATTTATATCTAATTGAGGTCCATAAGGAATACGGACCTATTATTATTGATATTGATATGTTACAACAAGAAAAATCACGATTATATAATTTAGAAACTATAAAATTAGTATTAGAAACTTATATAAAATATATTAATAAATATATAGATACATCTAATTTAGACTACAATATTTATGTTACAGAAAAAGATAACCCTAGTAGCAAAAATAATAATTATAAGGATGGATTTCACATAATTATTCCAGATATTTGTATAAAAACTGAAATAAAGTACCTAATTCGTCAAGAAGTTGTAAATGAATTTAATAAAAATAAATATTTTAAAAAATTAAAAATATTAAATAATAATGAAGATATTTTTGATAAAGCAGTAATCGAACAAACCGGTTGGTTAGTATATGGAAGTACTAAACCTGATAAAAAACCATATCTATTAACACATGTTTATAATCAAGATTTAGAAGAACAGGATATAACTAATATTAATAAATATGATTTACCTCAGATATTAAGTATAAGAAATAATGATGAAGATGATATATTAGAAACTAATTTTAGTGCAGATAAAATTAAAGAAAAATTAAAAGAATTTAATATTCAAAAAAAACCAAAAAAAAAAGGTATTCGCAGAAAAAGGCAACTAAATTTAGAAGATATTGAAGAATTACGTGGAGCAATTTCTGAAGATAAAAATGGTAATGAAGTACGCGAAGAAGGTTTATTAGATATGTTAGATCCAGCACGTGCTGATAATTTTGAAGATTGGCGTGATTTAGGATTTGCTTTACATAATATTGATGAATATGAATTACTAGAAGATTGGATTGAATTTAGTTCTCAGTCTAGTAAATTTGATAATACTGGAAATGATTGTGAAAAAAGATGGGATAATTTTAAATCAAACGATTTTACAATTGGTACAATTAAATATTGGGCAAAAATGGATAATCCAACTAAATATAGAGAATGGAGTAATAAACAAGAACGTAAATATATACAAGCAGGTATTTCTGGTTTTACTGCTGATGTGGCTGAAACTATTTTTAAATTAAAAAGAGATCAATATAAATGTGCTTCAATTAAAAATTCTACTTGGTATGAGTTTAAAGATAATACATGGAAAAATATTGATTGTGGTTATCCAATAATTAATTATATGAATAATGAATTATCAAAAAAATTTAAAAAACAAGCTGAAGAATATGATAAAATAAGTGAATCGAAAGAGGAAAAAGATAAAGAAGATTATGAAGAAAAAATAGAAGCTGCATTAAAAGTAGCTAAAAATCTATTAGATTCTACATTTAAAAAAAAAATTATGGAAGAATTAACTTATAAATTTTATGATGATAAATTTTATGAAAAACTAGATGAAAATAAAGATTTAATTGCATTTAATAATGGTGTATATGATTTTAATAAATTAGAATTTAGGCATGGTTTGCCTGAAGATTATATATCATTAAGTACTAATATTAATTATATGGAATACAATGAAAATAATGATCAAATTTTACAAGTTGAAAATTTCTTTTCAGAAATTCAACCTGAAGGTGAAATGAAAGATTATGTTCTTAACTTTTTTTCGGAATGTTTACAAGGTCATCAGCAAACAGAGCAATTTAATATATGGACAGGTTGTGGTGCTAATGGTAAAAGTTTAGCGATACAATTATTTCAAGAAGCATTGGGTGATTATTCTACTAATATTAGTATTACATTATTAACAAATAAAAGAGCTAGTTCTAATGCGGCTTCTCCAGAATTAGCAAAATGTAAAGGTGTGCGATTTGTTGTTTTTCAAGAACCAGAAAATGATGATAAAATTCACGTAGGTCATATGAAAGAATTAACGGGTGGTGATAAAATATCTGCAAGACGTTTATATAAAGAACCAGTTGATTTTTATCCACAATTTAAAACATTACTAACATGTAATAAACTTCCATATATTCCATCTAATGATGGTGGTACATGGAGACGTTTAAAAGTAGTTCCATTTGAAATTGAGTTTGTAGATAATCCAAAAGAGGAACATCAACGTAAAAGAGATAATTCATTAAAACAACATATAGGTAATTGGAAAGAACCATTATTAAGCATATTAATTCATCGTTTTAAAAAGATTCATTATAAGAAAATTAATAAATTACCATTAGATGAACCAGTTAAAGTAAAACAATTTACATTAGAATATCAAAAGAATAGTGATATTTATTTAGAATTCATAAAAGATACTATTATTAAAACTGATGATAGTGAAGATAAAATATATGATACCGAATTATATAAACTTTTTAAAACTTGGTTTAAAGAATCTCAAACTGATCCTAAAATTCCAAATCGTAATGAATTTAAATTAAATATAGAAGAAAAACTTAAATGTTATAAAAATTTAGGTGGTGGAAGAGGTTGGGAAGGATATAAACTAATTGATAATAATATAGATATTGATATTTAAATAATAATAATTATATAAAAAATAAATAATATTTTATATAAATGATAAAATATTGTTTAATAAAACCAAATCAGTTTGATAATAGTAATTTACCTATTGTAAATGAAAAACATAAAAATGATATACCTGATACTCAGCATAATATATATGATTTTGATAAAAAATTAAATTATGCTGATATTAATAAATTTAAAGAAGATACTAATAATTTTTTAGAAATTAAAGAAACATCTACAGAGGATTATTTATTAAATATACAAGATGATTTAAATTCAAATGAAAAATATATGATAGTGACAGAAGATCTCTATCAAAATAGAGAATATTTATATCAAATGATATTTGCAGATATATATCATGAAGAGACTGATATAAAAAATGTTAATTTATTTGCAACTTATTTTACAAATGAATATAAAGCAATTGTTGGAAATGTAATAATTATGAAAATAAAAGTTCCAATTAATACTGCAGAAGCATTATGTGAATCAATTAATTATAATGATATATATTTTTTATTAAAATCTGAAAAATTTCATGCAGGTGTGATTATTCATGATGATGAAAGAATGACGCAAATATATTATGATAACAATTATAATTTAATTAATATGGATAAAAATAATACATTAAATACTAATAATAATAATATTTTTAAAGATACAAAATATAATGGATACCAAGATTCATTATTAAAATTTGATTTAAATATTTATGTTAGAAAACCAGATACATATGAAAGAGGTGATGTAAAAATTAATGCAATTGCATCAAAAATATTTAATATGAAAGTAGAAGGTGATTCATTATTTGTATGTAAAGATATGGAATTTAGTAATCATTATGATTTATTTATTGAAGATATTGCGGATTTACTTAAAGTTTCAGCAGATAAAAGAAAATTAACTAAAGATGAAAAAAATGAGAATGAAGTAGATCAAGAAAATAAAAAAATATTTAAAAGTAGATATAGGATTTTACATAATAGAATAAAATAAATTTTTTATAATTTAAGTTTTTAATTAAATATATTTTCCACAAAATAAACATTCATATGTAATTCGTTCATGTGGTTGTCTATCACTTTCTATTTGACCATGACCTCTTAATGTACAACATTCTTGTAATTTTAAAAGACGTTCTTTACTTAGTTTATTCCATGCTGTAATTTGTTGTAAAGAAAATAAATATTCTTTATGTGCATCAGTTAAATTAATAAAACGTTTAGCTAAATTTTGCCATTTAGTAATAATATTTTGTGTTTTTTTATTTTTATCTATATTATATTGTCTAATATTTTCAGTTTCATTATCATCTGTATATATAAAATTTGGACCTCCACTTTCCTCTTCTATATTATTTATATCTACAATTTTTTGTTTTTTCATTATAAATATATACTTAATTAATAATATATTAAGTAATAAAAATATAGTAAAATCAATTTTTTAATATATTATATTATATTTTATTTTATATTTCTCTTTTTTATTATAATAATCATTATTATATACTGATATTAATGTTTTTAATAATAAAAAAACCCAACGCTCTAATATAATAGCTTTTAAAACAGAATTATTCACATTATAATTTTTTAATATATAGTTTATTAAAAAAATTATTAATGGAGTTCTTATAAATTTAAGAATACTAATATATTTAGTTTTACTATAATCTCTTATACATCCAAGTATTGCAGTTATAAAATATATGTACATATATATATATATATATATAAATAATGAGTAATTGTCCAATGCCAAATTTTAATTTAACAAAAGATGATGAAGTTGATTTAATTAATGTTTCAACAAATACTATTGGGATTCCAAATGGTATTACACCAAATAGTAGTAATATTAATAAATTAATTACTAAAATAACGACTTTTATTAATGAACATTTAGATCAATATGTTGATTGTAATATTGATCGCGCTGTTACTAAAGCACAAAGTGATATTACAACTAATAAAAGTATATCTTTCGATCAAATTGAAACTAAATTAAAAACAGGAATATATATTGTAATTGGTGTATTAGTTTTCATACTTTTGAGTAATATATATATTAGTTTTAAATCGTTTAAAAATTAGTAGCATTTATTATACCATTTATCAGCTTTTATTTATTATATCATATTATTAAATAAAAATTGAAATAGATATATTTTTTATATAATAGATATAAAAAAATATTATTTAATATTATTAATGAGTATTACTAATGAAGATCTTACTATATTAAAAGATTTTTTATTTAATGATAAAAATAAAATTTCTCAATTTCAATATGATAATTTTCATCAATTTATGGATGTATCAATACCACATATATTAAGAACTAAAAATATTTTTTATGAAACATATACTGATGATAAATTAAAAATTATTAAGTATGGATTAGAATTTACTAATATTGAATATATGCCTCCAACTACTGATAATATTAATTATGTTTTTCCAGAAGAAGCAAGAACTAGAAATTTAACATACTCTACAAAATTAATGGTTAATATACAACAATTTAAAGAAACTAAAACGATTAGTAATAATGAAATAAAAAAGGAATATATTGGCGAAAAAGAAAATTTAGATTTAGCTAAAATACCTATTATGGTAGGATGCAAATATTGTTCTACCTTACTTAAAAAAAATATTAAAAATAATGAATGTAAATATGACCCAGGATGTTATTTTATTGTGAATGGTGGTGAAAAGATTATTATTGGTTTAGAAAGAATTATATATAATCAAATTTTAGTTTTTAAAAAAAAAGATACAACATATGAAGATAAATTCACATATGTTGCAACAATTCAGTCTAAATATATTGAAGATAATGCAGTTCAAGTATTAAATATAAAAATCAAAAAAGATAATCAAATATATATTCAAGCATCAATGTTTAATGATATTCCTATATTTATATTTATTAGAGCACTTGGTTTAATTACTGATAAAGAAATATCAGATAAAATAATTCAAAATATAGAAGATAATGAAATGTTTAATATTCTAAAAGCATCTATTAATAATATAAAATTTGAACCAAAATTGCCAGTAAGTGAAACAAATATAGAAATTAAAACACAAGAAGATGCAATAATTTACTTAGTAAGTAAATTAAAAAATGTTAAAAAATTTAATAATTCTGATGAAGAAATGATTTATAATCAAAAAAAATTATTAATAATGGGTATTTTTAAAAGAGATTTACTCCCTCATATGGGAAGTAATATACTTAAAAAAGCTAATTTTATTTGCTTAATGATTAATAAATTATTAAATATATTATTAAATAGAATTAAACCAGATAATAGAGATAGTTTAGAAAATAAGAGAATAGAACTAGCGGGAACTTTAATGTTTATATTATTTAAAGCATATTTTAAAAAATTAATGAATGAAATTACACGATATTTTAAGAAAAAAAACTATCCATATCCAGGAAATGATAATCCAATTAATATTATAAATCAAATTAAATCAAATACTATTGAACAAGGTATTAAAACTAGTTTAATGACTGGTAAATGGGGACCATCACCATCAAAAAAAGTAGGTGTATCACAACCATTCCAACGATATAATCATTTACAATCAAAATCTTATATTAAACGTATTAGTTGTGCTTCTGCTGGCATGGATGCTGGTACTAGTAATCAAACTAGTATGAGAACTACAAAAGGAGAGTCATATGGATTTATATGTCCTGTCGCATCACCAGAAGGGGCAAAGGTTGGATTAATTAAAGAATTAGCATTAACTACAGAAATTACATTAGACAATACAAAATATAATTCAATAATAAAAAAAATAATTAGTAATGAAATTATTGATATATTAGATATTAATTATTATAAAATTAATGAATATATAAAAGTATTTATATATGGAGAATGGATAGGAGTTACTAATAATCCAAATAAAATTATTAATATTTTAGATACTGCTAAAAATAAACATATTATAGATTATACTATAACATATACATTAAATTTAAATATGATGTCATTAATTATTAATACTGATGAAGGTAGAATGATTCGTCCTGTTATTAAAGTAAATAACAATAAATTATATTTAACAAAAAATATTATAGATTATATTAGTCCTAGTAATAGTAATAATAATAAAATTACTAATTGGAAAGAGTTTTTAATAAAATATCCATATGTTATAGATTATATTGATATAACTAAATCGAATCATTCATTAATTGCAATGTCATTAAATCACTTAAATAAAGAAAATAAAAAGAGTAAAAATATAATACAAAAACCAAAACCATATGGTAATATTGTTAATAGATATAATAATACTGTTTATGTTAAATATACACATTTAGAAATACATCCATCTTTAATGTTAGGAATTACTGCTAGTAATATTCCTTTTCCAGAACATAATCAAGGTCCTAGAAATATGTTTAATTATTCACAATCAAGACAAGCAAACGGATTACATGTAACTAATACGCGTTTTAGACATGATAATACTTTTGATTTACTTAATTTACAAAAACCAATTGTAGTAACACAAAGTATGAGTTATACAGATACTATAAATATGCCTGCTGGTGAAAATTGTATTGTTGCTATATGTTGTTATTCTGGATATAATCAAGAAGATTCTATTATATTAAATAAATCTTCTGTAAATAGAGGATTTTTATGGAGTACTATATATAAAAAATATACTGAATCTATAACAAAAAATCCAAATTCTTCTCAGGATGATAAATTTGAAAAACCTGATAGAGATAGAGTAATTGGTATGAGCGATAGTAATTATGATTTATTAAATGATAAAGGATATGTAAATAAAGAAACTACAGTTAATAATGGAGATATGATTATTGGCAAAATAACTCCTATTAAATCATCAGAGTCTAATAAAATATATAAAGATAATAGTATTGCATATAAATCAGGTGATAAAGGTGTAATTGATGGTGTTCAATATGGTATTATTGGTCAAGATGGTTATGAATCAATATCAATAAAAGTACGTTCTGTTAGAATTCCTACAATTGGTGATAAATTTTGTAGTCGTCATGGGCAAAAAGGAACAGGTGGTATATTATTATCTGCTGCAGATATGCCTTTTTCAAAAGAAGGTATTGTACCAGATCTTATTATTAATCCGAATTGCATTCCATCTAGAATGACTATTGGACAATTTAAAGAAGGTTATACTGGTAAAGTAGGTGCAATATTTGGTAAATATATTGATGCAACTGCATTTAATGAATTAGATATAAATGAATTTAAAGAAGATCTTAAAAATGAAGGTTATGATGAATATGGATTAGAACAATTAACATGTGGCATGACGGGTAATAAAATGCCGGCTCTAATACAGATGTTTCCTAACTTTTATTATGTTCTTAAACATAAAGTTCAAGAAAAAATACATTCAAGAGCTAAAGGTCCTAGAACTATTCTTACTAGACAACCTCCAGAAGGTAGAAGTAAAGATGGTGGTCTTCGATTTGGAGAAATGGAAAGAGATTGTATGATATCTCATGGATTAGCTCAATTTTTAAAAGAAAGATTAGTAGATACATCTGATTTATTTCATATTTATATCTGCTCAGAATGTGGAAGTATAGCTAGTAAAGTAATAGATAAAGATATATATAAATGTAAATTATGTAATATACATAATAAATCATATTCTACACATAAAATTGAAATACCTTATGCATTTAAATTATTTATTCAAGAATTACAGACTATAAATATTATGCCTAAAATAAGAATTAATAATAGTTCATATACATAAAAAAAATTGATTTTTTATATACTTTGAAAATATATAAAAATTGAAAAATAAATTGCATAAATTATCCAAGAGTAAAGAATTAATACGTATATACGTACCTGGTCAGATACGTATTATAGGTGCATATTTGTCCTATCAAAAAAGAGGTCTAACTAACCTCAAGACAACAGTTCATTCACGAAGAGGTATAACTGACCTCAAGACAAAACAGTTCATTCACGAAGAGGTCTAACTG
>CEQY01150499.1_pt1 | contig 25667 bp, 24 predicted proteins | sample 361391 | NCBI WGS metagenome assembly CEQY01 (sample SAMEA2621075, study PRJEB7988) | marine metagenome | isolation source: saline water (ENVO:00002010), including | reverse complement strand
CCTAGAGGTATCAGTAATTTTGCTTTTGTCATTTTTATCAAGAGGAACATTAAAATCAAATCTTGCGATGACTTTTTTACCACTGAAATCTGCGCCTTCTAAGTATTGAATTGCCATTATATTTTCCTAAAGTTTCGACCCAATAAAAGTTGCAAGGTCAACGACTCGGTTAGAGAATCCAACTTCATTGTCATACCATGAAACGACCTTTGCTTGATTACCGATAACATTGGTAAGAAGCGAGTCAAATATTGAAGAGTGTGGGTTACCAAGAAAGTCTACAGAAACCAAAGGCTCATCTTCAAATTGAAGAACGCTTTTCAAATGAGTTTCGGCTGCCTCTTTCATGGCTGCATTAATTTGATCTTTGGTGGCAGCTTTTTCCAGAGTCACAGTAAGATCGACCATTGAAACATCTGGTGTCGGTACTCTGACCGCATAGCCGTCTAATTTACCTTTAAGTTCAGGCAGGACAAGACCAACTGCTTTTGCAGCACCTGTTGACGTGGGGATCATACTCATAGCTGCAGCTCTCGCACGTCTTGGATCTTTGTGATTAGCATCTAAAATATTTTGATCTCCCGTGTAGGCATGAACAGTCGTCATAAATCCCTGAGTGATACCAAAACTATCGTGAAGGACTTTAGCGATAGGTGCTAAACAATTTGTCGTGCAACTTGCATTCGAAACAATATGGTGCTCACTTGGATTATAAGAATCATGGTTAATACCAAAAACAAAAGTACCATCAAGGTCATTTCCAGGGGCACACATAATGACTTTTTTAACAGTTCCGTTTAAGTGTTTTCCTAATCCCTCTTTATCTTTGAAGATTCCAGTGGCATCAATCACAATATCAACTTTTTCACTCGACCAATCTATTTCGCTTGGGTCACGTTGTGTAAAAAACTTCATCGATTGAGACCCACAGTGAAGTCTGTCACCTTTCAGTTCAACATCACCAGGAAACATGCCATGCAGAGAGTCTCTACGCATAAGTCTTACAAAATCATCAACTCGACCTGGGTTATTTACCGCTACAATTTCCACATGCTGTAAATTCCCATTTCTTCTTTGTTTTTCTAATTCTCTAATGACAGCTCTTCCAATTCTCCCCATACCGTTAATAGCAAGTCTGATTGGTTTTGTTGCGCTCATGGTCACCTTCCTTATTTTAATTTAGCTAGTTATGCCACAACACTAGCTTTTTGAATAGGGGAGAGGTGATTTAATCTTTGAATTAATTGAGTTTGTACGAGGTGTCAAAAGCCGTTTCATTGCCAAGAGAAAATTATTTTAATACTTTACCAAAACAAGAACTAAAAGGAATTTCTATGACCAGACTATCTGTCTCCCAGCTCAAACCCAAGCAAGATGTTGAATCAATTTTTTTGGTCAAATATATCAACCTCATGACAGCAAAAGATGGGAAAAAGTATCTCAATGTGATTCTCTCTGATGCCACAGGCGATCTGGAATCAAGAGTTTGGGTCAACGCAGAGGAAGTTTATGACAAAGTTGAGAAGGGAAGCTTTGTTAAGGTCATGGGGAAAGTAAATTTATTTCAAGGGCGAAAGCAGTTTATTATACAAGATATAGTAGTTGTGGCCGACAATGAGGTGGATAAGGATGAGTTTGTAGTGAAGGCCCAGAGTAACCCTGATGAAATGTTTCAAGAGTTAGAACAAATCGTTCATAATTTAGATGATGTGTATATACGTGACTTGTTGAAAAATGTGATCTCTGATCAAGAAGTTGTGCGTAGACTTAAAAAATGGCAGGCAGGAAAAACGATCCATCACGCCTATCAAAGTGGACTGCTTGAACATATACTAAGTTGTTCGAAATTGGCCGTGAGTCTCTCTGAAGTTTACCAAGTGAATAAAAACTATGTGGTAGCTGGAGCTATTCTTCATGATCTGTGTAAAATTTATGAGCTCACTGATGACATCAATGTCGAATACACTGAAGAGGGAAAACTAGTAGGCCATCTGGTTAAAGGTGTTGAGCTGGTGGATAAATACTCTTATCGTATTAAAGATTTTCCTTACCAAACCAAGCTACATTTAAAGCATATCCTTCTCTCTCACCACGGAGAGTACAAATATGGTTCACCTAAAATTCCACAAACCAGTGAAGCGATGTTAGTGCATTTGATTGATCTGATGGATTCTAAAATGCATACTTTTGAAACCATAAAAAGAACAGATCATAATACGGGTCACTGGTCAGGTTACGTTCAACACCTCGATCGCATCGTATTTAAAGGGGATCTTCCTTTTTACCCAGAATATGTGGAACCTTCGGGAAACAGTGGTTCTCAACCAGCTAAAAAGGCTCATAAAAATTCAAAACCACGGCACAACAAGGAACTTAAACAATCTTTAGGTGATATGCTCAAAGACGTAAAGGTTGATAAATAAATGCAAATTGAAATCCGTCCTATGATGAAAACGGATTGCGAAGCAGTAGGAAGTCTTCATGCTAGAGCGTGGCTTGAAGCCTATCGTGGAATTATCCATGACGAATTCCTAGATTCAGTGTCGATAGAGAAAAGAATTGAAAACTGGCAAAAAGATTTTGAAAAATACCAACATCTCACTCGCCTCGTTGCTGTCCTTGAAAATAAGGTTGTTGGATTTGTCGTCGGAGACAAAGAGCGAGAAGAGATTCCTGAAATTGAAAGCGAACTCTGGTCACTTTATGTGGATCCCGATTATTATCGCAGGGGTGTAGGGGAAAAACTCTATTATGCTCTGGTTGAAGAATTTCAAAAACAAAACTTTAAGAATATGAATGTTTGGGTTTTGCCAGCGAACACGAGAGCGGTGAGTTTCTATCAAAAAATGGGTGGAGAGCTCACCTCATTCAAGAAAACGGTAACGGTAGGAGAGCAAAAGCTCCCACATATCTCTTATTTGCGAAACCTAAATCAGTAAAAACACTAGTTGGTCTCAAACTGAGAACACTTTGTACTCAAAAAGAATGCTTCCCCTCTCGAGTTAAGCTAAATTTCTTTTAGTTTAACACACACTTTGAGGAGACATTATGAAAACACTACTTACAACTTTGATTTTTGGACTATTACTTTCAGCAAATGCAATGGCATGCTCATGCTCAACCCCGAGTTTTATTTTAGAAGACCGAGTTGTGCCAGATCTTAAAGGTTTTATGCTCAATAAAATGAATGTAGATGAGCGAGAAATTTTAACTATAGAAGAACTTGAAGTCGATAATTTTTTAACCAGAAGAGATCGAGTGATCAACGGATTTTTTGGATTGTTTGAAGAAGAAGATGTCCTTAGCTGCTCAGAAGGTTGTGCTTTTTATCAAAACTTTAAGTATCAACACAGAATAGAATTTAAACGTGGCGATAAAACGTGCACGACTATTCTCAAGTCTAAATTTATGGGAAATTATCTCAACGATGGGTATAGATCAAAGATTAAAAGAGATGATTATCCTGTATGCAACTAGAATCTAAATAAATCAATTGAATTCTGATAACATTGCTCTTCAACTTCTCGGGGAGCAATGTTTTTTATTTCAGCCACTTTTTCTAAAATATGAGGAAGATAACTTGGATTATTCTCTTTTCCTCTATGGGGAACAGGAGTGAGAAAGGGAGAGTCTGTTTCAAGCAGTATTTTTTCCAGAGGACACAGCCTGACTATATCCCTAACATTTTCTGCTTTTTTAAAGGTGATAATACCGTTAAATCCTAAGTAAAAACCTAGATCGATTGCAAGTTGAGCTAACTCTGCACCCGCGGTAAAGCTATGAATGACCCCTTTTCTCTTCATTTTAGGTGCGTACTCACTTAAAATCTCAATGGTATCTTCATCGGCGTCACGGGTGTGGATCACCACAGGTTTATCTACTTCAATGGCAATCTGGAGTTGTTCCTTGAACACTTCTATTTGTTTCTCTCGAGGTGAGTTGTCGTAGTAATAATCGAGTCCGATTTCACCAACCGCTAACATCTTAGACTCAGAACTACGCTTGCGAATAACTTGAAATGCATCTTCTGTCGCTAATTTAGCATCATGGGGATGTATGCCCTGAGTGAAGTAGATCTTTGGATACTTTTGAGAAAGCTCAAAGACCGCATCAAAATTATCAGGTTCAACACCAATGGTGAGAAATTTTTCCACCCCAGCTTTTTGAGAGTCATCTAGAATGTCTTCTAAGCTTTTTGCTTTAAGATAATCTAGATGACAATGGGTTTCGAGTAGTTTGTAAGTCATTAGAGAAGTGAGTTAAAAATTCCTTCAATAACGGGAGTATCAATTCCACCTTCAATCTTTTTACCATTAATAATCATCGTTGGTGTTGATTTAAGTTTATAGAATTTTCCTGCATTCAGTGTCTGTTGAACCACATCTTGAACATCTTTATTTTCAAAACATCCACTTAGGCCAAATTGATCTTGCCATTTTTTTAAGTTGTCATAGTTAAGTTTACTTTGGTTAGCAAAAATATGATCATGGATCTTTTCAAATTGATCCACATCACAAGCAGCGAGATAAGCCGCCTGACACGCATATTGATGAAAAGCTCTCTTCACTTCACTATTACAAGCATTATCTAGTGGGTAGAACATATATTGTACATTGATCTTACCTTTGTATTTCTTAATGATTTTATGGAATTGTTCACCTACAACCTTACAAAAAGGACATTGAAAGTCAGAAAAAATGGTGACTCTAATGGGAGCATCATTGAAATCTTCGGTGGCACTGGCCAGTCTATAAGGGGAAACATAGGGAGCCTCTCCATAGGACTTTAGCTTTTGAAACTCTGAGACCATACTCGCAACTCGCTTATTTGTTTCTGATTTTTTTTGAGAAATATTAAAACCAAATAATAGACTAGGGATAAGAGCTATCACCACAAAGATTCCAAAAGAATTTGCATCAAAGCCAGGTTTAATATCACTAAATTTGAAGAGCATAAAGACAGCTATCCCTGAGAGAACGTAGAATACAGTACACATCAAACAAAGCCCACCCAGCATGGTGAGGGAATAAATGGCTAAAGCAATACAGGCGAGTAAGTTAACGATCAGGATAAGCTTGAGAGTTTGTTCCATTCCTCTTTTACCCATAAAACAAGCAAGGAGTCCAAACAGACCTAAAATGATCGCAACCACAGAAGTAGGAACATTAAAAAAGCTTCCTAGCTCAGACTTAGTGGCTTTATCACAGCTCCAAAACGCATTGATGTCGCAGATACTTGAAGCTTGGTTTATTCCTTGCGGAAAGTGAGCTTGATAATAATGATTCGTCATATAAGCACCCACCATAATCATCGCGATAAATACTAAAATGAGAATAACATTGGGAAGGACAAGTCCATTTAATGTAACTGATCTTTGGTTAGACATTTTTACCTCTTAATTCATTTGAAAAATATTATAATTACGTTTATCTGTTTTATCTTTGCGATAACTATTATAGTCGGTATTCGTAAAAGTGCACACCTTGCTTGTGTCAAATTCTCGAAAATTTAATTCCTGACTAAGTTGATCTCTTGCTTCGGCAATGAGATCAAATACGAGTTTATTATCTCTTTGTTTAAAATGTGGGCTATGAGGAAATTCTTCTCTAAAATCTGAGCTGACTTCAAAGGCTTCCCCCGAAATGCTAGGACCGATGTAAATAGAATCCCAAACTTGCTCTTTGAGCAGCGGATGCACTAAGATCTTATCTCTAAGCCCACGCCACCCCGCATGAACAACTGCCACATGAGTTTTTGATAGGTATAGAACAGGCATACAATCTGCCGTTTTAATCGCCAAGGGAAGTGTTAAGTTTTTTAACTCCGCACTAATTCCGTCAGCTTTTTCTGAGTTGTCACAGGGAAAAGTGACGATATCGGCTGAATGAATTTGATGAACACTAGCAAAGTCAAAATCAGGCTTGTCGTCAAAGACGGTAAACTTACCTTGCTTGAAAATTTTTTCTAATAGTTTATTCACTTTCAAGCCTTAACTGTTCTAAGACTTTTTGGAAAAGCTCAGGTGGCTCTTTTTCAAAAAAAAGTTCTTTCTTGGTTATGGGATGAATAAAACCTAGAACTTTGGCATGAAGAAAAGGATATTCATAGTCTTTGATCAGACCTTTGATTTGATTTGATAAAAGAAGCTGTTCTTCTTTTGTTCGGCCATAGAGATGATCATTTAAAATGGGGGCATTTAATAAACTAGATAAATGGACACGAATTTGATGAGTGCGTCCTGTTTCTAGTTTGAGTTCACAATGAGTGAGCCTTTCAAAAAACTCTAAAGCCTTAAAGTGAGTCTTGGCAACTTTGGCATTTTTTACATCAGTCGCCATTTTTAATCTATTGTGAGGGGAGCGTCCGATGGGGGCGTCAAGAAAAGTCTCGCTAGGAATTCTTGCCCCCACAATAAGAGCTTCATATTTTCTTATAATATCGTGCTTGCTCAAAAGTTTTACCAGGGCAGCATGGGTTTGCTGTTCCTTGGCCACCATCATGATACCAGTCGTGCCCTTATCCAACCTATGAACAATTCCTGGTCTTTTTTCGTCTCCAATTCCTTTGAGATCAGGGCAATGGTGGAGAACAGCATTTACTAATGTTCCCGTATAGTTTCCAGGGGCTGGGTGCACGACCATACCTGCTGGTTTATTAATGATGAGGAGGTATTCATCTTCGAATAAAATATCAAGAGGTATGTCTTCTGCTAATATTTCTGTGTCTTTTGGACCTGAATCGTGAAAAATAATCCGGGTCCCTACACTGGGCATTTTCTTCAAGGAGAGCTTTTGTTTGCTCTCAAATTCTCCATTTTCAAAAAGCTTTTTGATGAGCGAGCGGCTCAGGTGGGGGATTTTCTCACCCAAATAGGTATCTAGTCTTTTATGTTTCTCCAGATCGTCTGAATGAATGATAAAGACTAGTGGCTCTTGGGTCATTAAAGGGTAGTGCTCTTTAATTGTTTAAGGTGATGGATATAGGAAGTCGCCACCAAATCAGGATTAAGCTTTAAGCATTTTGCATACTGATAAACAAATCCTCGCGTATAAACATCTGCTGGAAGTTTAGAAAACTCGTCTGCTTCTATATTACGAATATATGTTTTGGAGATTTTAGTCATCTCAGACATCCTCTCAATAGAAACTTGTTTGTACTCTCTAATTTTTTGTAAGAAATCGCCTGTGTACTCAGAACAGTTTTCAATTTCTTGCTCGAATCCATTATCGACTTCAAAATTTAAGCCAAATTTTTTCACGGCTTGAATTTTAGATACACTCGCTTCGTATCGAGAAGAGTGCTCTTGTTTGTATTTAAATTCTTCTTTTAGTGCATTTTCTCTAATCACACTTTCATGGTTAGGAGTAGAGTTTGAGTCTTTGAGCATTTCAGAAAGATTCGTTTGGGGTTTGTAATCAGGTTTACTCATGATCTCTTCGTTAAAACCTTCAGGAGTTTGCGATTGATTTAAACCTCTGGCTTTATCGTACTCTCTTCTTTTATCAGCAACTCCTAGGATAGAATAAGCTTCTTCTACTTGTTCTAGAACTTTCGCGCATTCATCATTGCTCATTAATGAATAGAGGGCTGCGGAATCTCCCGAGTAAGCATTTTTAGCTCTGATATAAGCTTCATGTATTTCTTGCAAAGTAGCCTCTGTAGGCAACTCTAAAATTTCGTAATAGTTTTTTTTCTCTTCCCAATTCATAATATTCCTAATTTATTTCTAAGAGCTTGTGCACGATACGGTCAAAATTATTTACCAGTCTAGAATTTGGAAATTCCATTAAAAGTGGTTTTCTTTTTTTCACTGACTGCCAAACGGCTGCATCGTAATCGAGGTAACCCACATACTTGAGGTCTATTCCAAAATATCTTTTACAAACACTTTGAATGGAAAATCCAATATCGATATCTTGTTGATTTCGAATTTGGTTCATAATGATATGTGGTTTAAATTTACTAATTTCAGTTTGAAGTCTATGTCCAGCCTCTGGATTGATATCTATGATTCTTTTGACCAGCTCTACAGGTGTGCTGCCGGGTGAAGATATTTTTGCGTTCATAGCTTGGTTAATGAGAGGTTGAATATCGAGGAGTTCTTCAATCATTTTTAAACGGCGATGATACACAGATTTTATAAATCGATAAGTATTTTCAATTGAAGTGGGTTCCGGGAGAATGACTAAGATTCCTTTATCAGCACTGATAAAAAAATCGAGGGTATTAAAAGTTGTCCCCGCACCGAGATCAAGTAATACAAAATCTGCATCTAATTCATTGAGCTTAGAGAGAATTTTGTTTTTGTGCATTTGTTTTAAATTAGCAATTCCTAATTCGTCCTGAGCTCCAGAGATAATTTGTAAGTTTCTAATAGGAGTAGGAACAAGAAGATCATTGATATTAGTGACCTTGTTTGAAATATAATCAGAGAGTGTTTTATCCGGAATAGGAATACCTAAGCAGGTGTGCATGTTCGCGCCACCGAGATCCAAATCAACGGTCACCACTTTATAGCCCATAAGCGCCAAACAGATAGAAGTGTTAGCGGTGACTAGGCTTTTACCCACGCCACCTTTACCACCACCAATGGCCCAGACTTTACAGTTTCTTTCCGCTTCTACAAATGGTCTTAAATTCTCTAGGTTCATTCGGTTTATTATAGAGTGAACTAATTCACATTACCATTAAGAAATCGATTAACTTCAGCTTTAAGTTTGGTGTCTCTCTCAATAAAGTTATCGTTGAGAAAAAACTTTATTTGCATAATAGAATATATAAGTGCGGAGAGCGTAAAAAGTGTCATTAAAAGTTTAAAATTCATCATAGAGCTATTATGCCTACACTCATTTTCTTTATCAATCATATGCCGGCCAAAGTGTACTTATTTACTAAAGTAAATCTCTTGTCATTATTCTTACACCCACCACTATATATGGTAGATGTTACCTGCGTTAAGGGTTTGATACCACGACATATTCCAAAAAATGAGATCTTGTAAGAAATTTTTGCTGGCAAAAATTTAGGTGATTTCTTAAGCTATATCTATCGAAACAAAGCTTGGTGAATTTGGTGAGAATCCAAAACTGTCCCGCAACTGTGAAAAGCGCATTTAAGACGCTTTAAGTCAGACCCCTTTTGTTTTTAACCACGAGGATGGAAGATTTGAGAGAATTTTCAACGACATTTAAAAAAATAAGACAAAATCCAAAACACACACACGAGACGGATTTAAGGAGAAATTATGTCTACTATAGAACCTTTGCTTGATAAAAGTAATGATCGCTTTGTACTTTTCCCCATCAAATATCAAGATATTTGGGAGATGTATAAAAAATCAATGGCCTCTTTCTGGACTGCTGAAGAAATTGATCTGTATCAAGATCTTGAAGACTGGAAAAAGCTCAATGATGATGAAAAACATTATATCAAGCATATCCTAGCGTTTTTTTCTGCAAGTGATGGAATCGTTAACGAAAACTTAGCATTAAGATTTTATAACGATGTTCAAATTCCTGAGGCAAGAAGCTTTTATGGTTTTCAAATTGCCATGGAAAATATTCACGCAGAAACTTACGGTCTCCTTATTGATACTTATATTCAAGATGCAAAAGAGAAAGATTATCTATTTAAAGCCGTAGATAATATTCCTTGTATTAAAAAGAAAGCAGACTGGGCATTGAAGTGGATTGAGTCTGATGAAGCAAGCTTTGCTACTAGACTTCTGGCCTTCGCAGCTGTTGAAGGGATATTTTTCTCTGGAAGTTTCTGCTCTATTTTCTGGCTTAAGAAAAGGGGGCTCATGCCTGGGCTTACTTTTTCAAATGAATTGATTTCACGTGATGAAGGTCTTCACACTGATTTTGCTTGTATGCTTTATAAGCACCTTAATAATAAGCTGCCTGAAAGTACTGTTCATGAGCTTATTCACGAAGCTGTTGAGTATGAAAAAGCCTTTATTGCAGAAGCTCTTCCTGTGTCCCTTATTGGTATGAACGCTGAGCAAATGAAGCAATACATTGAGTTCGTTGCGGATAGACTTCTTTTAGAACTTGGATGCAAGGAACTTTATGGATCAACAAACCCATTTGATTGGATGGAGCTTATTTCTCTACAAGGAAAAACGAATTTCTTTGAGAAGAGAGTTGCTGAATATCAAAAAGCTGGTGTTATGAATTCTGTTACAGGAGATGGTGGCTTTGACTTTAGTCTAGATGCTGACTTCTAAAGAATAATATTTAAGGAAAAATAATTATGGGTACCAATTTGTTAGGTTGGTACAAAAAAAGGAAAGAGAGATGTTTGTAACCACACGATCAGGCAAAAAAGAGCCAGTCAAGTTTGACAAGATTACACTTAGAATTCAAAAACTCACGTATGGGTTAAACACAGAATTCGTAGATGCAATGGAAGTTGCGAAAAGAACGATCCAAGGTCTTTTCGACGGTATCACCACGGAAGAGCTAGATAATTTATCTGCTGAAGTTGCAGCTTATATGACTTCAACTCACCCTGACTATGCAAGATTAGCAGGAAGAATTGCTGTCGCAAACCTTCATAGAAAAACCAGTGATACCTACACTGATACTTTGGATAAGCTTTATCATTATGAAAACCCAACGACGGGTGAAAAAATGCCGGCGATATCTAAAGAGCTTTATGATTTCGCAATGGAGCATAAAGATAGAATTGGAGCTGAGTTAGCTTATTCACGTGATTTTGAATATGACTATTTTGGATTTAAAACTCTGGAGAGATCTTATCTTTTAAGAGTGGATGGAAAAATTGTTGAACGTCCCCAGCATATGCTTATGCGTGTAGCTCTTGGTATTCATACTAATGATATTGAAGCTGCTATTGAAACTTATCATCTTTTAAGCGAGAAATGGTTTACCCATGCGACACCTACGCTTTTCAATGCAGGTACAAACAAGCCACAGATGTCATCTTGTTTTTTACTTTCAATGAAAGATGATTCTATTGCTGGTATCTATGACTCACTTAAAGATTGTGCCCTTATTTCTCAGTCAGCGGGAGGAATAGGTCTTTCTATCCATAATATTAGAGCGAAAGGAACATTTATTAAGGGAACCAATGGTTACTCGAATGGTATCGTTCCTATGCTCAGAGTTTTCAATGATACGGCAAGATATGTTGATCAAGGCGGGGGAAAGAGAAAAGGATCTTTTGCTATTTATCTTGAGCCTTGGCATGCAGATATTTTTGACTTCTTAGAACTTAAGAAAAATCACGGTAAAGAAGAACTTAGAGCAAGAGATTTATTCTATGCTCTTTGGGTAAATGATCTTTTTATGGAGCGAGTGGAAAGTGAAAAAGAATGGTCGCTTTTCTGTCCAAAAGAAGCTCCAGGTCTTGCTGATTGTTATGGTGAAGAATTTAGAAAGCTTTATTTAAAATACGAAAAAGAGGGAAGAGCAAAGCAAACAATTCCAGCAAGAAAGCTTTGGTTTGAAATCCTTCAATCACAAATTGAAACTGGTTCTCCATTTATGTTGTATAAAGATGCAGCGAATGAGAAATCAAACCAGAAAAACCTGGGAACAATTAAGAGTTCTAACCTTTGTACTGAAATCATTCAATACACTGATGACAAAGAGGTGGCGGTATGCAACCTAGCTTCACTCGCACTTCCTATGTACGTTGATGGAACTCAGTATGATCACAAAAAACTTTATGAAGTTGTTTATAAAGTGACTGTGAACTTAAATAAAATAATTGACCTTAACTACTACCCAGTTCCAGAGGCGGAGTATTCCAATAAAAAGAATCGTCCGATTGGGCTTGGTGTACAAGGTCTTGCAGATACATTTGCTAAACTTAAAATGCCATTTGATTCTGAAGAAGCGAGAACGCTCAATAAAGAAATTTTTGAAACAATTTACTTTGCTGCACTCAGTGCTTCATGTGATCTTGCAGCAAAAGACGGAGCTTATGACTCATATGAGGGATCACCGGTGTCTCAAGGGATTCTCCAATACGATATGTGGGGGGTGACTCCAAGTGATCGTTGGGATTGGTCAGCACTTAAAGATAAGATTAAAGCAAATGGTGTGAGAAACTCTCTTCTCATGGCACCAATGCCTACGGCATCAACATCTCAAATCCTTGGAAACAATGAGTGTATTGAGCCATTCACTTCTAACCTCTATACCAGAAGAGTTCTGTCTGGAGAGTTTGCGGTAATCAATAAATTCCTCGTGAAAGATTTGATGAGACTTGGACTATGGAATGAGCAGATGAAAAACCAAATTGTGAAATACAATGGATCGATTCAACCAATTGCTGAAATTCCGCAAGACGTAAAAGATCTTTATAAAACTGTTTGGGAAGTGAAGCAAAAAGCGATTATCGATATGGCCAAAGATAGAGGCGCTTATATCGATCAGTCTCAATCTCTTAATATTCATATGACTGATGTGAATATGGGGAAACTCTCTAGTATGCATTTTCATGCTTGGAGAAGTGGCCTTAAAACAGGAATGTACTACCTCAGAACCAAAGCGGCGAGTGATGCAATTAAATTCACGATCCGTGAAGAAAAACAAGCTGAAGCGACACCAGTGGCTCAGCCAGGTCAGTACTCTGCAGAAGAAGCTATGATGTGCTCATTAGATAATCCTGATGAGTGTATTGCGTGTGGGAGCTAACATCCCATAATATTTTTCCTTATTGAGGGGTGTCTTTGGCACCCCTTTTTTTATTTCATCGCTTTAATGATCTCATCTACAATTTCTGGATTTAAGAGAGTCGAAGTATCACCCAACTTATCTAATTCACCACTGGCAACCTTTCTCAGAATCCTACGCATAATTTTTCCTGATCGAGTCTTCGGTAGTCCTGGCACCACAATGGCTTTTTCTAATTTTGCAATCGCTCCAATCTCTTTAGTGATCAGCTCATTGACTGATGTTAACAGATCTTGGGAAGAGCTATCACTATGAAAAGGAATCATAAATGCCACGAGTGATTCACCTTTGATGTCATGAGGCACTCCGATAACTGCACTCTCTACAATCGCTTCGTGTTCATTGATAGCGTCTTCAACTTCTGCAGTTCCAATTCTATGCCCTGAAACATTGATGACGTCATCTACTCTTCCAGTGATACGATAGTTTCCATTTTTATCTCGTCTGGCACCGTCTCCGGTAAAATATTTTCCAGGGTAAGTCGAGAAATATGTTTGTCTGTATCTTTCATGATCTCCATAAATAGTTCGTGCCATACCAGGCCAAGGCCTATCGATACAAAGATTTCCTTCCGCAGGATTGCTTGTAATTTCATTGCCTTCGTTATCAACGAGCATGGGACATACACCTGGGAGAGGAAGAGTGGCGTGACAAGGAATCACATCTGTGACTCCCGCAAGAGTTGAGATCATGATCCCCCCCGTTTCGGTTTGCCACCAAGTATCGACAATTGGACAGTTCTTTTTTCCGATTTTTTCATTATACCAATTCCAGGCTTCGATATTAATCGGCTCACCCACTGTACCTAAAACTTTCAAGCTAGATAGGTTCGCTTCATTAACAAATTTCTCATCACAGGCTTCCAGTGCTCTAATGGCCGTGGGTGCAGTGTAAAAATGAGTCACTCGATATTTATCAACGATTTGCCAAAATCTTCCCGCGTCAGGAAAAGTGGGTATCCCTTCAAACATTACTTGAGTTGAGCCATTTAATAGGGGTCCATAGGTTATGTATGAGTGACCAGTGATCCAGCCTATATCTGCGGTACACCAATAAATATCATTATCGCCAACTTGAAATACATTTTTGTAAGTCTCACTGGCCCAAAGCATGTAGCCAGCTGTTGTGTGTTGCAATCCTTTGGGCTTACCAGTAGAACCTGAGGTGTAGAGAATAAAAAGAGGATCTTCCGCATCCATCTCCGCCGGTTGGAATTCTTTATCCGCAAGGTCTAGGAGCTCGTTCAGCCAATGGTCCCGCCCTTCTTGCATTTTTATATTTCCACCTGTTCTTTTCAGACAAAGAACTGATTTTACGCAGCTGCACTTCTCCAGGGCTTCATCAGTTATATTTTTGAGCGGCACTATTTTGTTACCTCGATAGGCTTCGTCATTCGTCACCACGAGTTTAGCATCACAGTCATTAATTCTCTCTGCAAGAGCTTTAGCTGAAAAACCACCGAAAACTACAGAGTGAACCGCGCCAATTCTTGCTGTCGCGAGGACACCGATAAGAAACTCAGGCACCATAGACATATAAAAACAGATGCGGTCGCCTTTCTCAATGCCTTGTCCGGCCAGCACATTGGCAAATTGATTCACTTTTTCAAGTAACTCTTTATAAGTATATTGAATGGGGCTTTCTTTAGGGTCATTAGGTTCCCAAAAAATAGCCACTTTATCGGGTGTGTTTTCTGCATGACGATCTAGAGCATTGACAGTGATATTGAGCTTTCCACCAGAGAACCATTCTACGTTAAGATCTTTAAAATTACCTGTTTGTACTGAATCCCATTTCTTAAACCAGGTAAAAGTTTGTGCTCGCTCTTCCCAGTATTTGTTTTGGTCTTCCATGCTTGTTTGATAAAACTGTTGGTACTGATCCTTAGATTCAACTCTATATTTCATCGTAGCTCCTTCGTGAATAAAAAAGGGGAGACCACGGCCTCCCCTTGATACAATTATTTTTATTTATCTAATTAAATATCAAAAGTAAAAGGTGTATTTAGTTTAAGCATAATCCCTTTTGCTTCAACATCAATATTCGTTTTGCTGATTCTTCCTTCGTTTAATAGAGCTAGATACTCTAATTCAATAATAGCTCTTTCATGAATATTGAAACCAACACCCGCTTGGTAACCAATTCCACGGTCGATATTGGCTTCCACGTCACCACTTCCATAGTATTTATTTAAGTTTAAGCCACCGTAAGAATAAACTTCTTCATTGATTCCGTAAGTCGCATTAGCTGACCAACGCATTGATCTAATATCTTCTGCATTAGATCCATCTAACTCAGAGAGTCCATCGGCGATATCAGTGTAAGTAAAATAAGCTCCATATCCAAATTCTTGGTTTTTGATATCTTGCCAGCCAAAGCTCAGTTGCATTTTCGTGCTTCTGGTTTCATTGATTGACTCGTCTAACCCACCATTTCTACGAGCTCTTAGATTAGTAGCTAGGCTTCCTTGAGCGATACCAACGATAAAACCGTCGTTCATTTTACCAATCCACTTTTTAATTGGCTTTCTGATATCAAATTTTGTTTTGTTAATCGTGCCTGTGTTGTTTGTAGCAGCAAAAGCGCTTGAGATCATAAGGATCACAGCTAAAATAATAACCTTCATTAGTTTCTCCCTTCATAAATTTAATGATGCAAGAATTCTAGAAAATTACACACAGCTTAGAAAGTTGCAACGCACATAACAAGAGCAAGTTTAGTAAATTTAAGCTAGTTGGCAGGACTTTTGCTTTTAAAGAGTCAAAGAGGATGTTTTATGAAGAGATTTCAATACGTTGGTGTCATTAGTCTGTCTATTTTTATGACAGTTAGCTATCTTGTGATAAATAATAAATCAGTTCAAAGGGTGTCGGAGAAAACTCAAAACTCTGATGTTTTCCAAGATGAGTTTCTTCATATTCTCAACCAAGAAAAATCACGCAATAAAAACTTTTGTGCTAACTCTGTTATCCAAGCCTATCAGCATCTAAAAAATCAATTCTCGAACACAAGTGATATCAAAAATTTAAAACAAAAATTGGTTGAACTTTATCAGGATCATAAGATTTCAAAAATTGAATTTAAGGCTTTTGATATGGCCATAGAAAATGAAATTCTTAAAAACAAAATTAGATCTACCAAAAGTTTAAAAAAGCCTCAGCTTGATTTAGCCTCTGATAAAATAAGCCAGGCTTATCCCTCACAGAAGTTAAGAGAATATTTTGATGAGAGGATCCATTTTGCTAACCCATGTTTGGAGAGAGAATATCTTACTAAGTTAAAACTGCACAACTTGCATAAAGGTATAAAAGCTCAACATCGATCTAAACTCCTCAAATTAGCTTATAAAGAAGGCTTTTTGAATTTAGAGATGTATACGTATCTCTCTACTCTTGATATCGAATTTAAAGCCTTAAAAATAGCAAAAAGTTTCTAAGGCTGCTCTTATGATTTTTGGTAAAAAGCATAGTCAGCTTTATTACATCGTCCTAGGTGATCCTCTCTTCCATCTTTGTTATGACTCTTTTTGGTCTTTATCCCGGCGACCCCTGGTGTTGGATCATGCCCATTTAGCCAACCATTGAGATTCATACAAATTGAGTTTGGTTTATTATTACCTTTATTAAAATGGCAAACATCTACTTTTAATTCAGATGAATTGTCTTTGTGACAATAATAAGGAGCATAAGGGTCAGTGGAGTCTTCAAGGATAACATCTAAGCATTCGCTACCTTGGCAATTTCCACCTGGCGCTGGTTCTTCTGGTAATTCTGCAACAGGTGATTCATATATAGGATCCAGCTCAGACTCATTGTAAGGCATTTCTTCCCCAGGAATTTCGGCACAACCAAGAACGGGCCCGTTCTCTGAACCATCATAAACAACTTGCCAATTTTCCCCACGCTCAAGACATGCAAGTTCATTTTCTTCATCACTCAAATCTGGGTCTGCTTCAATCATATCCGATTCAAGGTATGAAAAATCAAACTCTGAACCAACATTGGTTGTATTCGTTTCATTTTGTATGTTAGCCATTCCAAATTCTGTAGCTTCTTCTGTTGGACGACAGCCTATCATTAGCATTGAGGTGATCAACATTAACATCAAAGTCCAATTTATTCTTTTCATTTATTCCCCCAGCTCTATACATATTCTATAGTTACTTATCGAAACAAGTCCATTATGACCTGAGGTTGTAAATACACTAAGGGACAAGCTTAAATGTATGGAATTATTGATAAGTGAGCAGACTAGGCTGCCCACATAGATTGGCTATTTAGCTACAAAATTACAAATCTTCCCTTGAACATAGATCTCTTTTAGGATCTGTTTTCCTTCCAAATATTTTGCAATCTTTGGATCCGCCTTAGCTTGAGCGAGAAAATCTTCTTTGCTGATATCTGCTGGCACTTCAATGGTAGAGCGAGTTTTACCCATCACTTGAATCGCCATAGTGATCAAATCATCTTTTGCCAGAGCTTCATCAAACTCAGGCCATGCTTCATAGGTCAGAGTTTTATCATGTCCACATACTGCCCAGATTTCTTCAGCTGCATGAGGAGCAAAGGGGGCAAGTAGAAGGGACATGGTTTCAGCCGTCTTGCTGGAGAACTTCTTTTCTTTAGCACAATGATTAGTAAAGATCATCATTTGAGAAATCGCCGTATTAAACTTCATCTCTTGAATGTCTTCAGTGACTTTTTTAATGGTTTTATGCAATTGCTTGAGAGTTTCTTCTGAATCTTCTGAATGAAGAGATTTATCCCCAAAAGTTTTAAAAGCTTTTGAAATAAATCCATAAACCCCTTTTACTCCATTCATAGACCATGGCTTATCTTTATCAAGGGGTCCCATAAACATCTCGTAAAGTCTAAGTGTGTCCGCACCAAAGTCTTTCACTATCCCATCAGGATTAATAACATTACCACGAGACTTACTCATTTTTTCGCCATCTTCAGCAAGAATCATTCCTTGATAGCGATAAGTTTTAAAAGGCTCCTTGGTGGAAACTAGTCCGAGGTCAAAAAAGATTTTATGCCAAAAGCGAGCGTAGAGAAGATGCATAACTGCATGCTCTTTTCCACCCACATAAAGATCAACCGGCATCCAATATTTTTCTTTATCCATGTCCCAAGGTCTTTCTGTATTTTTAGGATCAATATAGCGGAGGTAGTACCAACAAGATCCAGCCCATTGAGGCATAGTATTGGTTTCACGTCGAACTTTTTTTCCTGTTTTAGGATCAGTGAAATATAGCCATTCATCAATTGTGGCTAGTGGTGATTCACCAGTTCCACTTGGCTCATATTTTTCAACTTCAGGCAGCTCTACTGGTAACTCATCTGCTTCGAGAACTCTTAGCACTTTGCCTGTTTCTGCATCCTTTAAGAGTGGGAAAGGCTCACCCCAATAACGTTGTCTTGAAAAAAGCCAGTCACGAAGTTTGTAATTTGTAGTCTAGTGACCGATTTTATTTTTTTCTAAGTGTTCAATCATCTTATTGATCGCGTCTTCTTTACCCAGACCATTGATAAAATCAGAGTTAATATGCGGTCCTTCTCCGGTGAAGGCTTCTTTGGAGACATCTCCCCCTTCTAGCACAGGGACGATATCGAGCTTAAACTCTTTAGCAAATTCCCAGTCTCTTTGATCATGAGCTGGAACTGCCATGATCGCTCCCGTTCCATAAGTCGCAAGGACGTAATCTGAAATCCATACAGGAATCTTTTCTCCGCTCACGGGATTAATTGCATAGGCTCCAGTGGGAACCCCTGTTTTATCTTTATTGAGTTCAGTTCGCTCAAGATCTGATTTCGTTGCCGCACGCTCTTGATATTTTTTTACACTGGTCTTCATCTCATCAGTGGTGATCTTGGCCACCAGTTCATGCTCAGGAGCAAGTACCATATAAGTCGCACCATAAAGGGTATCTGCTCTGGTGGTAAAAACTTTTATTTCATGACCTTCTTCTGTTTTAAAGATAACTTCAGCCCCAACGCTTTTTCCAATCCAATTGCGTTGCATCTCTTTAATATTTTCTGGCCAATCGAGATCATCTAAATCATCAAGCAGACGATCAGCGTATTCGGTAATCTTTAGCATCCATTGCTTCATAGGCTTTTGGATGACAGGGTGACCACCCACTTCAGACTTACCATTCACCACTTCTTCATTGGCAAGAACTGTTTTCAACTCGGGACACCAGTTCACATTCATCTCACTTTCGTAGGCAAGCCCTTTGTTATACATCTGAACGAAGAGCCATTGAGTCCATTTATAATAATCCACCGAACTCGTTGCAACTTCACGATCCCAATCAAAGGAAAAGCCAAGCATTTTTAATTGACGTTTAAAGGTGGCGATATTTTTTTCTGTTGTGGCTTGGGGATGAGTTCCTGTTTTAATGGCGTAGTTTTCAGCAGGAAGCCCAAAGCTGTCCCAACCCATAGGATGGAGAACATTGAACCCTTTCATACGCTTATAGCGGGCCATAATATCGGTGGCAGTATAACCTTCAGGGTGACCTACGTGTAGTCCAGCTCCACTTGGATAGGGAAACATATCGAGGACATAATATTTTGGTTTATCCTTGTCCATAGTCACTTTAAAAGTACTATGTTCGTCCCAATATTTTTGCCATTTAGCTTCAATGTCTGAAAACTTGTAATCCATGAAATCTCCCTGATGTGAGCTGAAAATATAGCATTAATTGGCAGTGAAATGAATAGTTTAGACAAAAAAAAAGAGATCGGTTGGGGGACCGATCTCGTTTACATAGGGGGAAAATGGTTTGACTTACTGCACTCGACTGCAAATAAGTGGGTAAGTCATTTTATGGCCCTTAGGGGAAATTACGGCCATAAAATCATTATCTGAACTAAATTCTTTTTCGTTTTCAATATGAATCAGGTGTCTATATCCATTCTGATAGACAGTTTTGTTGAAACCTTTATGGGTTTTCTTTGTCACAGAACCCAGTACAGAAGAGATACTTCTTCCTTGGTCTTGGGCGTGAAAAGCAACCTCATATTGGTCAATAGTGAATGACTTCTCGCCAAAATTAGTTTTGCAATTTATGGGCTTATTTGCCGCGTAAGAACTTGGGCCGATAAAGGCACTTATAACTAGTGCGACCAAAGCGCCTAAAAATAAATGTGTATTCTCTCTCGTATGTGTTTTCATCTTTCCTCCTCTCTCAGGCTAGATGCTTATATACATACAAGTGCTGTGCCAACGTAGAACACCTAAATCCAGCGCGTTAGCATAGATTTAGGTGTATAAATTTTATACTGTTTAAAGTTTAGACGGTTCAATCTATGATTTCAGTAAAGTTCTTGCCTTTGTCCTTTGAAATCATTTTTAAGAAAATCAATCATTGTAAGAAGTGACTCTTGAGAGGTCATAAGTGTAAGAACCATTTGATCAAGTCTATCAGTTTCTAGCATATCACTAATAAAGCCCTCTGATTGGGATAGAAGTAATTCAAGTTCGGTGATGGTTGAAAGCACGATATCAAGTTGCCTTCCACCTTCAATTTGAGCTTTAAGTCTAGCAGCTTTTGATTTTAAAGCATCAATTTTAACTTCTTGGGAATTATTTAAATATTGTTCAATTCTTTTTGAGATACTAATGACATCATTTGCAACTGTAAGAGCTCTTGATCTAAAATTGAAGCCGAGTCTTCTGTAATAAGGATTAGAGTTACTATTATTATAGCCAATATGGCTCATATAGATACTCGACTCACCAATACAATATGTACTTGTCACACGGCTTCTTTCTGCTGAACTTATATATGATCCACCTGCATCAACAAGAAGCACTCTTTCATCTCCATCAAAAGTTGAAGATTTAGGAACTGCCCGGTCGTAACCATGTACTTTGCAAATACCGTCTTCTTCAGACCAATAAGCAAAGGCAAGAGGTATATGACTATTAGGATCAGTGGGTTCTTTTATTTCAACAACAGTCTCTACAGAACGATTTCCAACTCCTTCACAGAATATTTGTGTAACATAGTTTCTTTCTTTAGCCTCTAAAATGCTCCCATCTTCACCTAGAATTATTGATTTTTTATCGGTATCAGAAAACTCAGTTGACTTTGGGATGGCACGCTCAAATCCTAAAATTTTACAAACGCCGTTTTCTTGATTCCAATAGCTAAAAGACACAGGAATCTCAGTTCCAGGATATGTTGGGTTCGTTATAATTTCCACTGCTCCTGCGAGGTTAGGTAAGATAGCTAAGGCACAGGCCGTAAGTGTTAAAGCTTTAGTAAACATTTTATTCTCCGTAATCTTAGTAAAGGGGACCCATGTCCTGAGTGTAGTCTGCATCAATAAAATCAATCATGCTTAACAGATATTCTCTTGCCGTAAGAAGCTTCATTGCTAAGCGATCGAGGTTATCTGTCTCAAGGTGCTTATCAATAAAGTACTCTGAATCAACGAGTTTAAGCTCTAATTGATCGAGTGTGCTTTTCACATGATTTATGCTTCTGCCGCTCTCAATTTGAGCTTTGAGTCTTACAGCAACTTTTTTGAGATCATCAATTTGGCGCTCTTCTTGGTTGTTGATGTATGGCTCGATTGCTTTCGCCACTTCAATAACTGTGTCAGCTATTTCTTTTCCACGAGAACCAAAATTATAATTTAATGGATAATCACTTCTGTTGTGATCGAAGATTGGCAATTCACTTAGAAAGCCGTCGTTTGAAGCACAGGCAAGTGTTTTAACATAATAATGATTTTGGGCCATACCTTGAATCTCACCATTATTTCTGATGATGAGGCTAGGGCCATAGGAACTTGTTCTTGCGGTAGTTTTGGCTCCACCATCGTAACCAAGATTTATACATATTCCATTTCCATCAGATTGTTCTGCACTATATTTTGTTTCAGTCCCTGGAAAGGTAGGGTTAACGAATACATCAATACGTTGTTTAGAGACGCCTAAGTAATTGAGGCAAGTGACTTCTTTTACATAGTAATGATTTACAGCTGCATTTTTTAAATTACCATTATTATCGAAAATGACTCCGAAGCCATAGCTACTCGTTCTGATAATACTGTTTGGAACTGCAGTAGAGTAACCTAGCGCTTTACATACGCCTTCTGCTGAATTTGCCTCAGCTGAAATTTTTGCTTTAACATGGGTTGTTCCAACTTCGGGATTATTAATAGTCTTCATCTGGTAAGCATAATGAGACTGTGCAAATGTGGTCATGCTTATAGCTAAGACACTTAAACCTAATAGTGTTTTCATAAGAACTCCTAAAAATTAATTTAGAGTAGTTTAGCTGAGATTTATTTTTTATCACTTTCTTGAGAACAATTTTCAGACGGTGAACAGAAAGTTTACACTTTTGATTTTGCTTATGAAGTGTCAAAAAAATAAACACCTGAGAAAATAGTACAAAGCGAATTTATATTTTTTTAATAAGTAATATAGTTTTGGGAAGTTAAAAATTAAAAAGGTTTCTATGAAGACTATTTTCTTTTTCCTCATCGCAGGTTTTAGTATCCAAGTAAGTGCTTTTGATATTGAAATGAGTGATCTGTCATTGATGAACAATGACAAAGAAGCAGAGATTAAAAGCTTTCACAAAAAAGACATCCAAGACTTTAAACATTTGATCTATGCGCCTGAAGCGAGTGTGATAAGTGATATCTTCTACCAATCAATGTTCTCATATTTAAATGAAAAAAATGTGAAATGCGAATTAAGCGCGATAGATCTCTTTAAAAGAAATCTTGTGGCTAAAGGTTTTCAAGCTGATTATTCCTCTGTTGAGACTTATCTTAAATTACTTAGATCTCTTCATGTTATAGACAATATACTTCATGAAAAACTTGCTCTCATTAATCGTGATATATATGAACTAGGGAAAATTGAAAAAGATATAGTAAGCGGGCGCTTAAAAGAGAAAAGAAGAAGAGGATTGTCTCGCAGACAAAGATCTCTTAAGGAATATAATGATGTTGAGTCGCTTTATGAAAATTTTGAATATTGGCCAGATGAAACTGAGCTATGTGTTTATCAAGAGTTTAACTACATAAGAGATCATGTGAAAAACCGCAAAGGAGAGGGGGAGCTTAGTCGTAAAAAGAAACTTAAAAGCTTAAAGTATTTAAACGAACTGGCTTATAAAGAATTTCTAATAGACTACGGAACCTATCTTAAGCTTGAGTATATGCGAGATAATGACGATTATAATGATTCTTATATTAGTTTAGAAAATTACTTTGAAGTTATATTCAAAGCAAAAAATAAACTTATCACTAATGATCGTCTGACTCAAGATGCTAAAACATTAGAGATGACTCAGTCACAATTCTCTACAGAAGCTGTAAGTCGCTATAACAAACTTACAAAAAGAAAAGACCTGTATGAGAAATACTCCGCTACAGAAATAATGATGTTGGCACAAGTTTTAGTGAAAGCTTCACGAAGGATGGGGGTTGACCCTGATGTAGAGGCAAGTGCTCCTGTCATCATCCAAGAGTTTTCGTTTACAAATGCAATGGGAGAGAGAGAAAACTATGTTGAAAGACTGACTCTTGATCCCCAAAGTCAATACAATCTTGCACGGAAGAGAATGCGTAAAGACATTCTCGATCTTCAAGCGATGGACCAATTCTATAAACGAACAATCTACTATGATGAGATCGTTATGGCCGCATATGAAACAGGATACCTCAGCTTTGAGGACATAGAATATGCCGTTCAATACGACGATCTATGGAATCCTGAGAAGTCTAGATTTGAAAAAATCAAAGATTTTATTTTTGATGTCGCTGGATATGCAACTTTTTTTGCTCCACCTCCGTTTAATGTTCTAGCAACCCTAGGACTAAGTATTACGGAAGGAGTGATTGATTCTAAAAATGTACGCGGAGAAGATAATGAAAATATATCAACATTCATTGATTAAGGTCTTACCTTTAATCATATTCAGTGTATTTACTCAGCAAGCTTATGCTGAGTGCAATAAAGACTTAGATGTTTTGATCAGAAATGGTAAAGACTATAGTTTTGAAAAAAGAAACCTTCAGTTTACTGACTGTAAAAATGGCTTTGAAAATCAAGACTTTAAAATAGTTGCTGGTACTGATGACGAAGCTATTTCATTTGAAGCCGATCCTGAACTTATAAAAAAAGCTGCTAATGTTCTTTATCATTTAACTCTGGCCAAGAATTTTTGGATAGATAATATTAAGTCAGAATATGTTAAATCTTTATCTCAGATAACCATTAGACTAGAGATGACAAATTCTTATTCAAGAACACGACATTTTAAAAATGCAGAATTAGAAGAAAATTACAATAATGCTTGGACAACTCCAGCAGGTCAGACCCCTAAATTTATTAAAGATGGTAAAGCGTGGGGGCAAGAGATTTGGTTTAGCCCGATGAAAGTGATTAATGCTAGGGAAGAGGTTAAAACGAAAGGAAAAAATCCTATCCATAATTCGATTGTTGTAGTCGATGAAACCGTTTCTGAGTCACAGAAAAATAGTCTTATTTATCAAGGACTACAAGTTGCCAAGACACCCTCTGTCTTATCGACTGATTTCTTAACCTCTGCCGTATCTAATGTCGGTGTGATTGCATTTTTATATGGTGCTAAAGAAGTTACCAAACATATGGATAAGTTTTTTACAAATAAATATTACTATATCGATACAGCGATGGTTCCAGAAATTATCTATCATGAGTTTGCACATGTTGCTTTATCAGATACTTTGAAAACTGTTCATAGCGTGCCTGTTATAGAAGGGCTTGCAGATTATTTTGCTGCTCGCTTACAAACCGATACGACCCTTTACCGTAAGCTAGAGGGGTATTCTCTCAATAGAACGAAAAAGCTAAACAATAAATCACTTTACCATCCCTACCTTGAAAAAGGCTGGAATGCTGAGTCTGATTATGTGGTAAGCCTTCTTTGGAAAGCGAAAGCTAACTTTGAAGAAGCTAATCAAAAACGTATTAAACGTGGACTAAACGAAGTGGTCAATTTTGATCAGCTCGTTTTTAAAACTCATCTTCAGTTAGATGAAGAATCGGATATCATGAATGATCTTACCAGAGCACTTCTTAACTCATGTCGAGAAAGTTGTTCTAATCGAAGATATGGAATGGATATTCTTCATAAAACTTATGAGCAAAAAGGTTTAAATTAATTTTTGTAATATAAATAATGCTTAGGCATTCAACACTTCATTGGAGAAAAAATGAAAAAGAGAACCCATTTAAAAGGGCTTGTAGCTCTTGCAGTCAGTTTTAACTTATTTTCAACTCAAGTCGCAGTTGCAAAACCTGCTAAGTTTTACAAACAATTAGAAACGACAACGAGTTTGACTCAAAACGAAAGTATTTCAGAGATTAATAATTATTTTGATGAGTACGAATATTATATGGATGCTTGGGATGGCCAAGACTATCAATACAAGAAAAATAACGATCAGCAATTACAGCAAAATCTTCAAAGTTTAGTCGAAGAAGGTGTAAATCCATCACTCATTAAGTCGGCAATGGAGTCTAGAATTCTTAGCCCAAGTGATAGAAAAAGCTACAATACATTACTTAACTCTCTAGAAGCTCAAGATCTATCTGAAGATCAGATTATTGAAGCGTCTATGCAATTTATGTCTAAGACGAACCACACTGGGGCTGCATTTGCTTCAGGGTCTTCATCTGATTTTACTAAAATTGCTATTATCGCTGGAATTGCTATTGCTGCAGTTGTAGCAGTCATACTTATCAGTAATAAAAAAGATGATAAAGACGACAGAGAGTGTACTTCTAATTGTGGAGGTGGCACCGGTGACCCCGTCTACATCCAAGGCCCTAAAGGTGACAAAGGGGATAAGGGTGATAAAGGTGACAAGGGTGACAAAGGTGACAAAGGTGACCGCGGAGAAAAAGGTGAGAAAGGTGATCGCGGAGAGAAAGGTGATC
>CEQY01201795.1_pt1 | contig 25726 bp, 28 predicted proteins | sample 361391 | NCBI WGS metagenome assembly CEQY01 (sample SAMEA2621075, study PRJEB7988) | marine metagenome | isolation source: saline water (ENVO:00002010), including | reverse complement strand
AATCTGTTTTTAGGATTTTTGAGTTTTAACTGGCAAAGAATGCTTGATAGATTTCATATCCCACAACACCATCGCAAGCTGCATAATCAACTTGAGCTGGTGTTAGCTTATCTCTCTCCCAATTTGAAATCTTAGATTTCTTAGATAAACGTTTCCCCAATACAATGGCTGTCAGTGCTCTTAAACCAAAATTTTCAATATCCATTTCTTTAGCCACTAAAGCAAGATCTACAAAATTCTCAGCGATGAACGGCTCTTTTTTCTTAAGAGCTTTTATATCATCTTTTATGGCGACTCCTGTTTTTATAATCTCCGGATTTGATAAGACTTCGAAAATCTCGGAATAATTCTTCAATTTATTTAACCGGAATAAATAAGCTTTCGAGTCTGTCGCAAGTTGTAATAGTGAGACTTTGTATTTTTCACCTTTTTTGAATGCCGGTCTTGTCTCTGTATCAAAGCCAAGAACCTTTTCCCTTTCTAATTCCTTTACAGCTCTCAAAGCCGCTTTTTGATTCTCTATAACAACTATTTTTCCAAAAAAATGATATCGAGGTAATTTTTGGATCTCATCTTTTGAAATAGATTTTCTAAACTTTAAATTTATAACTACCTCTTAAAGCTCTTTCTTATCTTCTTTCGAGGCCTATTACCATTAGTCTTATTTGCAGAAGTCTTGTTTCTAGCAGGAGCTTTCCTTTTGGCAGGAGTTTTCTTTCTGGCAGCCCGTTGACTTAATCGAAGTTTTTTCTGATCCTTCTTCTCTTGCTCTTTTTCACGAATCACTTTATCCGTATGAATAACATCGAACTCATGTCCCCTCTCAACAGGGATTTTAAACTTAATAAACTTCTCAATATTCTTAAGATATTTCACTTCCGTGGCTTCACAAAATGAAAGAGAAACTCCCTCTCGTCCGGCCCTCGCAGTTCGACCGATTCTGTGGACGTAACTTTCTGCATCTTCAGGAAGATTATAATTAATCACATGGGTAACTCGATCGATATCTATTCCTCTTGCGGCAATATCTGTGGCAACGAGAACATTAGTCTGACCGTCTTTAAAACTCTTTAAGGCTCTTTCCCTAGCACTCTGAGATTTATTTCCATGGATTGCATAAGAATCTATCCCAACCTTTTTAAGTTCCTTTACGATTCTATCCGCACCGTGCTTCGTTCTTGAAAAAACGAGAGCACTTTTCACAGCTTTATCAGCAAGAACACTTTTTAAAAGTCTTAATTTATCAACTTTATCCACCATAAAAACTTTTTGATCTATTTTATCAACGGTAGATGATTCAGGAGTAACCTCAACTCGTTTTGGGTTCTTTAGTATCGAATTAGCTAGACCTACAATTGTCTTTGGCATCGTTGCAGTAAATAACATAGTTTGTTTCTTGACCGGTAAGACCTTCATAATCTTTTTTAAATCATGAATGAATCCCATATCGAGCATACGATCAGCCTCGTCTAGTACAAAGACCTCGAGTTGATCATATTTCACATATCCCTCCCCCATAAGATCTAAAAGTCTTCCGGGTGTGGCGATCAAGATATCACAACCCTGTTTCATGAGATTCATTTGAGCTTTTTTTCCTACTCCACCAAACATTACACCAGATTTTAAATTCATACCCTGACTATATGTCTTGATATTCGCATCTATCTGGGAAGCAAGTTCGCGAGTAGGTGTCAAAATTAAAGCTCTTACATGCTTTGGCTTCGTTTTAATTTTGCTTTTCGAAAGTCTCGTGATGACAGGCCATGAAAATGCAGCGGTTTTCCCCGTACCAGTTTGAGCGATTCCAATTAAATCAGAGCCCTTCATAAGCGGAGGAACCGCTCCAGCTTGAATAGGAGTAGGCTCTTTATAGCCTTGTTTAGAGATTGCGGATAGAATTTGCGCAGGCAAATTTAATTGCTTAAAAGCAGACATAGAAAACCTTTAGATGTGAAAGCAGACTTAATCCGAACACCAGTCGCTTCTCTATTTAGTTCTATGTCCAGATGATGGCGCCATAATGCTCTTCTTTTACTCGTCAGTCAAGGCGATTCCCTAAAAACTACGACTCCAAAAAAAGCTAGTTGCTCCATAGGAATCTTTATCTATAGTCGGTGAATCATAAATCACGTCATCAAACACTTTGTATGAGTAGTTTAAAGTGAAAGAACTCTTCTTTGACTCTATAAAAGTAACCCCTATTCTATAAACATCGTTAACTGCACTATTGGCACTATAGGAATCAAAACGCTCAGTTTCCCCATCGGAAATACCATAATAATAATTAACATAGCTATCATTGAGAAGTTCTTTGCCCAAACTAGGTGTAAAGAAAAGTGATTTTAATATTTTAAATCTCCACCCAAGATTTACATCAACTGTATTCCCTTTATAGACGTTCACCAAATCGCTTCCATATCGAATATTTAAAACAAATAATCGCAAATTAAATCCACCGTTAATGGAAGCATCTCTTTGATCTAAAGTACTTGTTTTATACCTATCTCCAGTTGCACTTAAAATGAGTGAAAAACTGACGGGTCCTTCTATTAGGATATAGTTAATATTGGGTCCAAAAACTCTTAGTCGTTCTCCTCGATAAGCAATCATTGGAACTAAACTTAAACCTAAGGGAAGAGGATTGATTTCATTATCTACACGATACTCGCCCAACTGAATATAAGCTAAACCTCCGACAAACTCAGCCTTGGCTGAAAAACTTAATAAGCATATAGTAAATGACAAAACATATTTCACTTTAATCCTTTTACGACCCTACTCGCCGTGGAAAAGCAGCCTTGCAGGAGATAACCCCCTGTTGGGGCATCAAAATCTAGCATCTCTCCGGCAAAATAAAGCCCCGGGACAGCTTTTGATTCAAAATTCTTAGTTAACTCTGAGAACTTCACTCCGCCTGAGGTCGAGATTGCTTCATCAATTGGTCTGGGTCTTTCAAGTTTAATTGGTAGGCATTTAATATTTTTTGCTGTGATATTGAGACTGTTTTCATATAAAAGTGCGATACTTGCCTTATCCAGTTTTAAACTCTTTCTTAAATGATTCGATAGTGAGTCTTTGAGTTTTCTTTTTTGAAGTTTTGCTTCAATTTCTTGGTCAGATAGATCAGGCTTAAGGTCTATATTTACACTCGCACTCCCTTCATCTTGAATCTTATCTTGAATGAATTTTGATAATGCATAGACTACCCCGCCCTCGATACCATAAGGCGTAATCATGGCTTCGCCTCTAGATTTATGTCCTAAAATACTCAGCTCGATATTTTTTAAATGCGAACGCTCCACTCTTTTCTTTAAATGCTCGGACCAGGAAACTTCAAAACCACAATTCATCGCCCTAAAGTCTTCGATCTCTATTCCAAGGCTTTGAATAATCTCGCACCACTTGCCATCTGAGCCTGTTTTTTTCCAACTTGCCCCGCCTGTTGCAAGAATGACAGTATCAGCTTGAGTTTTAACTTCTCCAGCTGCACTTGAAAACGAAAGGGTTTTATTTGAATCCATATCAATTAAAGAATGTTTAAGGTAAAGGTTAAAATTTGAATTCTCTTTTAAAATCTTGGTCCACTTCAAAAGAATTTCACCTGCTTTAAGTTTTTTCGGAAAAACTCTCCCACTGGTTCCAATAAAAGTTTCCACGCCTAGATCATCACAAAAACCTCTCAAATCAGAAGGACTAAATTCATTGATGAGCTCATAAAAAAGATTTTCGTTACCAATATATTTTTGTGAAAAAGGCTTAAGGTCTTCAGAATGAGTAAGATTAAGCCCTCCATTACCTGCAATTAAGAATTTTTTCGCCAAACCTGATGAATGGTCATAAAGATCAACTTGATAGTTCTTTTTTAATAATAAATAAGCACAAAATAGACCAGCTGGACCTCCGCCAACAATAATGACTTTTTTTGCCATTAGTATCTTCTCCTTCTTGACCTTCTAGCCTTTCGCGTCTTTTTTCTTCTTGTGGTTTTTTTAGCCGTCTTCTTGGAAGGTTTTGAAATATCAGTTCGAAGCCACACTTCTTGCTCGCCTTTAATTACAGGAAGCGCTTTTGCCGTTAACTCTATTTTAGTAGAGCCATCCATTTTGGCCCTAAGCATGCCACCTGCTATGAGTTGGCGATAAATCACTTTCCAATCATAGGGGTCTAACTGATAATCCGACTCAATTAGTATTTCAATTAATCGATCCACATCATACTTTTGTTTTGTCTCATGCACGCATCGAAGAGCAACCAGTGCCTCTTTGGTGGCATTTCTTTGGTTCTCAACTGACTCATCACAGATATCGCAATTAAGACATGGTCCCTGATAGTCATCACTAAAATAATTTAAAAGAACTTCTCGTCTACACGATGTTGTTTCACAAAAACCAATCATCGCATCAAGCTTTTGATCATTTACTCGTTTTCTCTTGATCCCGATTCGGCCCTTATTCATCATCTTTCGAATCATCACCAGCTCTTGACGCCCATAGAGCATCCAAGCTTGAGAGGGCAAACCATCTCGCCCAGCCCTACCGGTTTCTTGATAATAAGACTCTAAACATTTTGGCATATCCATATGAGCTACATATCTGACATCCGCCTTATCGATCCCCATCCCAAAAGCAATGGTTGCCACAATAACGGAGTCATTTTCTTTTAAAAATCTTTCTTGCACAGCTTCTCGATCTTTTTGTGAAAGACCTGCGTGGTAGGCATAGGCAGGAATATCATGAAGCCGCAAAAAACTAGCGATGTCCTCTGTTTTTTTTCGGGACAAACAATAAACGATTCCAGTTTGACTTTTATAATTACTGACAAAATCTAAAAGCTTAGATCGGTTAGCTTCTTTGGTCGATTTTTTTACTGCAGTATAACTAATATTAGGTCGATCAAAACTTCCCACTAGTACTCTGCCCTCACTCATTCCTAGGCTATCAAGAATGTCTTTTCTCGTTGCCTCTCCTGCTGTTGCCGTGAGTGCCAGTCTTGGAACATCTTCATACTCATCCATGACTTCTTTGATCTTCAAATACTCCGGCCGAAAATCATGTCCCCACTGACTTACACAATGAGCCTCGTCAATGACAAAAAGAGAGATCTCTATTTCAGAGAGTAAATCTTGAAAGCTATTCATAACGAGTCTTTCAGGTGAAACATAGAGAATTTTATAATGACCAAAAAATAGGTCTTTTTCTACTTCTTGTTGCTCGGTTTTTGAGAGAGAAGAATTTAAAAAGCCGGCTTCTATGCCTTTGTCATTTAGTGAATCCACTTGATCTTTCATGAGCGCAATTAGTGGAGAGATTACAATCGTCGTACCGGAAAAATAAAGAGCTGGCACTTGAAAACAAATTGACTTACCTGCTCCGGTTGGCATTAAAGCGAGAGTGTCATGGCCTTCTATTATGGATTCCATGACTTCAAACTGTCCGTCTCGAAAAGATTTATGACCGAAAGAGCGATCTAAAATAGAAACCAGGTCTTGGCTTAGCATTCTCCTATTCTAGATCGCTATTTATCAAACGGCAAAGTTGAATTTAAGCAGATTGCTGCTCATAGGGATAAGCAAAACCTGATACTACATCCATCTTTCTATCTAATCGACTGAGCTTCGTCTTGATTTTCTCAAGAATAAGACTCACCTCGATGTCATCCAGACCAATTTTGGACTCAAAGAGATCACGAATAAGAAAGATTTCTTTTCGAAGACTTGTGAGCAATATACCGTATACATTGTATGTTTCACTTCGACTTCCTAATATCAAGGTCAACTCTGACAGTTCTGTTTCGATATCATTCAGTTCTTCTTCAAGTTTTAGTTCAATATTTCTATTGATAAGTTTTAGGTTGATTGAATCTGAGCCAGATCTTTTTTCGACTCCAATATTAATCCTTCCCTTTAATGTTTCCGTAATAATTTCAAAATTCATAATATTTCCTTTGTTAGTGTTTTCCTTTCTTTTCCTAAATCTAGAATAAAGGAACATCGCAAACAGTTCTTAAACTCAATGTGAACTCTATGTGAGAATTTCTACATAACAAAGTGATTCACTTTTTCATGAGTGATTTTGGAGGGTTATTCAAGCTAGTAAATATTATATGTATCGATCAGTCCAGATTTTGGGATAAAAAAAGAGCGAAGTGGAAGATACTGCCTAGCAATCATCGCAACATCGTCATAAAGTTATTCTTCTTTTATCCCTTTTAATTTTGACCTCCTCTAAAAGATCGCTAATGATTTCTTCTGGAGTGATACCTCTATTGAAAGCATTTTTATAAAAAACAGTTTTAAAATCCCCTGGAGTTAGAGGGTCTAATGAAAAAATCTCTTCTTTTTGTAAAGAGGAAAATTCTAAATTTAATTTTTCCCCCAACCATAGTTTGAGCATTTGCTCTTTTCCGATATTATTCAAGGGACGAAACTCAATTTTAAACGCAAACCGTCTCAGACAAGCAGAGTCAAGAGATTCAAGAAAGTTAGAAGCACAAAACATGACTCCACTATATCTCTCCATTTGGTTTAAAAATTCATTTGTAAAACGCCTATCATAACTTTGAGTTGAATTTGATCTTGCACTAAAAAAATTGTCACATTCATCTATAAAAAGAATCGCTCCAAGATCCTCGGCTTCTCTAAAGGCTTCATGTATATTCCTTTCTGTCATTCCAAGATAGGGATCTAGAAGATCGGAGCCTTTTTTAAGTATAAATTCTCTGCCTAGCTTATTCGCGACATATTGCGGAAGTTCAGATTTTCCCGTCCCCGGCATTCCATGGTTTAAAATATTCAAATTTTTAACCCTATCCTGTTTATAAAAACTTTCTATCGCATCAAGAAGCTTAGCTGGCTCCACGCTTAGATTTAATGCCGAAAGTGAATAACTATCAGGAACTCGATCTAAGTTTTCCGATTTTCCATAAACTTCGAGCTTATTTTTAAGAATACTCTTTAAATTATCCTCTAATTTTTGGTTTCCATTAATAGGAGCACAATCTTTAATCGCCCTAGCAAGATCCCCAGCATTAAGTTCATATCTTACCGCAAGTTTATGAATGACTTTGGTATTAAGGGTGCGTCCTCGAAGCTCAAGATTTTTCTCAATAATTTTGACTCTTTCCTTTTGTCCATGTTTAGGAAATTTTAGGGTATAAGAAAAACGCCTAAGAGTACTATCATGAACCTGACAAATATCGTTAATAATCCAGATCATAGGAATATTAATCCCTTCAATATATTCATTGAGCCAAGCCTTGTTATCGTCACATTTACTTCCAAAAAGCCAATTTCTTTTCGTTTCTAAAAGCGAGTCAGCCTCATCGACAACAATACAATCAGATCCAGTTAAATTCTTTGTAGCAAAAATATTTAGACCCGTTTTTCTAAAGTTAAGACTAGCCTCGTCATCCTCATCTTTTTGGGCCAAAAAATATGTGCATTTTGAAACTTCTCTACCTAATAGCTTAGCCAATTGAGTCTTACCTGTTCCACTTTCTCCGTGGAAAAGAATGGGTCTTCCAGCTTTCAGAAGACCCACTAAAAGATTTATCGTTTCTTCTGGAATCTTGAAGTCAGAAAACTCAAGTTCAACACTTTCCACATCTTGTTTGATAAAACTTCCGAGGAGTCCGCCTTCATTTGGCTCCTCTAGATAGTTTTCCACATGAGAATTTAGAAAGTATTGATTCTTATAGCTCTTTTTTTCTATAAGGTTGTTTTTAATTAATTTTCCATTTTTTCTAAAAGCTCTCTCAAACTCTGGGCTCCTCATCAACTCAAGTCTTCCTACGAGAAGTTTTTCGAATCTTCTATGAGAAATTTCTGAACTATGATCCTCCACTATCTCTGCTATAGATCTTTCTCTTTCTACCAAAAACATGTAAAGAAGAACCTGAGTTTCAACTTCATCTAAGTCAAAAATTCCCTTGATCTCTTCTAGAGCTAAAAAATTCGGACAATTTTTATAATCAAGACCTAAAAGCTGAATTTCTATAGATGCAGCAAGCCAACCAAGCAGTTCCCTTTCAAAAATCTCATCCAATGCAATGAGCTGCTCAAAAGCTTGAGAGAGGTATTTTTTCTTTTTTGTTCGTTTTGCTGAACGCAAAAGTAGATGAAGTTTTTTAACTTCATCTCTATCAATTGAGTCATTTAGGTTTGATACAACAAAGCTACTCTTTCCAAGTTTTAACAATAGCTCCTCTTTTTTCTTTTTCATATTCTCGTTGAGTCGCCTCTCGTCTGAGTCAGAGAAGGAGTTTACCAGCTCTTCAAAATGCCCAAAAACTTCCTCATAGGCTTCATCTTCAAGTTGATTTAAGACGAACATGAACTCTGGCTCTGTTATCCTCATCTTTTTAATGAATTTCATTGCGATTTGATGTTTTACATTGTCAAAAAAGAGACTTTTTCTCATATGTCCTCCGTCCGCTTATTTTGACAAAGCTGTGTCTCAAAAATTGAGACCAAGTACAATTTTTCTTGGCATATTCACGTTTTCTAAACTGAATTTAATTAAATGCTTCTTTCTAAGCCCTAGTAATCACTTTGAGATTTGAATCTAAAATGGACTGAAATAAAGATCATGTAAGATATAGAAAAATTGATTCAGGAGATTTTAATGGTTGAGAATTTGATTGTAATTGGTGTTATATGTGCTGTTTCTGTTGTTGTGGTTTATCTTCTAAAATTAAAAAAGGAACAGGAAACTGTCGCTTTAAAACAAAATAAAAAAATGAGAATCGTACCTATTCATGCCTATCAAAGCTTAAGTTTTGAAGATGCTCTCAATTTTTCGAAAATGTCTAAAGAAAAAAAACAACAACATTATTCTATAATTGCTGATTCACTAGGAGAAGGCGCTCAACAAGCTTTGGAGGTTACTAAAATAGCAGTTGAAAAAAATAATGTAGTCGTGAGCTTTTCATCCAAAGCAGCAAAAGGCTTAAAGTCCAAAGAGTATAAAATGGTTGTGAATAAATCTGGAGATGCACTACCTGTTATAAGAGATGCTAAAACAGGAAAAATTGTTGAGCATGGTAAAGTGGTTGGCCCCTCCACTTTCGGAAAAATGGCAAAAGTTGCAAACCTTGTTGTCAGTGTCTCTCATATAATTTCAGGAGCTGATAATGCCAAAAAGCTTAAAATTCTTATTAAGAAAGTAGATTTACTTATTGCGAGACAAGAAAATCAACTGATCGCGGAACTTGAAACGATTTACGAGACAATGCAAGAAATAGACATCAATAATTTAGAGAAGTATGAGTTTACATTACGACAACTTAAACAACAGTGTAAATTTCTCAGAAACACTTGGTTTAGAAATATGAACTCAGCACTTAAAGATATAGAAAATCCAAATAATGTAGGCTTTCTTAAAAAAGTATTCAGAAATAATAAAAGTACAGGTCAGACAGTGGCAAACGAGCTTTCCTCTATTGAGGCACCTCTACATCTTACTCGTTTTGCCTTAGAACTTGAAAAAGATATTTCTACAGTACTGGGAGAAGAGCATGTTTTTTACAATCAAACTATCCCGAATCAAAAAAATAAAGTCATTGAACTCTCAAATCTTCTCCAAGAAAGGAAAGATTGGATCGACAATCTCTGTCTTGATGGCGGGGCCACAAGTGCCGAAGCTCTTAAAGCCAGTGAGCAATTTAAAGAAAGCATTGATTTTAAAGCTAAGGTAAAGCTAACTGCCTAGGTCTAAATACTTTTTAATAGTTTTTCCTAAGTAAGCTAACTCCTCATCTGATTTGAGACCTGACTGCCCTCCTAAGAAAGGGCAAACTATTAACAATGTATCCTCAGAGATTCTTAATTGATATATATACTTCGATTTATTCCCTGAAATATTTTGAGGAACTGATTTTCTCGATTTTTTTATTCTCTCGATTTTTTCATGCAGATTTTCTTCTCCAGAGAAAGCCAAGACATAATTCAATATATGAGATGTACTTGTGCCTAATACAATCTTGGGTTTCATCTTACGAGTTAATTCCACCATTTTAGGAAATCTATTTTTGATGACAAATTCACGATAGGCAGACTTGGTTAAAAAACCGGTGTATTCAACTAATTCCTCGCTTATAAGCTCTTCAAAATCAGTTTTAAAGCTCAAGGGAAATAAATTAAGCTTTGCGATCTCACTGTCTTTTCCAAAAAAAGTATCCTTTCTAAGCCTAGAAAACTGCTGAGCAATTTTGTATACATTTTGGTTATAAGAATATCTTAGGTTTTGACTGCATAAATTAACTGGTTCATAAGGAAACTCTTTCGGTATGTTATTAGTCTGTTTTATAAGATCAGAAAGCGATGTTTCACCACCATACTCTATTCCACAAAACCAAACCTTAGCTTCTCTTCCACCACCTTGATATCCAGTAAAGGGGTTTGAAACCCATTTTTCGAAATTTTTATTCATATCTCTTCCATTATAAACCTATTTTTCAGGTTAAATAACCTATAAAATAGGTGTATGAGCGATGAAGATAAACACGACGGAATCTCCGTATTTAACAAACAAGCAAATAAGCAAAACATCAATATCATCCCACTCATTGAGTCATGTGCTCAATGGGTTGATCCAAGGACATTTGCCTATCTCCCTATTTGGTATCCAGAGTATCATCGACGATGTGTTCAGATGAACGCTGAGTATTCTGCCGCCTACCAGATTAATGGCGCTGACAAACGAGAGGCAAACGAGAGAGGAAAAACAACTCTCAGTAAGGCCCTGTATGGAAAATCTAAAGGTGAGAAGAACTGGACCTGCTGCCATATTTGGGGAATAGATGATGAAAGCTTTGTAAAACCAAACTCAATTGTTCAAGACGCCCGTTTTTATACTAATGTCGCCAATATGGTTAATCTTCCGACTCCCCTAAAAGCGTTCACTGATTGCATGCAAGACATAAAAAACCTTCTTAGACTTTGCTCATATTTTACCTACGGTTTTAAATGCGAAGTTCCAAAAGAGAATATTTCTCAGCTTGATATTTTTAACAGTCCATTGCCAGATAATTATCCTAAAAGCTGGCCTCGCTCCCTTGAAGAATCAGGAAGCCATATTACACATTCCTTTAACGCAGCAATCAAAAAGCAAGCTGATGAGCGCTTTAAACAAATGAAGAAGGATTATTTATTACATCAAAATAATCACCTCTACCCAAAAGATCGTGTCAAACAAGCCTTAGATTATGCCTATAAATTTTGCTCCGACGAAAGTCCTCTAAAACTAGATCCTTTTTGGCGTTAAGCTCATCAACAAGTTCTTTGACTTTACAATGAAGTTGATAGGAATCTTCGAATGCAACTGCATCTAAGATTTCATAAGCACATTTAAAATCGTTGTGTAGAATCATAATCATCGCCTGAAAAACAGCAGAAACCTCGGTTAAAAAGTCAGAATGTCGAATTTTCTCCATCATTAAAAAGGCTTCTGACAATAACTCAAGATCTACTTCTTGATTTTCTCCCCCTTCAAGAGCGTCGTTTACTTTCATGAGGGCAAGACTAAATAGAGCAAGGTCTGCATACTCTCTTTTTCTAAGGGCGTTTTTAAAAAACCTTCCAATTTGAGCTGCCCTCTTAGCTTCTTTATCATAACCATGTAAATAAGCATTGAGCCCGTAGCACAGCGATTCTTTTTCAGTAAGGTAAGTAGCAGAGGTTTTAAGCGCCATCCAAGTTTGTACTCTGGTTAAGCTAAGCTCCAGACTTTGTTTTTTAGCAAACACCGAACAAATCTTATGTATTACAGGATGAAGCATTTTGCTATTTCCAAAAAGCTCAACGACATCTCTATCACTAATATTTAGCAGTGCCGTTTCTTTGAAACGAATATTCTCTACTCGATTTTTTCTAATTCTTCGAGTTTGTTTAATCCTTGCGACTTGCATAATTCCTCCCCAATTTTGAGTTTCAGAATAAGTCTTGAATGTCTCATTTTCTAAGACAGCCCGAAGATAAAATAAAAAAACAACACTAGGAGGCATTATGGTTAAAACAGTAAATGAGGTTTTCTATGCAAATAGACTTATGGATCAAGAGGAGTATGAAGCGGCTAAAACGGAGCTTTTATCCATCTATGAATACGCCCTTTCAAAGGGAGAGCCTACAATGTATATTTGCTATCGACTTGCTTGGTGTGAATATAATCTCAATCAGCCTGAGGAGGGAATCGGCTGGTTGGATCATGCTCTTATAAATGATCCCTATAACACTCTTTATTCCTCCCTTGAATACAGCTTATTTGATCAACTCAGGTCTAAGATTCAAATGCATATCGATCTGAATCCTGGTCCCGAAGGTGAAGTAGAAAGGCTCTATCATATTTGCTTTGAGAGAGGGTTTGTAAATTCAAACTTAGAGTTTCAGATGATTGAATACTATATGAAAAATAATAATTTTTCCGCCGCAAAACCTTTTTTAGATAACGCTCTATTAAGAAACCCCAATGACAGGGAAATCAAGGCCTATAGGCTCCATATCGCCGAAATAGAGCAAGATAAGCCTACTATTAAGCGCCTTCAAAAAGGCCAGATTTCTCATTCATTAAACCGACTTAATTTAAAGGTGGTTCATCAGTAACCATCTAAAATCAGGAGGATTTCATGTGGATTTCAGAGATAGTCCTAAATACCCTAGCATTTTACTCCGAAAAGAAGACAAAGGTAAAATCTATGGGCGACAATAAGAAATCCTCTTCTATGAATAAGACGGAGAAATTCGTTAATCTCTTGCATGTTATTAGCCAGGCACCAGGCAGAAAAATTGGATATCAGGAGCTCCATAGAGTACTGGGTAATCCTTCAAGGGCCAGTTTTCATAAACTAGTTGCAGAACTAAAGTCCGGTACAGCTTTTATGCCTCCTCTTTTGTCTGAGTCAAAACACCAAAGTCTGGAAGATCGAATTTACAAATTAAACTCGAAAGCCTGGGATAATTTTGTCACCGCAGGAAGTGAAGGATATTTTTTCTTAGAGGCCTTTAGGCGGCTTGGTAAAATTATTAACTCAGACTACACCAAATTAAACTTTGAAGACGTTATAGAATTTGAAGGCCGCAAGGTTGTAGACCTTGATCGAAAATTTATGTATCTCTCTAAAATTGATGCAAAGGTAACACCCAAGCTCACTCATATGGTAGATCAATTAGTCACAGCTCTTCTAGAGCATAGACAAGTAAAAATCATTTATAAGCCTACAGGTCTACAAGGGGAATACGAGCGCATTATTGAGCCTCTCACATTATGTCAGTACCGAGATGATCTTTATATCATGTGCTATAAAGTTGAAGCAGGTGAAAAGATTTTTCGAAACTATAAAATCTCAAGAATAGATGATCTAGAAATACAAGAAGACAATTTTGAATATCCAAGTAGCTCTAAATGGAATCCTGAAAAAGATTATAAAAATGCGTCTGGCTTAATAAATGGAAAGAGTGAGACGGCCCTGATCAAAGTCTATGGCCCCACTAGACAGATTTTTGAAGAAAAAAACTTTTTTAATAATCTTTTGGTTCAAAACTCTGATGAGTTTTCGAAATATCAATGCACATATACAAGTTTAAATGAGTTTGTAGGACAGCTTTTTGTCTATGCGGAAGATATCGAAATCCTTGCACCAAAAGAGCTTAAAGATGCCTTCACAGAAAAGGCGTTAAAAGCATTATCCATTAACAAAGTAAAAATAGATAAAAAGGCTGCCTAATTATGGAAATTGAATTTGTAAAAAATCTCAAAAGCGGAGTCTACTTCATCTATATTGATGAGATGGATGACGGAAGATACAAATTAGTGACTCCAGAGGGAGCGATTACTCATTCTCCCATCAGACAATTTACAGAGCCTGATGTGATGGAAATAGGCCCTCTGGATAAAAAACCTTTTACGCCTAAGCAGATAAAAGCCTTTCTTGATTTCGAGAGAATGCAACCTGTAGGCGTTAAAAAACAAGAAAATGCTTCCATTCACTCCAGTGGCCTAGTTTTTAAAAAAGAGCTTATTGATCCTCTACCAAGTTCTGGAACCTATAGTATTTTTGAGACGCATTCTCAGATTTGGTATGACTTCACCAAAACAGAGATTATCTCAGAGCTTGGAAATATTCTTGAATCAGAGAGCTACAAAGGTCACGGCCTTTACTCCATCACTTGGAATGCGATCCCACAAAGACTTTTAAAATTTCAAAGAAAAAAGGCTGCCTAATGAACTTAAAAAAAGAGCTAGATGCAATTTCAGATCTTGATCAAACCTATAACGACTATTGGAAGCTCCAAACTGAATATCAAAATCAAAGTCTCATTGATATCCCATGGAATGAATTTATTAAGATTGTCAGCATGATGAATATTAAAAGCCGTGGAATTAAAATTGAACGAAGAATTATTGAAAAAAATAATTGGAAAAAAGCAGTTCAAAAAGAACAAGGTGATGCTTGGCTCCCAACAGGTGAAGGAATCGAAATCAAAACCTCTTTTATCACACCATTAAAAGGCTCTGCAGTCTCTCTTACAGGCCTTAGACTTTGGGAAGATCAAGTTAAATACTATTTTCTTTTAGTTATTGATATCTCAGATCTATCGGTCGCTCCGAAGACCTATGCCTATTGGGTTCCCAAAGAAGAGCTTCAAAAACTCGATGATGCTGAAAGACTAGGAATTCCCGGGATGAAAAAAAGTGCTGCCACTGGAAACGCGAACGTTCCAAAAAGTCTTAATATCAAAAAATATGAACTTGATGAATGGGCAGAAAAATACAGTCCCTATTTAGGCTTTAAGCTTTAAAATTCAAAATAAATTCCCACACTAGAGGTACTACTCTTTGGGTCTTCAAGATCAATCACTCTATGATCTAAATGAAGACCTGAGTGCTCTCCTAATCGAATCTGGAGATTGACTCTACTACCAATGGTTTGTTTTTCAATAGTCTTAGTTGGCTCGATGATAAGCCGATCTTCAACGGTCCATTTTTTCGTATTATGTTCTGCCCCTATACCAAGACTTAATCTCTTAGACCTATAGGGATAAATGAGTAAGTTTAGACTTGAAAGACTATCTATTTCGATTAGGTCTTGATCCTCTTTTATATACTCCTGATAGCGATAGTCATAACCCAAAGAGAGGTTTTTATATAAAAAGAAATTTAATTGAAAGCTTAGGGGATACATAAGACTTTTTCCTTTTTGCTCGATTAAAGGTGTATAAACAAAATTCCCCCAGCTAAGTTTTTCACTATTTTCCTCCCTGGCAATTTCTCTTTTAGGTTTTTTCTTTTTTAGATTTATTAACTCAGTCACACGACTTCGATTAGGTTTTATTTCAATCACCTCTTTTGCATCCGCCAAGGCGGAGTTTTTTACTTTCACTTCGTGCACACCAGCGGATATGGGATAGTTTTTAAGGGGACTCAATCCTAAGTACTCACCATCCACATATACCTCTCCTCCTTTAGGTTTAGAATAGACTGTCAGACGTCCTTGTTTCGGAGTCAGGGTCACTGCTAGCTTTCGCCTCTCTTTAATCCATAGATGAAACTCTAAACTTTGAGACTCATAATCTGGATGCTCGAGGTGTATCTTATGCGCTTCAACCACTGGAAGCTCAAGGATGGAATTATTCTTAGCAATTCTTCCATCTAAAATGATAGTGGCGTCTTTTGGAAATATGGAGAGCTCCACTTCTCCCATTGAGCGTTTAAGCGTGATTGTATGCAGCGTTTTACGTCCTGAGACTAAGATCTTTTTTCGATAGGTTTGATGGCCCTCTGCTCTCACAATGAGTTCATGCATCCCAAGTTTGGCGTGAATAAGTGCATCTCCTACTCCATAGATACTTGCCTGAGATTCCATGTGAGTTAAAGTAATATCCGCAGCTTTTGGAAAGCTACGAATTTCTATCGTCCCCAAATTAGCGCCGCTATTTCCATATTTGTTCAAACTCGTTTTTTTAAAGCTCAAACGTCTAAGCTCTTTTTTAATCTCAAGCTTGGAATAGCGAATTTTCCGAGTCACCTTAAAGACTCCCTCATTATCATCAACTTTCTCCCACACGGGCTCAATCCCTCTAAGACTTATAGAACCACTTTGCCAATGATAGCTCTCTTGAGTTTGAACAACATCCAATTCCGAAAAAAAGCTTTCCACTATTTTTTGCTCGAAACCATATTGATGGCGAACCGCCTCTTTGACAGCATTAAGATAGGCTTCTTCTAAAGCCTCAGATAAATGCGACTTCGTATCACTATGTCCGATATAATAATGATACTGAGAATCTTCTGAATGTAGGGGCTCAGAAAGCTCTCCTCCCCAGGCATTTGCGCTGAGGAGGAAGATTAAGATTGATTTCATTTTAGAGCTCGCCAATCTTTTGGATTTCTTTGGTGATATGAAGATCGATTTGATTTTTAATACTAGGAGTAATTCCCTTTCCCTGATCTAATGTGGTTTTAATCGCTTTTTTAAGATCAGATTTTCTAATTGAGACAAGAGAATATAGTCTAAGTTTATAGACCCTCTCTCCACTATCATCAAAACTTTGAACTTTTTCCCAATATCGTTTTTCTTGTCTGATATTTTGAACAATGAGCTTTGAAACCTCAGTTCCATAGAATCTTGCTAACGTTCCCGAGTCATCGAGCCCTTCTTCTAGGTTTTGAAAGATAAACGCCATATCATCAGTTACCTCACGAGAGATCTCAAAGCGTGCATTATTATCACTTATTCTAAATGCGGCTGAGATTCGTGCATTGGCATTAACCTCGGTAAAGCCAACAGAATAGAGTCGATCAGACTTTACATAGGTGCTTTTGGATAGACTCGCCCATTCAGGGGCCTCATCATGACCTTTCATGCGCACCACTGTTTTTTCACTGACACTTGCACAGCTCTTGATAAGAACCATAAGACAGATCATTACAATTTTTCGTTTCATACACTCTCCTCTTTTATGTGAAATCCTAGAGACCTAGGACAAAATTCTTTTTTAAGCGCTTCATCAATCGATTCAAAAATCCAAAGCTCTCCTTGAAATTTAAAAAGTAGCTGATCATTGAGATAGAAGTCTGCATTATCTTTATGTATGCGATAGCGCTTATTAATACCGGGAAGTTTTTCGATCGCCATATGGGCACTATCAAAATCGATAAAGCTAAAAACGAAGCCAAACTCATTTGAATCTATAAATTGCGTCTCACCTAGAAAGGCAAGACGGCATTTGGGAGCAATGAAGAGATAGGTAAGCATCCTAGTATTCTAGCAGGTGGGTGTCTTAGAAATTGAGACTTAGTCTTCTAGGGTTGGCCGCAAAACTCATGATTTCGCCAAGAAACCTTATATAGAATCTATTCTTCGCGTGTAGACGAATTCTCATGTCTATCCTTTTAAATAAGAGCCCAGCTAGCGGACTGAGCTCCGTTAAGGCAAGGTTGAATACGGATAATACTATCCGTAGTTGTCCTCCGAGGAGAGTTTGTAGAACACATATGTCTCAAAAATTGAGACTAAAGGGTAAAAAAGAAAATTTTATAAAAAGCTAGTCCTTACAGATCGCTTTTCTCATCTCACTCATATCCGTGATAAAGGCTTTTTTCATAGACGCCGACATAAATAGAAATAGAGGACCATACAATTTAGCCAGAAAGGTCTGAGGCTTTATACTAAATGTAATGCTCACTAAAGTTTCTCCCTCCACTTCCGTGAATTTCCAATCGGAGACATAGTGCATCCCCCCTGAGTAGGCCTCTTCTCGAATATGAGCGCCTGGCTCAAATAGAGTTATCTCCATAACCTCACTTGAGGCTTTACCAAACATAATTCGGGTCTCTTTAAATTTAGTCCCGACTCCTATCGGTCCTTGGGTTAATAACTCAATTTCAGTAATGGCTGTTACTTTATCTGCGAGATTATTAAGGTCTGAAAATGCCTCAAAGCATTTAGTCTTGGATGCGGGTATTTTACATTCGGCTTGAATTTGCATTTTGCTCCTCTAGAAACGATTTTTCACTAAATTATATTTAAGTGCAAGCCCAATACACTTCTTAAGCTTGACCTTAGAATATTTCTCCTTCAAGGGAAGTTTTAACTCTCTATTTCCGACATATTCAAAGTCGTTTGGATATAGTTCTTTAAACATTGAAATCAAATTTGTCTGGCAAATCACAAAAACACTAATATGATCCGGTGATTTCTCTTTCCAATCTATTCTGAGTGTACTCCCTGAAGTCTTTGTTAGAAAGCTAGGCTCTCCCCATTTTAAGGCTTCGCCTTTGAAGTCAATTTCTTTATCTTTATTAGCGATATCTAAAATGAGCTTTCTGAGTTCCAACATCTCTTTTTTTACTGTGGGAGGATAGCTTTTATACTTATTCTCAATTTCTTTATTCATGATTCGATGATAGCTCATCATTAGATCTAGCTCAAGAAAACTGTAATTAGATCCTAAGTCGTTTTTTGAGAGTTTCAACTGCTCCTCTATAGCGAATTGCTTTTTCCATTTCTTTTTCTACTGTGAGTCCTAATTTTTTGTTAAATTTAATACTTTGGCTATTAGCTCTTTGCACTACGGATACAACATCTTTAATATTTTCTTCCTCAAATTGGGGCAATGCCTTTTTTAATAAATGATATACTAGCAACTTATTTTCATTTGGATTTCGAATCTGAATACTATAAATGAAGGCTGTACTATCTTCTTGCACTTTATAGCGAAGTAATGCGATTAAAGCGTCTCCCTTAAAAAGGGTAACAACACTCTGCTCTATTTCTAAATTCTCCAATAATCTCTTTAACTCAAACTTGATCCCCGATGCCTCAAGAATCGGTTTCATATTCAAGCTCTCAAGTTCAATTATTTTATCTTTTAGTGCTTTCTCTATCATGTTCTAGATTTATCAAAGAAAGGATAACGCAGCAATCTGATTACCTTTTCTTAAGAATTATTAACTTCACAATTCATAGGATAATTCCGATAGGAATCTATGCCTTTAAAACTTACTAAATTCACTCCCAATAGGTGCGAAGCTAAAGTGCTCAAACACCTTGAAAAACTCTATAAAAACGTTGATAGGGACGTCTATTTGCTTCATGATAATCTCCTTAGCTATGAGGGCGGAGTAAGCTTTAGGCCGGATTTCATCATTCTTGATCCCATGTATGGAATCTCGATTATCGAAGTAAAAAGCTACACTAAAAAGAATTTGGATAGAATTGAAGGCAATAAAATCTATTTTAAAGATTCAAATGAGCCGGGTATCTCCCCTTTTAAAAAGGCTCAGGATTATGCCTATAAACTAGAGGCTTTTATCAAAAGTCACGGCTTTAGAATAGATTCGAAAATGATCAAAACCAATCTTGTCTTTACGAATCTAGCAAAAGACTATTTTGAAATCTGCCCTTTTGTGAATCTTCATTATAAAAATTTTAAAGAGTCTTTGACCTTAAACTCAATGTTCACCTCAGTTTCTATCGATTTTTTAACGATTGAGAGAATTTATAAAGCGCTAAATCCTATAACCTATTTTAATACAGATGAAGATCTAAGCCTAAGTGATATTAATGCAAAGATCGCAAGCCTTGACCAAACTCAGCTAGATTTTGTAAAAAAGCCCATTGCAGGTCATTATCTTATTTCAGGCATACCTGGCAGTGGAAAATCTATCGCGATCATTTCAAGGGCCTTATATATTTCAAACGAACATCCTGATTGGAAGGTTCTAATTCTCTCTGAAAATAAAAAGCTCAAATTAAAAAATGAAAGCGCCCTTAAAGTGAGAGCTGAGTCACTAGAAAGATTAGGTCAAAGTCCGAACGAGAATATAGAATGTAAAACGCTCTATGGTTTTTTAAGTAATCTCTCAGGGCTAAAGCATATCAAATCAATGCCTTATCCAAAACAACTTGAGCTCATGGAGACAATAATACTGACTCGAGACATTGAACCAGTCTATGACGCAGTTCTTATTGATGAATACCAAGACTTCACTGATGAGCAGCTCAAAATCGCTAAGCTCATTTGTAAAAAGAAAGAAGTCACAATTAATAAAAAACCTAAGCTTATTGAAAATATTTTTCTTGCTGGAGATAAGCTTCAAAAAATCAAAGAAAAAGGCGGCTCGCATAATTGGACTGAACTTGGTTTTGAAGTTGTAGGCCATAGTAAGAACTTAAAGGGTAGCTATCGCTGTGGACGAGATATCCTTGATCTGGCGCTTAGCTTTCTTATGACCGGAAGTAAGACATTAGAAAAAGAAGTTCATACCTATTATGAGGGTATAGATAATATCGAGTATCTTAGCCAATTTGAAAGCAAAATAACTAGTTTTACGGGATGGCTTGATCTTGGAATTTCCAAATTAAAACTATGGGTAGATTCATTAATTCAAAATGGAGTCTCCCCTAGTGAGATTATTATCATCACACCAAATAATAAAAAACAGAAAAAAAAAATTGAAGATGTGTTCTCAAAAGAGCTTACCCTTGGTCTCGCAGTAGGAATGCCTAGTACAGTCAAAGGACTTGAATCCAGCTACTGTGCTCTTTATAATTTTGGAAGCTATGGTTATCACCAAGTATCAAAAGATAATAAGTATAAAGAAATCTATATGTGCCTCACTCGCTCAAGAGTAGGTCTATTCGTTCATTGCTGTAAGGCAGACAATCCAGAGTATCAAAAACTGTGTGAATTGATGGAGCTTAAAGGGATTGGAGAGGATGAGGCAGCTTAGTTTCTAAACTCTCTGTCAGTATATTTTTTACTAATCGATCCCAAAAGCTTTCCTACTTTTTTAAGAACTTCAAGATCTATACAGGAAAATAACATGTTTTAAAAACTAGTTTTTTCAAATTATCCAATTTAGGATCAATCTTTTCACCATCCACATCTAATGAAGAGAAAAAGTCCCAGTGTACTTCATGTTCTTTATTCATTTTATCTAATTTAAACTTGGAATTTAAGTAGACCTTGTTATAGGCATCTTTAAGCTCTTTACCTTGGACAATCCTCAAATCATTTAAACTGCTATCAGAGCTTTTGATGTTTATAAAGTCATTCTCATTCGCCAACCAAATTACGTGTCCGTGATGATTTTGAAATTTCGAATTTTGATTCTGATGTGAAACAATTTTTTCAATTTTAGGTATATCACCAATTATAGATAATAGAGCGTCTTTTGATGTGAACTTAACGGGATTCTTCATGTCCAATTCCGTCAACTTATCACAATAATTATCTAACCCCGATTTTATATACTTAAACTCGAACCAATGAATCTCATACTGAGGACCGCTCATTAAAGTTTGAGGCTCATAGTTTGGATAATCTTTATCCGTTTTGAGAGTATAACCGACTTGAATATGATCGCCTAAGGGCGACCACCCCTTCACATATTTCTCATCGTACACGATTGGTAGCTCTTTTATTATTCCATCCTCTAGCTCTTCAACAAATTCACTTTTGTAGTTATCACCAGAAGTTTCAACATATCTAGAATCCTCATCATAGGGATCAGAATTATTTGTTTCGTTTGCTGGAGATTGTATCGCCACCATTAAATCAACCCTCATCCGCCTATCTATTTCTAACGGGTACTCATAGAAAAGAGTCGCATTTTGGTAATGTTTATTTAGCTCTTTAGAAAAATGAATAACAAAATCTGCTTCTGACACAAAAAAGCTTTTCGTTTTAGCTGTATTTTTCAAAATTTTTTCTATCTCTAACTTCATACTACAATTAAAGCATCTTTCTCAAAATTTTACTATTTATCTGCCGAAATGTTAGATTTATTCTGGGACTAGTCACTTCATTAGATTTCTTATGCTTAAATGAGAACTTTCTTTCTGCACCGAAGGTTAGAGATGCGATTGAGCCATCTAAGACAAGCAGCCTGAATAGGAAAAAAGGTCTTTCCATATCAATCTTGGTGAAGAGTGTTAAATCATTTGAAATGACGTTCCAGTCACAACTATCTATTCTAGATTTCAAATCAATCATCGTTACTTTCTAAATCTTTCTTTGCAGCTTCCCACCCTATGATCGCTTGTTTTCGAGTAGCTCCCCATCTATAGTCTCCAATGCCTCCACTACTTTGAATAACACGGTGGCATGGAATCAAAAAAGCTATGGGATTTTTTCCTATAGCAGTTCCTACTGCTCTGGCAGAGTTAGGAGCCCCTATATGCTCGGCGATATCTTTATAACTTACAATTGCGCTTTCAGGTATTTTGAGAAGACACTCCCAGACTTTTATTTGAAAAGGCGTACCATGAAGATGGAGCTTCACTTTGTCCAAGTTTCTCCAGTCTTTTTGGAAAATAAAAAGAGCATCTTGCTGGAACTTATCAGTAATTTGTCTAAAAATTGAATTAGGAAACATTAACATTAATTCTTTTAGGGCTGTTTTTTCGTCTTCAAAAAAGGACATGCAACATAATCCCTTAGGTGTTGAAGCAACTAAAACGTTTCCAAAAAGTGTCTCAGCAAAGCTATAGTTAATATTTAGATTTGCTCCACCATTTTTATATTCACCAGGGGTCATTCCTTCAATTCTAACAAACAAGTCGTGAAGTCTAGATGGCCCAGAAAAACCTGTTTCATGAGCCACGTCCATAATCGATTGTTGATCAGCAAGTAATCCTCTTGCGTATTCAACACTTAAATACTGAGTAAACTGCTTCGGAGTCACTCCGGCCCAAGCTTGAAACATACGCTGAAAATGGTGAGGACTGACATGAACAGAACTTGAAATCTCCTCTAAACTTGGTTGAGACTTAAAATTTTCTTTAATATATTCAATCGCTTTTTGGATTCTATTAAAATTAATCTCCTCCTGCTTTACTGACATAATTTTGCTCCTACTTATGTTTTATTGATTGAAACACCACCATCAACTAGCATTGCCGAACCAGTTGTAAAGCTTGATAAGTCAGATGCGAGATAAAGAGCAGACTTAGCCATTTCCTCTGGTGTTGCAATTCTCTTCATCGCGTGAATGCTTCTTACAAATGCAATAGCTTCTTCATTATCTCCAAACTCTTTCGCCATTGGTGTATCTGTTCCCCCGGGAAGAAGAGCGTTTATACGAATCCCTTGAGATGACACTTCAGTCGCCAAAGACTTTGTCAGCCCTATTACTCCCGCTTTACTAGCTGAATATGAAGACTGGTGAGGAAAGCCTATTGTATGGCCAACAAAGGAGGAAGTAAAAATAATTGCCCCTCCGTTAGTAAGCATAGCAGGTACTTGGTATTTTGCAGCTAGAAAACAGCTCGTTAAATTTGTCGACATTGTCTGGTTCCAATCTTCTATCGATAAATTTTGAATTGGCCCAGGCTTACCAAGAGTACCAGCATTATTAAAGGCAATATCTAATTGCCCATATACTGATATGGCCTTTTCAACGATTTCTTGATTGAACTCTTCTGACGTAACGTCTCCACTAAAAGCGTGTGCTATTCCGCCATCTCTTTTAATTTCTTCCACTAAAGAATCTAGTTCATTTTTTCTTCTAGCTGCGACAACTACCTTTGCTCCTTCTTTCGCAAAAAGTATTGCCGTTGACCTGCCGATTCCAGAGCTTGCACCAGTAATTATGGCGACTTTCCCATCAAGTAATTTCATATAATTTCTCCTATCCTATAAATTCTATAAAATAGATATTAATGATCTTGGAAGATTGCATCGACCCGATTCTTGCTTTTATTAAAACTTACAATATTTTTTTAGCTGGGAGTTCGACTTCACAACCACAAGCTACCGCATTTTCTCATTTTAACAATACCTAAAATTCCTTTGTTTTTAGGTAATCTTTCAAAAAATTTGAAAAGAGCTGAACTTTTGTCGGAACAAACTCTCTTGAAGGATAGAGTAACCAGGCGGCTGAATCAAACTCAGTAGGAGTCACCTCATAAGACTGCAGCAATGGAATCAATTTCTTTTTTTCAAGTTCTTTTCTTATCATAAATTTTGGCAAAACTGCGACACCAAGTCCCGATAATGTAAAATCGATTAAAGAGAGTGCTCCTATTACTTTAACGTGAGGATTAATTTGTATTTCAACAACCTGCCCCTTCTTTCTAAATTTCCAAGATTGACCGTAATTAGAAATGAGGAAACCAAGACTTTCATAGTTTTTAAGATCTTCAGGCTTTTGAATGCTCTTATTTTTCAAATAACTAGGTGAAGCACATAGGACATATTTTAACTCGAACAATTTTGAGCCGATAAAGCTAGAATCAACTAACTTCCCAAATCTTACTGCGAGATCCACCCTTTCAGTAATCAGATCAACATATTGATCCGAGAGTAATAACTCAACATTTATTTGAGGATACTTTTTTTTAAACTTAATAATTACTTCGTTAAGCAAAGTATGACAAAAAGAAACATTTGAAGTTATCTTAAGCGTTGCTTTTGTAAGCTTGTCTGAACTTTTTTCTTTTATATGGCTTAACTCTTCAAGAATAGGAAGAATTCTCTTGTAAAACTCCTCACCCTCTTCAGTTGGGGACACCTTCCTGGTTGTTCTATGGAAAAGTCTTACCCCAAACTCATTTTCAAGTTGAGCAATACCTCTTGTAATTGAACTCGAAGCAACACAATTTCGTTTTGCGACTTCTACAAAAGACTGATGCCTATAAACATCAATAAATATCTGAAATAACTCCAAGTTCATTATTGCATAATATGCAATTATCACTTGCTCTTCAAGCTATTTATTTTACCAACAAATTCGCTTAGCCTTATTGAAAATATAGGAGGAAATATGTGTGTAGGTATTATTGGCTTATTTGAGGAAAACCCAAATGGATAAAATAGAGAAGCCGACTCGAATTTTTCTAGGTAGCTTTTTCACTATATTTGGACTCAATGGATTAGTGATGATTTCAACCGGTAATGGTTTCATTCCAATGCCAGCTCCTACAGAGAGTTTTGCTATTATAATGGGGCATTTGCTTGCAGTAAAATTCATTATGCCTGTGGCTAAAATTATTCAAGTAGGATCAGGAATAATGTTGCTGAATAATAAGTTCATTAATCTTGCGCTAGTGCTTCTTGCACCAATCCTATTCAGTATAGTAGCAGCTCATCTAGTTGCATCAGATTTTGCAGGCGTGGGTTTCGGATTACTGGCATTTGTTGCTTGGACAGTTCTAATCTACTTAAGAAGACAAGAGTTTATCTTCTTCTTAAAAAAATAGGAGAATAAGTAATGTACGGAAGATATGCTATTTTTCAAGCAAAAGATGGGCAAGGAAGAAAGTTAGCCGACCTCCTAAATTCCGATTCACCTGAAATGAAAAAATCAGGAGCTATCATCTATTCAGTAAGCCTTGAAGAAGGTAATGATGATATAGTACATGTTTTTGCTGGGTGGCCAACAAAAGAAGCAATGGTCAAATCTTTTAAGCAAGATAAAGTGTCTAGTACTGTGGAGGCAGTAAAATTACTTTTAAAAACGCCTCCTGATAGCAAAAACCTTCTTATACTAGACTAGTTACAGTTGGCTACCAATGCCATTTTTGATTACTTGGATTTCAATTCAGGGAATTATATCTAAAATGAAAAACTATAGTTTCATTAGTTGTAAAATTGACGAAAATTCGTCACATGGTTTGAGGATATAGTGTGGTTTTGTGTTAAATCGGTTGTTTTAAGTCTATCTGGAGGGCTATTAAGAGGAATGTATCTAAAATTAGAAGAATTCTTTTAATACATAAAAGGTAGTAA
>CEQY01157905.1_pt1 | contig 25729 bp, 24 predicted proteins | sample 361391 | NCBI WGS metagenome assembly CEQY01 (sample SAMEA2621075, study PRJEB7988) | marine metagenome | isolation source: saline water (ENVO:00002010), including | reverse complement strand
TTAGAAATAGGAATAGATGGTCTCGATGATATATCTTTTCATGAGTCATTATCATTAAAGGAAAGGCAAGACTTAATAGTAAAAGAATTGTCTACGCCATCAGCTACTAGAATTTTATATATTGCTCAAGCTTTTCGTGAGGGTATGAGTATAGAGGATGTTCATTCTTTGTCATATATTGACAAGTGGTTTCTCAACCAGATATATGAATTGGTAATTTCTGAGTCTAGAATTAAAGATAAATCTTCTAGTATGTCAGTAGATAATTTATCTTTTTTGAAGACTGAAGGATTTTCAGATAGAAGATTAGCAACGTTATTTAATATTAAAGAAAAAAATATAAGAGATTTCAGAAGGGACAATTCTATCAAACCGGTTTTTAAAAGGATTGATACTTGTGCTGCTGAATTTAAATCTTCTACAGCTTACTTATACTCTACATACACAGATAATTGCGAATCAGACCCTTCAAATAATAAAAAAGTAATCATTTTAGGTGGTGGACCAAATAGAATTGGACAAGGTATAGAATTCGATTATTGCTGTGTTCATGCATCAATAGCACTTAGAGATGCTGGATATGAAACTATTATGATTAATTGTAATCCTGAGACTGTATCTACTGATTATGACACTTCGGACCGTTTATATTTTGAACCATTAACTATCGAAGATGTCATGTCTATTATAGATATTGAAAAACCATGGGGTGTAATTGTTCAATATGGCGGACAAACTCCTTTAAAACTTGCTGGTGAGCTGGAAAAGTGCGGTGTAAATATTATAGGGACATCGCCTGATTCCATCGACTTGGCAGAGGACAGAGAAAGATTTAAAACTCTTATTGAATCTCTAGGCCTAAAGCAACCTTTGAATGAGACTGTTACAAATATAGAAGAGGCAAAAAAATCCGCTGAAGAAATAGGATACCCCTTAGTAGTTAGACCTTCATATGTATTGGGTGGTAGGGCAATGGAAATTGTTACAAACTCGGATGACCTTGAAAAATATATGAAGGAGGCGGTGAATGTTTCTGATGATTCACCTATCCTTCTAGATAAATTCTTAAACGATGCCATTGAAGTAGACATTGATTTACTCTGCGATGGGGAAGATGTTTTTATAGCTGGTATCATGGAACATATTGAAGAAGCTGGTATTCATTCTGGTGATTCAGGATGTTCTCTACCACCATACACGCTAAATAATGAAATAGTTGATGAGCTCAAAAAACAGGCCTCCAGACTTGCAAAATCACTAAAGGTTATTGGATTGATGAATGCACAATTTGCAATTAAAAATAGTGAAATATTTCTTCTTGAAGCCAACCCGAGAGCATCTAGAACCGCTCCTTTTGTTTCAAAAGCTATCGGGCTCCAATTAGCGAAATTAGGAGCACTTGTGATGTCTGGTTCTAGAGTTAAAGAACTGAATCTGCCAAAAGAAATTAATAATACATCATACTTCTCAGTGAAAGAGGCTGTATTTCCATTTTCAAAGTTTCCAGAAGTGGATGTTCTTCTTGGTCCAGAGATGAAATCAACTGGAGAGGTTATGGGTTTTGGAAAAACTTTTGGAGAAGCTTATTTTAAAGCTCAAAGAGCAGCAGGTGTAATTTTGCCAAAAAGTGGAAATGTATTCATTAGCGTAAGAGACCATGATAAACAGCCTATGTGTGATGTAGCTCTTGAACTGATAGATATGGGATTTAAAATATATGCAACCTCTGGCACATATCTTCAACTGATAAAATCAGGCGTAAAATGTTCAAAAATAAATAAAGTCAAAGATGGACATCCACATATTGTTGATATGATAAAAAACAATGAAGTACATTTAATAATTAATACAACTGAAGGCGCTAGATCCATAAAAGATTCCTTTTCAATTAGAAAAGAGGCACAAAATCATAAAATATCATTGACCACTACTGTTTCAGGAGCAAAAGCATTTTGTAAGGCAATAAAATTTATAGATGATTTTGATGCTCTTGATTTAAAGCAAAGACACGAATCAATCTCAAAATAAACTAAGATTTATATATTTCATGATTGATTCGATTCTCACTATCAGCCACGATACAACTTATACAAAGATCTCCGCTTACATTAACGGACGTTCTCATCATATCTAATAATCTGTCAACACCTAGTAAAAGAGTTATACCCTCTAAAGGTATACCAATTTGTGAAAAGATTACTGTTAGCATGATTATGCCAGCGCTCGGTATACCTGCGGTACCAATCGATGCGATTGTTGCTGTTGCTACTATTGTAAGTATTTCAGATAATCCAAGATCGATGCCATATAAATTTGCTAAAAAAAATGTTGCACATCCTTGCATTATTGCCGTGCCATCCATATTAATTGTTGCACCTAAGGGTATAGTAAAGGTTCCAATAGACTTATCGATGCCACATTTTTTATCGGCTGTTTTTAATGTAAAAGGTATAGATGCGCTACTACTAGAGGTACTGAATGAGAATATAATAACATCTTTGATATTTTTGAAAAATTTCAAAGGGCTTAGTTTTGTAAAAAATTTTAATAACAGAGAAAAAGTTACAAAGAAGTGTATCAATAAAACAAAAACAACAGTAAGAAAATAATTCATCAGCGGCATTAATGTTTCCAATCCTTGAGTAGCAAATGTTTTCGATAAAATACAAAAAACAGCGATAGGTGTAAATGATATTACTATTTTGACAAGTTCATTAATTACATCATTAAAATTTTGAAAATACTCTATAAAAGTTGGAATTTTCTCTTTAATTTTACTAGCAGAAATACCAATTAATACAGAAAAAATTAAAAGATGAATTATATTTCCTTCTGTTAGTGACTTAAATATATTATTAGGAAAAATATCCACCTTTGATTCAATGTTGTCCATCGAAACTATGTTTTCTATACTTGATAATATGGGTGCGTAGGTTACAAGTGAAGATAAAAATAAGCCAAGAGATATTGCAATAACCGTAGTCATAATGTAGAGCGCTAAAGTTTTGGTCCCTAGTCTTGAGAGAGAAATGTCATCTGAAAGTGAAATAATTCCGCAAACAATTGAAAAGAAAATTAGGGGGATAATAATTAACTTTAACGCAGAAATAAATAAGTCAGACACTATGTTTAAAACATTCTTAATTATAAAGTTTGTTATAAAAGTGTCATGATTTAATATATTAAGGATTATTCCAAATAATATGCCAAAAATCATTGCGACAATGATTTTTTTTGTAAATGACATTATAGTGTGATGGAATTTAGCGCAGCTTGGTAATTTGGCTCATTAGCAATTTCAGAAACTAGTTCGGAATGGAGCACTGTATTGTCTTTCGAAATTATAATAATTGCTCTTGTTGTAATACCAGATAGAGGCCCATCAATTAATAGCACGCCATAGTCCTTTGCAAAGTTTCTCGATCTCATCATTGACAAGGGATGAACATTTTCAAGTGATTCGCTAGTACAAAAACGTTTCATTGCAAAAGGTAGGTCGCTAGAAACTACAAGCAAGACAGTATCCTTTATATCAGAAACCTTATCATTAAAAACCATTGTTGATTTTTGACACACTGGAGTATCTAGACTTGGAACTATACTCAAAATTTTATTTTTATTATTGAAATTTGACAAACTAACATTATTTAAATCAGAATCTACCAATGTGAAATCAGGTGCAGAACTACCAACTGTTATGATTTCAGAATTAGTATTAACTTCATTACCTTTCAATGTTATTTTAGCCATAAGTTTAGATTATAACGATATGGTAAAAAAGAAAAGTACAAAAAATTGGCTTGCAAGACACAAAAAAGATAGATATGTGAAGTTATCACAGACAAATAATTATAGATCAAGAGCATTTCACAAGCTTCATGAAATTGATCAAAAATTTCAAATTTTCAAGTCTGCAAATAGTATTCTAGATTTAGGCTCATCACCAGGATCATGGTCAGAGTATATTTCTAGGAATTATCAAAGAAAAAGCCTTATAGCCGTTGACGTTTTGGATATGGCACCAATTCCAGGAGTACATTTCATAAAAGGAGATATTAATTCCTTGGATGATATAGGTGAAATAAAAGGAAAAATTAGCAAGATTGACCTTGTTTTATCAGATATTGCCCCCAATATATGTGGTATAGATGATGTAGACCAGGCTAATTTTATAGAGATTCTTCAATCAATATCAAGAATATGCCAAAACCTACTAAAAAATAACGGAGTATTAGTAATGAAGTTTTTCATTGGATCATCATATGATTATGCTAGAGAAGAACTCAATAAATCATTTAATAAGGTATCATCATATAAGCCTGACTCTTCTAGAAGTCGTAGCAATGAGGTGTTCTTTATTTGTAATGGATATAATCACTGATATGATTGAAATGTATAGATAACAATGTCAAACTTAGAATGATTCTACATAGGGAGTGTTATGGGAGATTTAGTTAAAAATTTAGTTATATGGACAATAATTGCTGTTGTAATTATGTCCTTATTCACGGGAGTTGGCGGACGAAACGCTGCCTCTCAAGAGTTTAATTACACAGATTTTATGCAACAAGTCCAGACTGGACAAGTTGAAGAAGTAATGATTTCAGGAAGAGAGATTACGGGCTCATTTAAATCAGGCGAAAGATTTATGACTTATAGTCCTGAGACAGATAATTCAGCTTTAATTGGCGAGTTAATCAAAGGTAAAGTCAGAATAAGTGGTAAAGCACCTGAGAAACAATCATTTCTTGCTCAAATATTTATTCATTGGTTCCCATTCCTATTATTGATTGGGGTCTGGATTTTCTTTATGAGACAGATGCAAGGTGGCGGTGGTGGCCGCGGAGCAATGTCATTTGGTAAGAGTAAAGCTAAGATGCAAACAGAGGACCAAGTCAAAGTTACCTTCAAGGATGTAGCAGGTGTTGAAGAAGCAAAAGAAGAGGTAAAAGAACTTGTAGATTTCCTGAGAGATCCAGCAAAGTTTCAAAACCTTGGTGGAAACATCCCAAGAGGTGTTCTAATGTCAGGTTCTCCAGGAACTGGTAAAACATTGTTAGCAAGAGCAATTGCTGGAGAAGCGAAAGTACCATTCTTTACTATTTCGGGATCGGATTTTGTTGAAATGTTTGTTGGAGTGGGTGCTTCTAGAGTTAGAGATATGTTTGAACAGGCAAAAAAACACGCTCCATGCATAATATTTATCGATGAAATAGATGCCGTTGGCCGACACAGAGGAGCTGGTCTTGGTGGCGGACATGATGAGAGAGAGCAAACTCTTAACCAACTACTAGTAGAAATGGATGGATTTGAGGGAAATGAAGGCGTGATTGTAATCGCTGCAACAAATAGACCTGATGTGCTTGACCCAGCATTATTGCGCCCAGGTAGATTTGATAGACAAGTTACAGTCCCTCTACCAGACATACGTGGAAGAGAGCAGATACTAAAGGTTCATATGCGAAAAACACCAATTGCAAATGATGTTAATCCTAAAATATTAGCACGAGGCACTCCAGGATTTTCTGGTGCTGATTTAGCAAACCTAGTTAATGAGGCGGCGCTATTTGCAGCACGTTCAAATAAAAAAATTGTAGACATGGATGATTTTGAAAAAGCGAAAGATAAAATTCTAATGGGCGGTGAGCGTAAATCAATGGTTATGAATGACGATGAAAAGAAACTCACAGCATATCATGAGGCAGGTCACGCTATAGTAGGTAGACTTGTTCCTGATCATGATCCCGTCTATAAAGTAAGTATCATACCAAGAGGTAGAGCACTTGGTGTTACTATGTTCTTACCCGAAGAAGATAGATACAGTAATAGTAGACAACGTATAAACAGTATGATTGCAGCACTATTTGGCGGTAGAGTTGCAGAAGAAGTTATATTTGGAGATGATGCTGTTACAACTGGAGCATCTAACGATATTGAAAGAGCAACAGATTTAGCAAGAAATATGGTAACCAAGTGGGGTCTATCAGACAAAATGGGACCATTAGCTTATGGAGAAGAACAGCAAGAGGTATTTCTTGGCAAATCAGCATCTCAAAACAACAAAAATATTTCTAACGAGACTGCTAGTTCAATTGACTCCGAAATCAGGAAAATAATTGATAAACAATATTCGAGAGCAACAAAACTAATCAAAGATAATCTAGATAAAATGCATCTAATGGCTGATGCACTTATGAAGTATGAAACTATTGATGTTGAGCAGATTGATCAAATAATGGATGGCAAAGTTCCAGATGCCCCCGATAGTTGGTCAGATGATGACAACAGTTCTTCTGGGCAATCATCAGATATTGTTACTAAAGATAGCCCTTCGACTTCACCAGCATCATAAGACATAAAAAACAGTTCATGGTAGTATGTTAGAAACTATCATGGACTAATCTTTTTGCAAAATCTTTGGAAAAAAAAATTTACTTATAAAAATATATCAAGGGTAACAGATAAGGATGGTGCACGCTTTTATAACTGTGATGGTAAAAAAGTTCCCTCTGTAACCACTATATTAGATAAAACTAAATCTCAAAAAGATAAAGATTCATTGAATGCCTGGAAAGAAAAAGTAGGGCATACTGAAGCATTTAAAATCGCAAAAGCATCTATGTTGCGTGGAGATAAAATGCATAAACATATTGAGGATGCTCTTCATGGAAAACAAGCTTTAGATTTATATGATACAATTGAAATAGAAAAAAAAATGTCTCAAGTTATTGTTAATAATGCTTTATCTAAAAATTTAAATGAGATATGGGGATGCGAAGCACCTTTGTTTTATCCCAACTCTCATGCTGGAACAACGGATTTGTGCGGGTTATACAATAATAAAGAATCTATCATTGATTTTAAGTCATCTACTAAGACTAAGAAAAAAGAATGGATAACAGATTATTTTCTTCAAACATCTGCATATGCTATTGCCCATAATTTTCAATTCAATACTAATATAACACAAGGAGTCATATTAATTTGTACACCGCAACTGGAATTTCAGGAATTTATTGTCAATGACAATGAATTCTTATGGTATCAAAATAAATTTAAGCAAAGAGTTGAACAATATAAATTATTAGAATGATAATACATGAGTAAAGAAATAAAAATAATGGGTGTCCTTAATATAACTGATAATTCATTTTATGATGGAGGAAAGTTTAATAATTTAGATAAATCTATCAAACATGCTCATAGGATTATACAAGAAGGCGCAGATATAATTGATATTGGTGCTGAATCAAGTAAACCAGGGTCAAAATCTATATCAAGTGCAAAACAAATTAGAAAAATAGAACCAGTCGTAGATGCAATCAGATCATATTCTAATATTCCAATTTCAATAGATACAAGGAGTTCTGAAGTTATTAGAAAATTACTAAAATATAAAATTAACATAGTTAATGATATTTCCTCACTTGAAGACATTGAGTTGTTGAGTATTATCAAAGACTACAGTCTAAAAGTCTCATTAATGCATATGAAAGGTAAGCCTATAAATATGCAAGATAATCCTACTTATGGAAATGTAATAGAAGAGATTTATTCTTATCTTGAGAGTAAAGTAAAAATTTGTGTCAATCATGGAATCGATAAAAGTAAAATAATAATTGACCCTGGATTTGGATTTGGCAAAACGTTGGATCACAACTATATTATTTTAAATAATTTAAAAAAATTTAACGATTTAGGGTGCGAAGTTTTATCAGGAATCTCTCGAAAGAGTATGATAGGTAACGTCATTAATAAACCACCTGAAGATAGATTATATGGTTCATTAGCAGCTACATTAATAGCAATAAAAAATTTATCTACAATACTTCGTGTACATGATGTCAGAGAAACAAAAATTTTATTAAATTTCAAAAATCTAATTCTTGATTAATTATGAAATTATTTGGAACAGATGGCATAAGAGGTGAATATGGAATATATCCATTAGATAATTCCACCATAAGAAAAATAGGTACAGTATTATCTGAAATATATTCTAAGAATATAAGTAAGTTCTATATTGCTCATGATGGAAGAGCATCACATAGTTTAATTTATCAAGAGTTAGTAAAAGGAATCATATCCTCAAAGGATTTTGATATTATTTTTCTGGATTTACTTCCAACCCCATCCCTTCCATATATTTTATCTGAGGAAAAACAAAAAGATGCAATGGGGATTCAGATTACAGCATCACACAACCCATATACGGATAACGGCCTGAAGATATTTGACAGCTCTGGTTATAAAATATCAGAAAATGATGAAAATAGAATTGAACAACTACTGAATACTATCGATGTTACGGAAAAAAATATTTCAATCACTATGCATAAGAATCAAGTATATGTTGATAATTATTTAAAACATCTGACGCTTATTTTTAAAAAATATGTAAATAACTCAATGAAGTTAAATGTAGCATTAGACTGTGCTAATGGAGCTCTATCGCATGTGGTAAAATCTATAAGTTTACCCGATAATATTTCATTTACTATTTTTAATGATAGTCCAAATGGAAGAAACATTAATGAAAAATGTGGAGCAGTTCATCCAGAATATTTATCAAAATTTATTATTGAAAGAAATAAAAATTTGCATCCATCTGACAATAAGTGGATTGATTTTGGGATGACTTTTGATGGTGATGGAGATAGAGCATTATTAATTAGCGAGAGCGGAAGAATCATAGATGGAGATGAGATACTTCTGATTTTATCCAATATGAGTATTAAAAATTTATTAGTTGGTACTGTAATGACAAACTATGGTATCAGAATGAGATTGAGAGAAATGGGTCACGATTTCATTGAAACAGATGTCGGAGATAAACACGTTCTGAGTGCAATTTTAAATAATCATGCATTTATGGGTTCTGAGTCCTCAGGCCATTTAATTCACACTGATGTCTGTGAAATTCCAATAGGTGATGCAATGATTACTCTTATAAAAATGATTCATACTATTCAGTTGAGTAAAAAAAGCGTTGACGAAATATATCCCAAATCTCTAAAAATGCCATCTAAACTAATAAACATAGAAACAACTGATCCAAAAAAACTTATTGAAAAAAATCATTTAAATTTTAAAAAAATAGAAGAATTACTATATGGAAATGGTAGAATTCTTGTGAGAGAATCAGGAACGCAATCAATGGTAAGAATACTTTTAGAGCACAAATCATCAGATGCTATAGATGAGGCTGAAAGAATAATAAAGAGTCTAGTATAATGTCAAAAAAAATAATAGCTGGTAATTGGAAGCAAAACGGAAATCTTAGTCACTCTATAAAACTTACTAGAGATATTCTAGCTGATGTTGAAAAAAATCAATACAAGCATGAAATTATAATATTTCCTCCTAGTTTATATCTTTTAGAAACTCAACATATTAACAAGAAGAGTGTTATTAAAATTGGTTCACAAAACGTTTCTGCATATCATGATGGAGCTTATACTGGCGAAATAGGCGCATCAATGTTGAAAGATTCAAAAGTTAAATATTGTTTAGTTGGCCACTCTGAACGAAGACACATTATCAATGAATCAGATGAAATATGTTCCAGCAAAGTTCTAAGATTATATGAAAATAATATTAAAATTATATATTGTATAGGTGAGACATTAGAAGAGTATAAAGATAAAAAGACAAAAATTATTTTAAAAAAACAAATTAGATATCTTCTAAAAAAAGTTAGTAAAGAAATTAATAACAAACCAAGCAATTTAATTTTTGCCTATGAACCTGTTTGGGCTATTGGTACAGGACTTGTACCAACTTCTAGAGAATTACTTACTACTTTTAATTTTATAAGAAAAACAGTTGATTCTTCTAATGAAAAAAATAAATTAATAAAATTACTGTATGGAGGGAGCGTCTCGCCAGATAATGCATCAGCCTTGATGAAAACTAAGTATATAGATGGTTTATTAATTGGAGGTTCATCTCTTGTTGCTAAAAAATTTATTGCTATTTGCTCTACAATTTGAGATAAATACATCATGCAAACAGCTATACTAACTATACATATATTATTAGCAGTAATTTTGATTATACTAGTGCTAATTCAACAAGGAAAGGGAGCTGATGCGGGCGCTGCTTTTGGATCAGGTGCTTCATCTACAGTATTTGGGGCAAGAGGTGGAGCAACGTTTATGAACAAACTTACAACTGTTGTTGCCTTAAGTTTTTTTGTAACTAGTCTAAGTTTGGCTTATATTTCTTCAAATAAAACCTCATCATCAAAAAGCTTAATCAACGAACCTAGTGAACAGGTAATTATTGATAAGCAAGAAGAGTTCAATAAACCTTAAGCCGATGTGGTGGAACTGGTAGACACGCTGTCTTGAGGGGGCAGTGGCGCAAGTCGTGCCGGTTCGAGTCCGGCCATCGGCAAAATAATTTATCATTAGTATTTCTTTTAATTTAGAAATATTGAATTATGCTTTAAACAACTTTTAAAGAATATTGTTTAATATATCTTTATATTTATTCTTTCGATGCATATCATCTTTTAATATTTGTTTCGATAATGGCTCGCCTAAGACATTACTCGCAATTTTATTTTCTTTTGATGTAAGTGGATGATTATTTAATACAAGAAAAATACCTAGACCTATTTTAGCTAACTCCCTTCCCCCAAAGTCATGATTCTTTCTTTCAAATGCTTGTCGTGCTAGATCTTGGCTTGTGTTAAATATTTTTGCAGTTTCTTCATAAGCGATAGATATTTTTTTTCCTGATAATATAAATCTCCATGTATATGAGTTCATAGCAATATGTTTATGTTCATATAACGGTCTTCCTATTTCTTTTATCATCATAAATGTTTTATCATTTATTGATTTATTTTCTGAATTTGAACAAAAATTATTTATATATTCTTTAAGTTCTTCTGATGCTTCAGTTCCCTCAACTTTATGTTTTGCATAGAGTGATAAAAGCTCTCCAGCAATTTCACTATGCGGATTATTTTGCATTAATTTGACAAGCTCTATCTCAAAACATCTTTCTATATTTGCATTATTATTTTGTGTCATCAAAAATATTTTATATTTATTTGATTTATTAATATTAAGGTGCGACCCACATATCTTTTCCTGGCATATTAATAAATATACTTGCTCTTCTATGCCCTTCTCTTTTTAGATAAAGCCAATCAATTTGTTTTATGTTTATATTTATCATAGAAAAATATTCGCTTTGATGATTAACGACATCCCTCGAAAAATCATCATAATTATTTATATGAGTATCAGGTAAAGGATTTTGAAAATAACATTCTTTTGACAAATCAGTCATTTTTTTCCATGTTTTTTCTGTTTGATTATTATCAAAACTTATTATCGCATCTCCAAAACATCTATATTGCAATTTAAGCTTTTTACTATAAAACACACAACATACATTTGCATTATTTTCTATTTGACCTATCTTTTTTGCATGATAGTTAGTATGTAATGTAATAACTCCACTATTTGTATCATAGCCTCTGAGTACAACTGTTCTACCTGATGGCATATCTCCTGCAGTACATAGAGTGAAAATTCTAAAGTCAGAGTGCCTATTTATTACGCCATCTGAGAGGTTTTTGGAAATATTATCTCTTACATTTTCTAATGTTTCTAAGCGATTTTTTGTGTCCATGTCTATATTTTGATTGTTATATTTATTGTTATATAGGATATAATAAGACATGTTAATTGAATATCTACCTATTTTAATATTTTTAATTATTGCATCTATATTTGCGATGGTCATGTTATCTGCCGGATTCTTTTTCGGTGGCAGCAATCCTGATGAAGAAAAAAATTCCCCATATGAATGCGGATTTGAACCATTCGAAGATAGTAGGATGAAGTTTGATGTAAGGTTTTATTTAGTTGCAATATTATTCATTATATTTGATTTAGAAATTGCTTTTTTATTCCCTTGGGCAGTTGTTTTAGATCATATCGGTTTCGAAGGGTTTTTAGCGATGGCAATATTCATTTTTGTTTTACTCGTTGGATTTATTTATGAATGGAAAAAAGGTGCCTTAGAGTGGGATTAGAGAATATAAAAAAAGATGGATTTGTTTTAGCAGATTCAGACAGCTTATTTGACTGGGCAAGAACAGGTTCGCTTTGGCCTATGACATTCGGACTAGCATGTTGTTCAATTGAAATGATGCATGCAGGCGCATCTAGATATGACCTCGATCGTTTTGGTATGTTATTTAGACCAAGCCCACGTCAATCAGATGTTATGATTGTAGCAGGAACATTAGTAAATAAAATGGCACCAGCACTTCGAAAAGTATATGATCAAATGGCAGATCCTAAATGGGTTATATCAATGGGTTCTTGTGCAAATGGAGGTGGATACTATCATTACTCTTATTCAGTAGTAAGAGGTTGTGACAGAATCGTTCCTGTGGATGTTTACGTTCCTGGATGTCCGCCAACTGCTGAAGCACTTTTATACGGAATACTTCAACTTCAAAATAAAATAAGAAATAAAAATAGAATTAAAATTAAATAGCTATGAATGATATCAGGGAATTACTTCAAGACTTGGCTGTAGACTGTATGGAGTTAGATATGACTACTGTCACAGTTGATAAAAATAATTTAAAAAAAGTTCTCATTAAGTTAAAAGAAACAAAATTATTTAAATTTACACAACTTATAGATTTATGCGCAGTCGATTATATAGAATATGGTAAGTCTGAATGGGAGACTAAAAATCCAACGAGTACAGGTTATAACAGAGGTATAAGTCCGGAATCACACAGTAGAATAGATTTTACAGAAGAAAAATCTGACAATGATTTTCAGCTTTGTGTAATTTACCATCTGCTTTCCATCAAATACAATCGAAGAGTTCGTCTTAAATGTTATCTTGAAAATTATTCTCTAATTATACCATCAGTAACAGATATCTTTGCATCTGCAGATTGGTATGAAAGAGAAGCATATGATTTGTATGGGGTGCTTTTTGAGGGTCATAAGGATTTAAGGCGAATCCTTACTGATTATGGTTTTATTGGTCATCCGTTTAGGAAGAAATTTCCACTAGTTGGTAATACTCAAGTAAAATATGATCCTGAGCAAAAGAAGGTAGTAAATGAACCTGTTGATATTGAGCCGAGAACTGCAGTACCAAAAGTTATTAGGAAAAACAAATGAGTGATTTTAAAAATTTCACAATGAACTTTGGTCCACAACACCCTGCAGCACATGGTGTACTGAGACTTATCTTAGAAATGGACGGAGAGGTAATTAGGAGCGCAGATCCTCATATTGGATTACTTCATAGAGCTACAGAAAAATTAGCCGAATCGAAACCATATAATCAAAACATTGGTTATATGGACAGACTAGATTATGTTTCGATGATGTGTAATGAACATGCCTATGTTTTAGCTATTGAAGACCTTCTTAAACTTGATGTTCCACAAAGAGCAAAATACATAAGAGTAATGTTTGACGAAATAACAAGAATACTTAATCATCTATTATGGCTAGGAGCTCACGCATTAGATATAGGAGCGATGTCTGTATTTTTATATGCTTTTAGAGAAAGAGAAGATTTAATGGATTGCTATGAAGCTGTTTCAGGTACAAGAATGCACGCTACTTATTATAGGCCAGGTGGTGTTGCAAAAGATTTACCAAACTCTATGCCAAAATTCATGATAAATAAAAATCAAAATTTGGATCAAATTGAACAGCTTAATTATAATCGAGAAGGTACTCTCCTTGATTTTATTGATAGCTTTGTTGAGAGATTCCCTAAAAATGTAGATGAGTATGAGAACTTACTAACAGAAAATAGAATATGGAAACAAAGAACTGTAGGTATTGGTATTGTATCTGATGAGAGAGCAATAGATTTAGGATTTACTGGTCCTATGTTAAGAGGTTCAGGAGTAAGCTGGGATTTGAGAAAAAAAGAACCCTATGAAGTATATGACAAACTTGATTTTGACATCCCGATTGGTACTGAAGGGGATTCTTATGATAGATATCTTGTTAGAGTTCAAGAAATGAGAGAATCAGCAAAAATAATTAAACAATGTTGCGATTGGTTAAAAAAAGATGACGGTAACTTTATATCAACAAATTCTAAAGTAGCACCTCCAAATCGTGATGATATGAAAGATAGTATGGAATCTCTCATCCATCACTTCAAACTATTTAGCGAAGGGTATTGTGTACCTGAGGGTGAAACTTATAAAGCAGTAGAAGCACCAAAAGGTGAATTTGGTATTTATATGATTTCAGATGGAGCTAATAAACCTTACAGATTAAAAATTCGAGCACCTGGTTTTGCACATCTTGCTGCATTAGATGAAATGTCAAAGGGACACATGCTTTCGGATGTGGTTACAATCATTGGCACACAAGATATAGTTTTCGGAGAAATAGATAGGTAAAGTATATGGGATTATTTACTGAAAAAATTACACACGAAATAGATTCGATTAGAAATAAATTTCCTAAAGATAGAAATAAGTCATCTATTATAGAATCATTACTAGTTATTCAACATGACAATAATGGTTATCTTACAGAGGAACTTATGGAAAATCTTGCTGAGTATTTAGGGGTTGAAAAGATTGACGTATATGAAGTAGCAACTTTTTATACAATGTTCAATTTAAAACCGGTAGGCAGAAATACCATATCTGTTTGTACTAATGTCTCATGCATGCTAAGACAGTCTGATGAAATATTAAAACATATCGAAAAAAAACTAAATATTAAAGTAGGAGAGTCAACTAAAGATAATAAGTTTTATCTCAAAGACGAAATGGAATGTCTTGCTGCATGTAATGGTGCACCGATGATGCAAGTAAATCATATCAATTATGAAAACTTAACATTCAAAAAAATTGATGAAATTATTGATGGAATAAATAATGACTAAACTATGTACTGAAACTTTCAACCACAAAAATCCTTCAAGTATAGAAACTTATATGAAACTTGGTGGATATTCATCTTGGAAAAATATTGTAGATAATAAAACCTCTAAATCTGAAATAATTAATTTAGTCAAAGAATCTGGGCTTAAAGGAAAAGGAGGGGCAGGATTTTTAACTGGCTTAAAATGGTCATTTATAAACTCTAGTCAAAATCAAAAATATCTCGTTTGCAACTCTGATGAAAGTGAGCCTGGGACATGTAAAGATAGAGACATACTTAGATACAACCCTCATTCGATTATAGAGGGGATGTTGATTGCATGTTATGCTATCGGCGCTTCTGTTGGCTACAATTATCTGCGTGGAGAGTTTATTGGTGATCAGTGGTTGGTAATAAATAAAGCAATTAAAGAAGCATATGAAAATAATTTTGCTGGTCAAAACATTCTGTCCTCCAACATATCTATTGAAATAATTCCATTAATAGGAGCCGGTGCGTATATAGTTGGTGAAGAAACAGCTATGTTGGAATCTATTGAAGGTAAGAGAGGTATGCCAAGAATCAAACCTCCTTTTCCTGCGGTGCAGGGTTTGTATGGAAAACCTACAATCATTAATAATACGGAAACATTAGCGACGGTTCCATATATTATAAAAAATGGTGCCGAGTGGTATAAAAATCTCGGAGAGAATAACTCTGATGGCGTAAAAATGTTTTGTATGAGCGGACATTTGAATAAACCCAGAGTCATTGAAGCACCCTTAGGGACATTATTTTCAACACTACTAGAAGAATGTGACGGAGTTCTTGATAATAGGAAGCTAAAAGCTGTTATCCCAGGTGGTTCATCTGTTCCTGTGGTTAAAGCGGAGAGCATTATTGATACACCAATGGATTATGACTCTCTCATGAAAATTGGTACGATGCTTGGGTCAGGAGGAATAATCGTAATGGATGAGACTACTTGTATGGTGTCGGTATTAGAGAGAATATCGAGGTTTTACTATGCAGAATCATGTGGACAATGCACGCCATGCAGGGAGGGAACCGGATGGTTATATAAAACATTGGTGAAAATTAGATCGGGAAATGGTTCACAACAAGATTTAGATCTTCTTAACCGAGTTGCTAATCAAATCGAAGGACATTGTATTTGTGCTTTGGGTGATGCAGCTGCGATGCCAGTAAAAAGTTTTTTGAAAAATTTTTGGAATGAATTTGAATATTATGTAGATAAAAAACAATCAATGATTATGTAATGGAAATTTATATCAATAATAAAAAATATGATGCACTAGATGATGAGACTATTATTCAAGTTGCAGATCGTCATGACATTCATATTCCTAGATTTTGCTATCATAAAAGGCTAAGCATCGTTGCTAGTTGTCGAATGTGTCTTGTTGAAGTAGAAGGTGCAAAATATCCGCAACCTGCGTGTTCGACAATAGTTAGGGATGGGATGAAAATTAATACATCCAGTCCTGTTACTGAAGATGCTCAAAAAAGCACCATGGAATTTTTATTAATAAATCATCCTTTGGATTGTCCTGTATGTGACCAAGCCGGAGAATGTGAACTTCAGGATGTCTCCTTAGAGCATGGAGACTATAAATCTTCATTCAAAGAAATTAAGCGAACAGTAATCGATAAAAATATTGGCAATCTTATATCAACAGAAATGACTAGATGTATACATTGTAGTCGCTGTGTACGTTTTGGCGAGGAAGTTGCAGGAATCAAGGAACTAGGAATGACAGGAAGGGGAGAGAATACAAAAATTGAAACTTTTATTAATGAAAGTTTATCCTCTGAATTATCTGGCAATGTTATAGACTTATGTCCTGTTGGTGCTTTAAATAATAATCTTTACAAATACAGCGCAAGAACATGGGATTTAAAACAATCAACAGCGGTATCGCCAAATGACTGCTTAGGTTCTCGCATCAATTACCACACATATAACAATCAAATAAAAAGGTGTGTACCTGGTGAGAATGATGAAGTAAATTTGTCCTGGTTATCAGACAGTGATCGCTTTGGTCACGAGGGTATCGAATCTGAAGAGAGAATTTTAAATCCATACATTAGAGTAGAAGGCAAGTTGAAAAAAACTGACTACCAGACAATAAATAACTTATTCTCCGAGAAAATTAAAATGCATTTTGAAAAATCTTCAGTTTATATGTCAGCTCAGGCATCATGCGAAGAAATGTATCTTTTTCAAAAAATATTAAGAGAGAACAATATACATAACATAGACCATCGATCTAAAGAATGTGATTTTGAATATCAATCGAAATATCCTTTGATTCCATCATTTGATTGCAAGTTAAACGATATCCAAGATATGGATAATATTATATTAGTGAATATAAACGTCAGTAAGGAATTTCCAATATTATCAATACATCTAAGAAATGCAATAAAGAATAATTCTACTAAAATTTACTCATTGTCAACTTACGACTACAATGAAAATTTTGATGTTAATTGCTCAGAAATATTAAGTCCAATAGAAATCGAACATCATCTTAATAACTTTAATCATAATTTTCTGAATAAAATAGATTCGAAAAAAAAGAATCTCATAATTATGGGACCCTCAGTGTCGTGTTTTAGCAATTATACTAATACTATTCATAATCTAAGTGTTTTTGCAAAGGCAACAAACTCAAGATTAGCGCTGTTGGGAGACCAGTGTAATTCCTCTGGCGCATGGATTATGGGCATTGTTCCACATAGATTGCCAGGTGGCATAGATGTAAATAGTAAAGTAAATAAAATATTGAGTACCACTGAAGGAAATGATGATCTTTTGATAATTTATAATCTTGAGCCCGAGTATGATTTTTCAAATGATAATAATATAATTGATAGATTAAAAAAGTCTAAGTGTAATATATTCTTTTCATCATATATTACTGATTCTATAGAGAAATATGCTGACCTTATTTTCCCTTTGTCCGTTCAACAAGAATCCAGTGGCTCATATATAAATACAAATAAATCATTTCAAAGATACCAAAAAATACTAACCCCCAAAGGTAATTCGAAAGAAGGGTCAGATATATTGATTGGTATATCTCAGGTATTGAATATGAATCTGAATAAAAAAATAGTATCGGAAGAAATTAGTAAAATTTTATCTGATATTAATATTCCAAATAATTATGTAATTATGAATAAACATAATGTTACTGAAAAAAATTATAATTTAGAAAAACTAATCCTTAGAAGCCCAAACTCTAATAATCCAACCTTGAGAAGATCTAAATCTCTTTTAGATACTCATGACCTTGATGACTTCTTGAGCATACCGATGAGTGATAATCAAGTCTTTGATAAAAAAATTATTTTTACCGAGAATAAAGACAAGATTAAAATTAACACGCCTCAAAAGGTGCATGATAAGCCTAATAATACAATCTTAATTAAAATGAGTGGAAGATATAAACAAAAAATAGGCGCTTATAATACGTTCGTTGAGATAGAATAATGGATATAATTTTTTATCTTGCAAATACCATTTTTTCTATACTAACAATTATGGTTCCACTTTTTTTAATTGTTGCATATGTAACTTATTCAGAAAGAAAAATAATTGGATTTATGCAATCTAGAATGGGCCCAATGCGAGTTGGACCATCTGGTTTGCTTCAGCCTATTGCTGACGTATTAAAGCTTGTATCAAAAGAAATTATAATTCCAACGAATGCAAATAAAGTAATATTTCTCAGTGCGCCAATGTTAATGTTAATCCCATCTCTTTTAGTATGGTCAGTAATACCACTCTCTGAATATTTCATAATTTCAAATATAAATGCAGGATTACTTTTCATACTTGCTCTAACATCTTTGAGTGTTTATGGAGTTATACTTGCTGGATGGGCATCAAACTCAAAATATGCATTTCTTGGATCAATGAGATCAGCGGCACAAATAATTGCATATGAAATAGCAATGGGTTTTGCTTTGGTTGGCGTGTTAATGCTCTCAGGCAGTTTAAATCTTCAAGAAATCATACATGCACAATCTGGAAACATATTTAATTGGTATTGGTTACCATTATTTCCACTATTTATTATATATTTTATTGCCGGAGTAGCGGAGACAAATAGAGCTCCATTTGATGTTTCCGAGGGAGAATCAGAAATTGTTGCAGGTTTTCATGTAGAGTATTCTGGTATGGCCTTTGCCATGTTCTTTTTAGCAGAATATATGAACTTAATATTGATAAGTATATTATGTAGCATTATGTTTTTTGGTGGGTGGTTATCACCATTTGAAGGGACATTTGTAGATTCATACTTCTCGTTTATTCCAGGTTTTATGTGGTTGTCGCTCAAAACTATTATTTTTATTTTTATCTTTTTATGGTTAAGAGCAACGCTACCAAGATATAGATATGACCAAATTATGCGTTTAGGATGGAAAGTTTTTCTTCCAATAACTTTCTTTTGGCTTACTATTATCGGTATATTAATATATTTTAAACATCTACCTCTGTAAATATGAAATCTATAATAAAATTCTTAAAAAGTTTACTGTTTTTGGAAATTCTAAAAGGGCTTAGAATTACAGGAGACAAGTTGTATAAAAAGCCTATAACTATTCAATATCCAGAGGAAAAGACACCACAATCTACAAGATTTAGAGGCCTTCATGCGCTTAGAAAATATCCTAATGGGGAAGAGAGATGCATTGGCTGCAAGTTATGCGAAGCTGTTTGTCCCGCATTAGCAATTTCCATCGATACAGAAGAGAGAGAGAATGATAAAACAAGAAGAACCACAAAATATGATATTGATCTTTTTAAATGCATTTACTGTGGCTTTTGTGAAGAGGCATGTCCGGTTGATGCAATAGTTGAGACAAGTATATTTGAGTATCATTTTGAAAACAGAAAAGAGAGTGTATTAAAAAAAAATGATCTTTTAAAAATCGGTGATTTATATGAAAAACAAGAGCTGAAAGATAGAAGTAATAATGAATTATGAATATTGAATTCATAACTTTTTTAATCTTTAGCTCACTTTTAGTTTTCACTTGTTTCAAGGTCATTACAGCTTCAAATCCAGTCTTGTCAGCAATTAATCTCGTCTTCTCATTTTTTCTATCTGCTGTTTTATGGTTACTATTAGGAGCTGAATTTCTATCAATCATTTTAATACTTGTTTATGTCGGAGCAGTGATGGTACTTTTTTTATTTGTAGTTATGATGTTGGATATTAATATTGCAAAAGAAAGTGCTGCATACATAAAATATCTTCCCATAGGAATTTTTATTTTCATAGTCTTCAATCTTTTAATTATATTTTTCTTTATAAATACATTTGAAAATATTGATTATAATGCTGTGAAAAGTATAGAGCTAATAAGTGATAGTAATACTGAAAATCTTGGATATCTTATATTTACTAAATATATTATTGAATTTGAAATTGCTGGACTAATCCTACTATTAGGTATTATATCTGCTATTGTACTTACATATAGAAAGAATCCTATGAATAAGTATCAAAATCCATCAAAACAAATAGAAGTTACTAAAGAAGATAGACTTAAAATTATCTCAGGACTAAAGAAATAATATGATTCCAATTAGTTATTATCTAATATTAAGTACACTTATTTTTACAATATCAATTGCCGGTATATTCATTAATAGAAAAAATATACTCGTTCTATTAATGTCTTTAGAGCTTATGTTTTTGTCTGTCAATTTCAATTTAATTACTCTAGGAAATTATCTCGGAGATTTGACTGGACAGGTATTCGTTTTTTTTGTTTTGACAGTTGTAGCCGCTGAATCTGCTATTGGACTTGCCATATTAATTGTGTTGTTTAGAAGTAAAAAATCAATTAATGTGGATGATTTGTCGGAGTTGAAAGGTTGATATCTATAGCATTTCTCATTCTTGCATTCCCACTCATAGGGACATTACTGTTATTATATTTGCAATCATCATCACGAAAGCTATCAATTGTCGTTTCAAACTTATCAATACTCTTCTCATTCTTAGCTTCCGTTTATCTGCTATTTCTTTATTTCTCTTTATCGGCTGAACCTATATCAAAAGATATTCTAGTTTTTGCAAATGTTAAAGTTTTCTCATTATCGTTTGGCTTATATATTGACTCACTATCTTTGATAATGTCTTCAGTTGTTACTTCTGTTTCTCTATTAGTTCACTACTATTCTATCTCTTACATGAAGGATGAAGATTCGTTTAATAGATTTTTTATTTATACAAACTTCTTCACTTTTTCAATGTTATTGATTGTATTTTCAAATAACTTTTTTCAGCTCTTCATTGGCTGGGAATTAGTTGGCTTATCGTCTTATCTGTTGATTGGTTTTTGGATAAAAAAAGATTCAGCTGTTAGGGCAAATTACAAAGCGTTCTTAGTTAATAGAGTGGGTGATATTGGGTTAATACTTGGACTTTGTTTGATATTTTTATTTTACAACACCACTGATTATAATGAAGTGTTTAGTATTAAAAATACTTTATATAATAGTGAATTAAATATTTTTGGAGTCAAATTTAATACATTAAGTGTAGTTTGCTTATTGTTATTTATTGGTGCAATGGCCAAATCTGCTCAAGTACCTCTTCATTTTTGGCTACCAGATTCAATGGAAGGTCCAACACCTATATCTGCGCTTATTCATGCAGCAACTATGGTAACTGCTGGGATATATATGGTAGCGCGATTATCTCCTCTATACGAATTGACACAGGATATATCAGTCTTTATTCTTTACATAGGTTCTATCACAGCGTTCTTTCTAGGACTCGTAGCACTAGTTCAGAATGATATCAAAAGAATCATAGCTTATTCTACGATTTCTCAGCTTGGGTATATGACAGCTGCACTAGGTGCATCATTATATTCTCTTGCAATATTTCATCTTATAACTCATGCATTTTTTAAAGCATTACTTTTTTTATGTGCGGGATCAATAATTATTAAATGTCATCATGAGCAGGATATTAGGAAAATAGGCGGGTTAAGAAAATTTATGCCGATTACATATCTAGCATTTTTTTATGCATCATTATCTTTAATAGGTTTTCCTTTGACTTCAGGTTTTTACTCAAAAGAATCAATTATTGATGGAGTTGGTTACTACGGACATACTATTCCGTATACTTTGCTGCTACTATCAATATTCACTACAACTCTCTATACATGTAAAATATTTTTTAAAGTATTCTTTGGTGAAAGTACTTTACATTTATCGAAAGATGAAGCTCAAAAGGAAAATGATACTCAAATTTTGACTCCTCTTGTGCTATTAACAGCTCCATCTGTGTTTTTAGGATTATTTATTTTTGATCCCCTAATGTCTGGTAAATTATTTCAATCGTCATCTATATCTAGTGAGCTAGTTACAACTTTCTATGATAACTATGTTATTAACTCACTAAAATTTTTCTTACATTCTTTTTTTACGATTAACTTTCTTATTTTGATAAGCGCAATAATTTTCAGTTACATCTATTATTATAAAAAATCTTTTAAAGTCGAAATACCTAAATTTATTAAAACTACCTTAAATCAAGAGTATGGTTTTAATCCAATAGCTTCAATTTATATTCCTAAAATTCAGTCTATATTTACTAAATACTTATGGAAAAGGATTGATGTATCTGCCATTGATAATGGCCTTATTAATAATATATCTGAATTCTTTACTAAACTTTCATATAAAATACGTAAGTCACATACTGGTTACATATACCATAATTCTTTATCTATAATTTCAGCATTAATTTTACTTTTAATTCTCATTAGGTATAAATACTAAATGTCTGACTATCCAATACTAAGTCTAATGATATGGATACCGATTGTAATAGGTTTAGTTCTTATTAGTAATAAAAATATTAGCAAATCTGTTGCATCGCTTATCACTTTATTGACTACAGTAATTATTTTTATTCTCTCAGTTATATTATTTACACTCTATGATTACTCATCAGGTGAATTGCAGTATATTGAAAGAGTTAGATGGATAGACGGTCTAAACATATTTTATTTACTTGGTGTAGACGGGATATCGGTATCATTAATACTATTAACAGCATTTATTAATTTTCTTATTGCAATTTTTGCTTCCTCTGAAGAATATCAAAATAAATCTGCGTATTTGGGTTACTTCTTAATACTAGAAGGTTTATTAATGGGGACTTTTTCTGCCTTTGATAGTATTCTCTTTTACATATTTTTTGAAAGCTTGTTAATTCCATTATTTTTAATTATTGGGATATGGGGAGGTGCAAATAGAAAGTACGCGACTATTAAGTTTTTTCTATATACATTGTTTGGTTCTGTTCTGATGCTAATTTCTATTTTATATTTAGCTAACTTAGCAGGATCTTTTGCCATAAAAGATTTTTATTTAGTTGAACTTACATTCCAAGAGGAGCTTTTAATTCTTTTTGCTTTTCTCATCGGTTTTGGAATTAAAATACCAATATGGCCAGTGCACACATGGTTACCAGATGCTCACGTAGAGGCACCAACTAGCGGATCAGTGATACTTGCTTCTGTTTTACTGAAAGTAGGTGGCTACGGAATGATAAGATTTATGCTTCCAATAACAACTGAAGCAGGAATATTTTTAAGTGAATATCTTATATATTTATCCCTAATCGCAATTGTATACATCAGCTTCGTTGCATATGCTCAAGATGATATGAAAAAGCTAATAGCATATTCGTCTGTTGCACATATGGGTTTTGTTACACTTGGAATTTTTCTTGTATTTAACTTGATTGGATCAAATACGTCAGCTGCAATCATAGGATTGGAAGGCTCAATAATTCAGATGATTTCACATGGATTGATTTCTGCAGCATTATTCTTCTGTATTGGAATAATATATAAACATTCGAAATCTAGATTAATTAAAGATAACTTTGGAGTTGCTCAGTTTATGCCAATTTTTTCTTTTATGATGATTTTCTTTCTAATGGCTAATTCTGGATTGCCTGGAACATCTGGTTTTGTTGGAGAGTTTCTTGTAATTACATCCTCTCTAGGGTCTAATTTTATTATCGCTTTACTTGCGGCATCATCCTTAATTCTTTCTGCATCATATTCTTTAAAAATTGGTAAAAATGTACTTTTTGGACAAAACCAAGATAATAATCAAAGCTACTTTGAGTGTGAGAAAAATGAAAAAATAGTTTTAAGTATATTGATAATACTAATTCTATACCTTGGAATTACTCCAGATATTTTATTTAAACTCATTGATCAGACTACTATTGATATTGTAACTTCGCTATCTGAAGGTTATATGTAATGCTTGATTTATTACTGATTCCTGAAGTTATTATGTCGATTGGTATTATGTTTATAATTATAATTGACCTTTTTTTACAGAATTATAAAAAAATATCTTATTTTCTTATTCAAATTATTCTTATTCTATCGGCTTATCAGACTTTCAACATGAACGCATTTCCTCAATATGATGCGTATGAATTAAATAAATTCTCAAATAATATAAAACTATTTTTGATAATTGGTTCATTAATTATATTCCATTATACATATAAACACCTATCTTATATAAATAATCTTCGAATAGAATATTTTACAATATCATTACTTGGACTAGTTGGAACAATGGTCATGATATCTGCAAATAGCCTGTTAATGTTATATTTAGGCATCGAACTTTTATCGTTATCATTATACGCCTTAATTGGTTTCAATAAAGATTCTGCGCTTTCATCAGAAGCTGCAATTAAATATTATGTATTAGGTGCTATGTCATCTGGAATTCTATTATTTGGTATTTCTATAATTTATGGTTTTACGGGGTCTATATTATATTCAGACATTGCCGAGATGATGCTTAAGATAAATACTGAATCAGTAGAGTATATTGCTATAATATTTGGAATAATATTTATTACAGCAAGTCTGTGCTTTAAATTTGGCGCAGCACCTTTTCATATGTGGGTTCCAGATATTTATCAGGGTTCTCTAATTAGTACAACTATTCTTTTAAGTACATTGCCTAAAGTAGCCGTTTTTGTCGTTTTTCTAAAACTATATTTTATACCTTTCCTAACGATAAAATTTATATGGGCAGATATATTAATTTTCGTAGGAATGTTATCAATTATCGTTGGAAGCATTTTCGCATTAACCCAAGAAAATATAAAAAGGCTTTTAGCTTACTCTGCAATCTCTAATATAGGTTTTATCATTTTGTCTATTGGACTCGTGAACATAAGCGGTTTACAAGCAGCATTGTATTACACCATTGTTTACAGTCTAACAGCCCTGGCATCATTTGGAATTATCACACATATTACAGCCAATAGTCATGGAATAGAAAATGTAAGCGATTTATCTGGTTTATCAAAAACACATCCTTTTTACGCTATATTGATTTTAATAACAATGCTATCTTCAGCGGGAATACCGCCATTAATTGGTTTTCATGCGAAATTGATGGTAATTAAATCATTAATTGACAGCTCATTTCTTTTACTTTCAGTTATAGTTGTAATAATGACTGTGATATCAGCCTACTATTATCTACGTATAATAAAAACTATTTATTTTGATGATCGAGAGGAGTTAATTTCAACTATATCAGGTAGTGGTATCATACTATCTATTAACGTAATATCACTCCTTATATTAGGACTCTTTCCATATGTCTTATACAATTTAACGATATATTTGTCTTCGTTGTTCCCCCCTATTTCTATTTAACTTGAAAATAATAGGCATAAATTATAGACTGCATACCAGTGCGGGGTGGAGCAGTCTGGTAG
>CEQY01201736.1_pt1 | contig 25816 bp, 23 predicted proteins | sample 361391 | NCBI WGS metagenome assembly CEQY01 (sample SAMEA2621075, study PRJEB7988) | marine metagenome | isolation source: saline water (ENVO:00002010), including | reverse complement strand
CCACCATAGATTGTCTTACTTTCCAATATTGTGGCATTCTGCTCTCTGGCAGTAACCTTAGAAAGAAATTCTTTTAAGTGCGTCGTTGGGACAAAAAGATTGAAGTAGATCCCTCCAGGTATACTGGTTCCGGGCTTTACATTATCAACTTGAGTGACGGAGTATTTTTTTAAGAGAACTGCTAACTCCTCTTTCGTTTTAGTGGGATCTACAGAAGTCATCATAACTCGATAAGCTTTTCTTCTCCCATATCTTACGTTTCGATATCCACCTTTTTTGACTTCCTCATAGTCTGACTGCTCTAGATTAGCCGAAGTAAAATCCTTGGGGAGGGTATCAACAGAAGTTAAGACAACATCGGACTCTACCTCGTATCTTTGAGAAGATGAAACATCCCTAAAGACTTGTCTTGATTCAATTTTTTCTAATTCTTCTAACTCATTATATTTAATTTCGAACTCGCTACTTCCAAGTTCGAAATCTGGCATGAAAGAAATGTTTTTATCTAACCAAAAAAAATCTGGCGAATAAAGTGAGATTTTCTCAACCAAATAGTCCTCATAAAACTTATTAACCGACTTGATTGAAAAAATAACTAACACCGCTAACACAAAAAGTGCTAATACCTCTAGTAAAACTCTTCTTTTGTTTTTTCGAACCCCTACCAGAAAATGGTTCTGTTCAGGCATATACTTTTTATCTCCACCTTTTAAAATAGAGTAAGCTCTTTGCCAATCCTGATACAGAGTCACCTCAAGACTAGTAAGAACCTCCCCCTCTTCACTTCCCGCAGGAATATCGTCAAAATCAAAGAGTTTTTGTAAGTCTAGAAAGCGAAGATCAATATTTCTTGAAAGCTCATTACCTATCTGAAAGCGATCATTTAGTCCCTCTTCAAGGTAAGGGTATCTCTCAATCATAAAATTTCTCAACTCCAGGGAGATTTCTCTTACCGAAATTTTTGTCAACGTGGTTAACTCGCGCAAAGAATAATTCTTATGAATAAACAAATAGCAAATTAATTTAGTTTTTAGCCAATTCATCCAAGCTATAAGAGGACCTTTAACTAAAAACGAGCGTATATGATCAATTTTTCTAAATTGATCCTCTAATTCGATATTTGCTGGAAAAAGAAGATTCCAAAACTCCTCGAATTCTTTTTGATACCGTCCCTCCCAGCTTATTGAGTGGAGGTTAAGACCCAACCAAGATTTAAAATGGGATTGGTCATCGTAATTAAAGGGAATACTCATAACCTGATTATAGACCTAAAAACACCAATTTGTGACCACCTAGATGGATTTACCTGTCAAAAGGTGTCAATTTTTCACCAGACAAATTTTCCTCATTCATGCAGCTCTTTGTTTAGTTTATCATTATATAAGAGGCTTCAACCTCTATAAAGGATCAATAATGGACGGAGTAAAGCAGCAAATTCACGCGAGACAACTTGAATCGCTCGAAAATAAGCATATTTACAAAGTAAAAAAGATCAAACGAGATATGAGAGCTGAGCTAGATCGACTACGTGAAAATTCTGAAGCAGCCGTCTCAAAAGTCAAATCTGGATATGACCGTAAAGTAATGGATGAAAAACTGGATCTCGAGAAAAAACTAACAGACCTACGAAAGAAAAACGAAATCATGCTCAAAGAAGAAGATGAGCGATATAAAAAAATGCTAGATGAGTCAAAATTAGCTCATGCTGAACAGATTGCTGAACTTGAAAACTCTCAGCAAAAAGAGATTGAAAATCAAAAACTTGAGCACGAAGAATATCTAAACACGGTCGAAAAAAAGTTTGAGTCCGAAAAAATTCGAATGGGATAAATCGAAGGAGTCCTAAATGTCAGCAGAAGAAAGTAAAGGTATATTCATCAATGGTAAGCAGCAAATTATAGAAATGCTTCAGTTTATGAGTGAAAAAGAAAAAGAGAAGCTACTGAGCAATATTGGATCTAAAAATGCTGTTATGGCAAGAGAGCTAAGAGAGAAAAGCTTTTCCTTTACTAATCTTGGTAGCCTTTCTGATAATATGATTAAAGCTATATTTGAAAAAGTGAACCCTGCGATTATTGGTCTTGCTCTCTACCAGGCTCCCACTTCATTTCAAAGAAGAATTCTATCTGTGATAAAAAGACCACTTGCAGAGCAAGCATTTGAAATTCTAAGCCAAGATTTAGGTGCTAAGTCCCTCGAGTGCAAAAGAGCTCAAGAGAAAATCGTTCAAATTGCTATTCAAATCAGTAGAGCGAAAATGGTCAATCTATAAGTTTTTTACCCTTGAATACTTTTAAGAATAAGCTTTTCATCTTCTTGAGAAAATTCACTTCCGCCATTTAGTCGTTCATCTATAATTTTATGTTCCGATATCAATTCAACGGTATTGTGAACACGTTCTGAAATAGTATTAAGAATATTTTTTAGCCAATCTGAGGAACCTTCAAGAAATGAGTTTACGTCCTTTCGAGGGATCTTTGTCACTAGGGAGTCCATAGTCGCCACTGCAAAATATCTATGCACTTGGTCTTGAGATAGAACACCGTCCTCACCAAAAATACCTGAATTTTCAAGGCCATGAATTGGAATAATTCTTTTATCTTTCGACACAATAAAGCAAGCAACTTTTCCCCGGTTAAGAATATAAATATTCTTAGCCATATCACCCTTAGAGAAGATGACATCTCCCTTTGAAAAACTCGACTCTCTAAATACTTTAGTTTTTAAAGATAAATCCATCTTCTATTCCTCCTGCCAAAATCGTTCCATATCTCAATCCAAATGTCGATATGTATGCCTCTGTGCATCCGATCAACGATAATAATGATGTGGCAAGATACAATCCTGATTGAATAGTAGACGCTCGCTTACCCAAAAAGGGAAACTCTTCTAAGATACTTGCAGCTTCTACTGCCTTATAACGAGAAAATAAAGAGTCTATCTCTTTATATTTAATCATAAGTCCATGAACGTCGGATTCAATAAATTCTTTATGGCCTAAATGCATATTACCTACTGAGGTCATTGTACCAGCCACACAATAAACTCGAGAGCAAGATACCTCTCGTATTTGGTCTGAGTATAGTTCAAAAACTTGATCGCGTTTTTCCTCTCTTACACCGTCTTTTAGCCAGCTATTAAGACGAACAACACCAATTGGCATTGAGAAGCTGTTTATGATTTCACGAGTTATTGTATTAACCCTGATAAGCTCTGTGGAAGCCCCACCAATATCCATAATCGTAATAAACTCATCTTTAATTTTTTCATCCGCAAGTACACCCAAAGTAGAATAATACGCCTCCGCTTTGCCTGTAATAATCTGAACATCAAAGCCAAAGTGGCTTTTGATTTCCGCAAAAAAGTCTTTTGAGTTTGATGCGACTCTGGATGCCTCAGTCGCTGTAACGATAACACTGCTTGGATCAATATTTTTTTCTACGCATAACGAATGATAATATTTGAAAACAGCTCGAGAGTCTTTCATTGCTTCTTCGCTGAATTTCCCAGTCGAATCCAAACCTCGACCTAAACCGGTTACTCTAGCCTCGTTCAAAATCGGTTTTAAATCGCCATCTAATGCAAGAAGAAGAATTGAATTCGATCCAATATCAATGGAAGCTCTTACGGTATTGTCTTGGTTCATAGGATCGCCTTGAGCGTCTCCAGGTAGTTTCCAGAGGCTATGCCTTTTTCACTTATAATTCCTGTAATTAATTTTCCATCAGTAATATCAAAACTTGGATTATAAGCCTCGGAAGTGGAAGGCGCAATCAATTGCCCATTGTACTTAGTTATCTCCTCAGCTGAACGGAGTTCGATTTGAATTTCTTCTCCACTTTCAATTTGAGTATCAAATGAGCTTGAGGGTGCGACAATACAGAAAGGGATATTATAGTAGTGAGCCAAGACAGCCAAGTTTGAAGTCCCTACTTTATTTGCGGTATCGCCATTTGCAGCGATTCGATCAGCCCCGGTAAAGATCGCATCAACCATCTTATTCTTCATCAAAAAAGAGGCTGCTCCTTCAACAACGATTTTATGAGGTGCATTTAGTTTATTCAACTCGTAAGCGGTTAACCTTGATCCTTGTAAGTAAGGTCTGGTTTCATCAACCCAACAATTTTCCAGTTTTCCTTTTTCGTGTAGGTTTTGCACAACTCCAAGAGCTGTTCCCACACTTCCACAAGCCAGAAAACCAGTGTTACAATGGGTCAATATTTTATAACGACTTTGTCCTAATCTTGAGTCAAGTTCCGCTTCTGCGGTCTTTGCCATATTTCTATTGTCTTCTTCTGACTTAGCTATCTTTTGAAACCCTAAATCTACAATTCTCTCGTAAGCCTTATCAGAGGATAGCTGGTCCCTTTTGATCTCCTCAATGACATTTTGAATTTCAAATCCAAGATTAACTGCGGTAGGCCTGGCTTCATTCAGATAGCTTCCTGCTTTAATAAGCTGTTCCAACTTGAAATCAGGATGATTCTTAATCCAAATAGCCATTCCAAAGATTGCAGTAAACCCTATACAAGGAGCCCCCCTTACCACCATATCTTTTATACCGCTATAAACCCCTTCGATACTATCATACTCAATAAAGACCTCTTTAGATGGAAGCTGACGTTGATCTAAAAGTATCAGTTTCCCGTTTGAGAATTGAATGGGTGTAAATTGATTCATAAATACCTTCTCTATATATTATTATTCAACAACAAAACTAAAATCACTGAGACTAGTACCTTTGACTCTAAGGGAGTAGTTATTCTCTTTACTTTTGACTACTCCTTGAAGAGTTAAAGATGGACTGATTAAATTTGCAGTACCACTAAACTTATACTGACAACCATTTGATACTTCTCCCAAAAAAGAATTCAAGAACAGAATATTTGCGTCAATAGTTCCTTTTATTTGCACTGACTTCGTCACCAGATCAGAGGCATCTTTATCCAATAACTCACATTGCTCTTGCACTCGTGAAAGGAGATTTGATTGCACACTTAATTTTTTAACTGAAGAGATTTGCACAATTCCGTCCGTAATAATCCTTTTGTCCGTATACATCTCTGAGTATTGAATTTGCCCTTGAAGTCTCCCTTCCAAATCGGTAAGAAAAAAGGGGAATAATGAAGATATAGTTTTGGCTTCCAAATTAGAAAAATTATAAGCATACTTCGTTACAGGTGGCAGTTCTGTTGGTTTCTTACTTGATAGAAAGTTTAAAGTTTCTTTTTTACCAGGCTCTTCAGTAAAAAACTCTGCATTTATTTTTGCTATCATTTGATTATACTTAGAGGTGAAAATCCCCTCAATGGCAGAATTCTTTTCATCAACTTTTAAATCTTTAGATTTTAATTGAACCTTAAAGTCTGGGGTTTTACCGATTAATTGATCCAGCTTTGTTAAAATTGACGACATTCCTAAAAATTTCCGAATCTGTTTTTTAGTCACTGAAATATTTTCCAAAAGGATCTCTCCTGAAATTTCAGGGTTCGACTTTTCCATCAAAGAAACTCCAGCTGTCTCTATCGAATTTCTAATATTACCTCCGAAACCTTGATGAGTTGTTTCAATGCTTAAGGCCCGATCCTTCCAGAAAGATTTAAAATCAAAGAGAACATCCTCTCCTTCAAATTTCCAAGGAATGCTCTCTGAAGAATAAGTTTCAATCACTCCGCTCCATGGATTATTCTCTTCCTTCATTAGGTTAAATAAAATAGGTATTTTGATGCCAGAAAAATCAAATTGATTTAAGCGAGAACTTATACGATAAAAATTCAAAATCCTTTCAGGGAACATATTTAACTTCATCTTTAAGATTCGATCACCGTGAGACGACGTGAAATTTACTGGCCCTATTAGAATCCCTTCAAGATCCACAGTGAAATCAACTACAAACCGAGCACCTTCTTGCCAAAGAAGATCCATATTACCTTTTAAATTTGGTAATTTAATTTTACTACCTTCGAAGCTTAAGTTTTGACCAAATACGGTTCCATCAAGACCAATTTGGTGCTTCTCTATCATATTTTTCAGGGAGAACTCCCCTATATAACGAAACTCTCCAGCAAGAGTATCTTTATCAAAAAGTGGAAGCCGAACAGTAGAAACTAATTCTAAAGCCGAATTTCTGTTTAAACTCATTCTTTTAATATTTATTTTTTTTATTTTTATTTTTGGATCAAGATCGGAAGTCATAATACTTCTTATATCAAGAGAGACGGAGTTTCCTATCAAAAAATTCGGCAAGTTAATTTTAGAAATTATTTTTTCTGCTGTTTCCGAAGCAGGTAGAACCTTTTCCCATTTTTCAGTCTGTGTTTCAATTTTAAGTTTGTTAATAATTATTTTATTGACTCCCTTTGCACTAAGCATCGAGAGTAAAGGAACTTTCAAAGTAAGAATCTTCGCCGAAAGAAGTTCTGTGTCTATTTTGTCTTTTAATATGACATCTTTTAGAACGAAGTCCACTGTTAAACCAAGTTTATTCTCAAAAGAGCCGATCGTAAGTTTACTCCCGGGAAAATTTTTCTCTATATTTTGAACAAATGTTTTCTGAAGCTCCGATTCATCAACTCGAATAAGAATACCTAAGTATATCAAACCGGTTGCAACTAAGATTGACACAATGATAAGAGAAAATATTTTTAAAAATTTATTCATAGACGTTCTATAGGAGCAAACTTGACTAGAAATTTCTTTTTTGTCCCATCCTTAAACTTCACAACAACTTTCTCATCCCCACCACTTCCTTCAGCAGACAGAATCTTTCCAGGCCCATAAAGTTGATGAGCAACATTCGTACCTTCTGGAAACTTATAAGTTGCCTTGGTTTCAGGAATGACATAAGTAACTTCGTCACTTGCAAAATGAGTTTCTTGAGAGAAATCATCATAGTCTGAAGAAGAGGGTCTAGTTTTTTTATGACCAGACAAGACTCCAGCGCCCTCGTATTTATCCCATTCAAAATAGTCCTCGGGAATTTCATCTATAAATCTCGATGGACCATTAAATCTAACACTCCCCCAAAGCATCCTTCCTTGAGCAAAACAAATATATAGTTTTCTCATCGCACGAGTCATTGCGACATAGAAAAGTCGTCTTTCTTCTTCGATAGCATCTTCACCATCCTCCAAGCTTCTATAAGAAGGAAAAACTGTCTCCTCCGCACCTACGAGAAAAACATATTCATACTCTAGCCCTTTTGAGCCATGTATTGTCATCATCGAAATCTGACCTTGACCGGGCTCGCCAGTTTCAGTCTCGCTATCGAGTGTGATCGTTTCAAGAAATCCAACAAGTGACGGTTCTTCCTCATCTTCTTCATATTGTTTAATGGCATTTGAGAGTTCATCTAAGTTTTCAACTCTTGCCATGGCTTCATGAGTTCCTTCAGAATTTAGCATCTCAAGATAGCCTGACTCAGCTAATAGCTTTTCATAAACTTGACTTGGAAGTGTTCCATCTGTTAGGGCGACCTGACACTCGGTTAATATATGTAGAAAACTTCTTATTCCGCTTTTGACTTTAGTTGATAACCTTAAATGTTTATAATCGTCATAATGATCATTTATACGATGAAACATATCCCATAAGCTTGTATTGAGTTTGATAGCTTCATCTTCAATCTTTCGTATTGTCCTAGCTCCGATTCCTCTCACAGGCGTATTAATAGTTCGGGTAATAGCTAGTGCATCTTTTTCATTAACAAGGATTCTTAAATAACAAAGAAGGTCTTTTATTTCTTTGCGCTCATAGAATTTAATCCCTGCAACAACTCTATAGGGAAGTTTAATCTTCCTCAATGCATCTTCAATTAATCTAGATTGGGCATTCGTTCTATAAAAAATTGCGATCTCATTTGGGTCTGACCCTCCCTTAATGAGCTGGGTAATTTCATGTCCGACAAACTGGGCTTCTAATTTATCATCACGGCACTCAAGTACACGAATGGATTCTCCCTGCTCGTTATCGGTCCACATCTCTTTACCCTTACGGTTCACATTATTTCCGATCACGTGAGAGGCGGCTTCAATAATATTTTTACTTGAACGGTAGTTTTGCTCCAGTTTTATAAGGTCATACTTTGGGAACACAGACTCAAAATCGAGAATATTTCGAATATCAGCACCACGCCAAGAATAAATTGACTGGTCTTCATCACCGACGACACAGACATTTTTTGTTCCTTGAGAGAGTAGCTTTATGAGACGAAATTGCGCTCTATTAGTATCTTGATACTCGTCTACTAAGATGTATTGATACTTTCTTTGATATCTCTCTAAAACTTCAGAAAAATTCTCGAAAAGATTTAGTACTGCCGTAATAAGACTTCCAAAATCTACGGCATTAGATTTATGAAGTTCCGTTTCATATTCTCGAAAAAACTTAAAATACTCATCATCTAGATCTATGTCCTCTAAAGTTTCTTCATCACTACATCCCATGTAATAACCGAGATTTTTTAGACCTTCTATATAATATTGTAGCGATGAGGGATGAAGCTCTTTTTGATTAATCCCGTACTTTCCAAGAATAGACTTTACAATGCTTTTTGACTCGGAGGCGTCGTAGATTGAAAAATTTCTGCTCAAACCTAAGTATTGGGCTTCAATACGTAAGAGTCTGGCACAAAAAGAATGAAATGTTGTTACTTGAAGTGCACCCAAGTCAACTTTAGATTGAGCTGCAACTCTCTCCCTCATTTCTCTTGCGGCTTTATTAGAAAAAGTTACGGCTAAAATTCTATAAGGACTCACCTTATGATCATCCATTAAATACTGAATCCTTGATACGAGTGTTCTCGTTTTGCCTGAGCCTGCTCCAGCAAGAATCATCACGGGTCCCTCTGTTTGAGTGACAGCCCTTTGCTGCTCGGAATTCAAGTGTTCAAGATTCATGATTTAAAAGCCATTTATTCTACAGTAACAGACTTGGCCAAGTTTCTTGGCTTATCTATATCAGTCCCTTTAAGTTTTGCTATATGGTAACTAAGTAGTTGTAAAACAACGTTTGAGACAATTGGTTTTAATTTTTCTACGCCAAAATAATTAACATCAAAATAAAAGTCCGAAATTTCTTTCATCTCTTCGAGATGATTTTCTCCAATGATAACCATCACTCCCTTTCTCGCTTTAACTTCTTGAGCGTTAGATAGGGTTTTTTTGTAGAGATCCGAGTTTATGATAGCAATATTAACCATTTTTTCATCAAACAGAGCAATAGGTCCGTGCTTCAACTCTCCCGAAGCATAACCTTCTGCATGAACATAAGCTATTTCTTTAAGCTTAAGCGCTCCTTCCAACGCAATCGGAAATTGATTACCTCTTCCCGTGAATATAAATCCTTTATAGTTATAAATCTCGCTAGCAATCTTTTTAATCTCTTCTTCTCTACTTAAAATGTCAGAGATAGCTTTTGAGGCATTTTGAAGTTCATTTTTAGTTTCTGTTTCTCCAAACTTGCCTGCAAAACTTTGAGAAAGCAAGTAGCCCATAACCACCATTTGAGTAAAAGCTTTTGTGCTAGCCACACCAATCTCAGCTCCAGCCTCCAAAAGGATATTCTTGTCACAAGATCTATAAATAGTAGAGCCTTCAACATTCACTATACTATATGTTTTTAAACCGTTTTCTTTACAGTGTTGCTGACAAGCAAGTGTGTCTGCTGTTTCTCCCGACTGGGTAATAAACAAACCTACATCCCCTTTTTGTAATAGAGGAGTCTTATATCGAAATTCACTCGCAAAGTCGGTGATGGCCCTTTTTTGATTGTATGTCTCAAAAAAGTTTCTCATTAGCATTCCTGCATGCAAAGCCGTCCCACATCCAATTATATTAAACACTCCGTGGGCATTCGTGGCTATTTGCGAGAAGGGCAACTTGAAATCTTCATCTTGCAGTCTTTTTTCTATCTTTGAAATCAATTGAGGTTGTTCAAATATTTCTTTAAGCATGAAGTGTTCAAAATTACCTTTATCAGCAACATCTTTAGAACGAGTTTCAATTTGAGTTTTATATTTACTCGAGGGATTCATTTCTGAGTCGAAAAACTTAAATTCCAAGTTTGCCCCAGGGTTACCAACACAAAGAATTCCATCTTCAGGAAAATATAATTTTGACGTATAGCCTATCAACGCATAAGGGTCAGAGGATACAAAGAACTCTCCCGCCGTTTCATTAACTCCACAAACCAAAGGTGCGGAATGCTTTATAGCGTAGAGTTTACGAGTTTTAACATGCATGACAACGAATGCAGAATTTCCCTCGACAGCATGAAATGCACTAAATATGGCTTTTTCAACATCTGCCTCCCTCTTGTAAGCCTGAGTCACCAAAGCAAGAAAGACTTCCGTATCAGTTTCAGAGAGGAAATTATAGTCTAGGCCTGCTTTTAACTCTGAAGCATTTTCAATGATTCCATTATGAACGATAGAGAATTCCTCATTCATATGAGGGTGGGCATTAGTATCATTGACTTGTCCGTGAGTTGCCCAACGTGTATGCCCTATTCCAAATGAACTCTTTGGTTTTACTTCATTGAGAATACTACCCAGATTTACGAGTTTCCCCTCTTTCTTAAAGAGCACTAATTTTTCATCTATGTTTAAACAGATACCCGCAGAGTCGTAGCCCCGATATTCCAGCCTGGCCAGTCCCTCCATGATCGGATCAGCCGCATCTGAAGGACCTATATATCCAACAATTCCACACATTCAATTCTCCTAAGCCTTATTTTTTCTTTAAAAATCTTGATGCCATTCCAGGCTTTGTCACCTGTCTTTCTCTGGCAATGGCAAATCCATCATCCGGAACATCTTTATTGATTGTTGATCCAGAGCCAATATAAACTCTATCTCCAAGCTGCACAGGAGCTATCATCTGACAGTCTGATCCTATGAAGGAATCTTCTCCTATTTTTGTGAGGTGCTTATTCGCCCCATCATAATTACAAGTAATAAAACCACATCCGATATTTGTGTTAGCGCCAATTTCCGCATCTCCGACATAAGAGAGATGAGAGACTTTCACACCTTTGTCTAATTTTGCCTTTTTAGTCTCAACGAAATTTCCGATTTTACACTCTTCTGCGACTAAGGTTCCAGGTCTAAGTCTTGCGTAAGGGCCTATCTGACAATGAGAGTCGACTTCGACATCTTCAAAATAACATCCGGCCAACACCTTGACTTCAGTTGCCAACTTAGAATTCTTCAAAATACAGTTTGGCTCGATTATACAATTGCTTCCCAGAATTGTTTCTCCCATAAGGTGGACACCTGGATAAATAAGACTTCCTTTACCAATCTTTACACTTTGTTCAATATATACAGAACTTGCATCAACGAATCGCACGCCTTCAGCTCTCAACGACTCTATTTTCCGACTTCGAGCGTGTCCCTCCACCATCTCAAGGTCTGCAAGATTGTTTATACCTTCGAATGACCCTGCGTCTTCAAAAAGGATAGGCTCGACTGCAAACTCCGGCTTAAATAAATCGGTGAGATAAAATTCATTTGCTTTATTATTTGAGGATAGATTAAAAATATTTTCTTTTATATGAGAGGTAGAAAGAAGATATAATGCTGAGTTAACCTCTTGAATTTTCTTAATTTCGGCCGTTGCATCTTTTTCTTCAACAATACTAAATCCTTGGTTTGATCTTACGATTCTGCCGTAGCCAGTGGGGTTGAGCGCTTGAAAACTGGCTGCAATCCCTTTTAAATTTTTTGAATGGAACATCTGGTACATCTCTTTAAATATAGACTTCTTTAAAAGAGGAGTGTCGGCACACATGATAAAGGTTAAATTTTGTTTTTCAGCATTTGCCTTTTGCTCCAAATAAACCTGCACAGCGTGCCCTGTCCCTAGTTGCTCTTTTTGATGAATAAAACCAATATTTTTACCGGGATAATTTTGTTTCACATGATCAATAATGAGTTCTTTTTGATGACCTACGACGAGGTCAATTTCAGCCTCTAGTTTTTCACTTGCACAAAAATCTAAGACCTCATTAATGACAAAGTCTACTAAGGTCCGCCCCATGAAAGGACATAGCGGTTTAGGCATATTTAAGTTTAACCTAGTTCCCTTTCCTGCAGCCAATAATACTATATTTATTTTGTCGGCCATAACGCACTCTTTTCTACAAGATTTATTTAACTGCCCAAAATCATATCAAAAAATACTCCTTATCGCAGGCAAAAGTTAAAAGAAACCGGTTTTTTTTTCCGCAAAAATATAAAGTTCGGAAAAAAATGCCCGATGAGTTAAGGGCATATGGATATGTGTATCGTTCAAAAAACTGCTGGAGGAACAAGTTATGGTTACTAATTACGAGGGTGAAAATATTGAATTTAAAGAAACGCTCCCTCTCCTGCCTATTAGAGATCTCGTTGTCTACCCTTTTATGATTCACCCCCTTTACGTTGGAAGGGAGTCTTCCATCCAAGCGGTTGAAGAGGCTATCAATAATACTGACAGGCTGATTCTATTATCATCACAAAAAGACATTCAAGCTGAAGCGCCAACTCCAAGTGAGATTTTTGATCTTGGAACTATTGCGATGATCATGAGAATGAGAAAGCTTCCTGATGGAAGATTAAAAATTCTTATTCAAGGATTAACTAAAGCTCGTATTAAAAGCTATGAAGGAAGTGAGCCTTTCTTTAAAGTTAAAGTCGAGAAAGTAGATCCCGTTCAAGCTGAAGAGACTCAAGAAGTTATTGAAGCTTTAATGAGAAGTGTCAGAACGAATTTAGAGCAAGTCATAAACAAAGGAAAAATCCTTTCACCAGATATTTTAATCGTACTAGAGGATATTCATAACCCAAGTCGTTTGGCGGATTTAATTTCTTCTAATATGAACCTAAGAGTCAACCAAGCTCAGGAAATTTTAGAAACTCTCAATCCAGTAGAAAGACTCAATAAAATAAATGAGATCCTTACTTCTGAACTTCAAATTCTTGATTATCAAGAAAAAATTAAATCAACGACTACAACTGAAATTTCTAAAACACAAAAAGAATATTTTCTTAGAGAGCAGATCAAGCAAATGAAAAATGAATTAGGTGATGGTGAAGAAAAAGATGAGTTTGCTGAACTCAAAGAAAAAGTAACAAACAAGAAGATGCCGGCCGAAGTAGAAAAAGAGTGCTTAAAGCAACTTGCAAGACTTGAGCGTATGCATCCTGATTCGAGTGAATCGAGCATTATGAGAAACTACCTTGAGTGGATGATCGATCTACCATGGAAAGAAAGAACTCAAGAAATCACTGACCTTAGCTTCGCTATGGATACATTAAACGAAGATCATTTCGATCTTTCAAAAATCAAAGAAAGAATTTTAGAGTTCTTAGCAGTAAGAAGCCTTAAAGGTGGAAAGATTAAAGGCCCCATTCTTTGTTTTTCAGGTCCTCCGGGAGTTGGGAAAACTTCACTTGGAAAATCTATTGCAAAAGCTACCGGAAGGGAGTTTGTAAGAATCAGTCTCGGTGGTGTCAAAGATGAGTCTGAAATCAGAGGACACAGAAGAACTTACGTAGGTTCAATGCCTGGAAGATTCATTCAAGCGATGAAACAAGCAAAGACAACAAACCCAGTCATTATGCTGGATGAAATTGATAAACTTGGATCAGACTATAAGGGAGATCCATCAAGTGCATTACTAGAAGTTCTGGACCCTGAACAAAATCAATCATTTAGAGATCATTACTTAAATGTACCTTATGATCTTTCTAATGTTATGTTCATTGCAACGGCTAACGTCTTAGAAAATATCCCAGGACCTTTAAGAGATAGAATGGAAGTTATTAATCTTTCTGGCTATACACAGGAAGAAAAATTAGAAATTTCTCGTCAATATCTCATTCCAAAACAAATGGATGAGAATGGTATAAATGAAGAGCATATTGAATTTCATGACGAAGGAGTCATGAGTGTAATCGATGGCTTTACAAGAGAGGCTGGTCTTAGAAACTTAGAAAGACAAATCGGTGCTCTTTGTAGAAAAGTTGCTAAGAAAATTGCGACGGGTGAAAATGCAAAAACACATATCATTTCAGATACGGTAGAAAACCTCTTAGGACCAGCTCTTTACTCAAAAGAAGATGGGAAGGAATATGATGAGGTTGGAGTCGCGACCGGACTAGCCTGGACTGCAGCCGGTGGAGAAATTCTCTTCATCGAAGCCACTCAGATGAAAGGTAAAGGTGTCACTTTAACTGGTCAGTTGGGTGACGTCATGAAAGAGTCTGCTCAGGCAGCTTTTGGATATATCAGAAGCCATGCTGAAGCCTTAGGCATAGAAGAAGATATTTTTGATGAAAGAGAGATTCATATCCATCTTCCAGCAGGTGCCATACCTAAAGATGGGCCTAGTGCGGGGATCACGCTGGCTACAACGATTGTATCCTTATTGACGGGAACACTTGTTTCAAAAGATATTGCGATGACAGGCGAGATCACACTAACAGGAAAGGTTCTGCCAGTAGGAGGCATCAAAGAGAAGGCTCTAGCAGCCATGAGAATGGGGATTGAAACAATTATCATTCCATGGAAAAACCAAAAAGACTTAGTGGACATACCTGACGAATTTAGACGTAAGCTTAACTTCGTACCGGTGAAAAACTTTCAAGAGGTACTAGAAGTGGCAATACTTGACTGGGAACCTCATATAAAAGGTTTCAAGAAGAAGTCCAACAAACCAACTCGCAAAGAAAGCTCACTAGCAGCATAAAACAAAAGGGAAGCATCGCTTCCCTTTTTACTTTTTAATTCCTATTATATTCAATAAGATAAACAATGAACTAAGCAAGGAAGCTGGTGTGCAATATAGAATACTCATTGTCGACGATTCAGACTTTTCCCGAACAACCATATCTAATATGCTTACAGATGAAAAATATCATGTGATCGGTGAAGCAGCCAGTGCTAAGGAGGCAATAAGTATTTTACGAGATCGTAAAGCCCATCTTGCAATCATAGATATAGTCATGCCAGAAGTAAGTGGAATTGAGCTTGCAGAATATATTACAGAAAATTTTCAAAATACTGCCATTATTATGGTCTCATCTTTGGCCCAGGAAAGTGTAGTTATCGACTCTATCTCATCAGGAGCATCTGATTTTCTACAAAAACCTTTTAAAAAAGAAGACCTTCTCACTTCTATTGATAAAATCTTGGCTGATATTCAGGAGGAATAAATGTTAGAAAGAAATTCTATCGATTTTAAACATCTTCAAAGTCAACTTGCTCAAGCGGTGCCGGGAGAAGTCAGTATTTACAATCAGGCTTATTTGATAGCTCATACGCCTCTTATAAGGACTCATGTGTTTCACCCTAAAACAAAGAATGAACTTGCGATTTCATTTGAGCTCAATGGTGATCTAGAAGGATATTTTGTCTGCTACCTAGATATGGAACCTGATGAAATGACTGGTGGTAATTTTCATTTTTTCCAGTCTCTTTATATTGAAAGTATGAATATCGTATTAGGAAAATTCCTTACTAACTTTGAAAGGGAAACGGACTTTATGAGTACAATTAGTTTTCCAGATATTCAGCCCCAAAAAATTGAGAATATAGAAGCTAATGCAAGTTCATTTGAAAAATATTGCTGTAGTTATAAATTAGTCAGCAAATTAAAAGAATATGATTGTCGAATCAACCTCATGTTAAAATAAGGATTAATATGCTTTCATTATTTTTAAAGTCTCTTATCGCGTTTACTATCAGCTTTGTTGTACTTTCTTTTCATATTCAGAAAAAGCCCATCTTTTATCACTTAACTGAAATCATGGGTCCCCTGGGGACTGATATTCAAAAAAGTATTGGTAAAAGCGTTAAAAGAGGAATGAAGAAGTCTTCCGAAATCGGACAAGACTTTATTCAAAATAATAAGCCAGAGTATCAAGACTATGTCGAAAGTAAACGAAGCAGTGGAAAACTTGGTCATTCAAAAGAAACTGTGCTCGAAGAAATTCGAAAAGAAGAAAAAAGAAAACTGGACGAATTGATTAACAGCAATTAATTACAGGTCATGCCGAAAGAACTTTGTGACCACTGCCAAGAAAAAATTGTTGTCAGCTTTGAAGAAAAGATTGCAGGTGAAGTCAAAAGATTTTGCTGCAATGGCTGCAGAACTGTTTATAAAATCCTAAGTGAAAATGATCTCAAGGACTATTATAAGATTAGAGAAGGCAGAAGCGAATCTATCTCTCAAGCGAATCAGAAAGAAGCTAGATTTAAATACCTAGATGACGAAGAGTTCAAAAAAAAGTTTCTAAGGTCCAGCGAAAAAGTTCTTCAATTTTCTTTTTATATTGAAGGCGTGCACTGCGCAGCCTGTCTCTGGGTGCTAGAAAAACTACCTGAACTAAATCCAAATATTATTTCCGCAAGACTTAATATGTCTACTTCTACTCTCTCTATCGAATTTAATGAGTCTGCAAACCTATCAGAAATTGCTGTTTTAATCACCCAGTTAGGCTACTACCCTCATCCTTTGTTAGCTGAAATCGATTCCGTTCAATTAAAAAAACAAGAAACGAAAAGAGATGTTATTAGGATAGCCATCGCGTTTTTCTGCATGGGTAATATAATGCTATTTGCTGTCTCAAATTATTTAGGTGCTGAGCCTAATCTAAAAATATTTTTTGATATTTTTTCTGGTATTCTATTTCTCCCCATCCTTTTTTATAGCTCAACTCCATTTTTTCTAAGTGCGCTTGGCTCAATAAGATCGAAACAGCTCTCTATAGACCTTCCTATTGCTCTCGCCCTCATTATGGGGTCTGTGCTGAGTTATTATAGCCTATTAATTGGTCAACATCATATTTATTTCGATACTCTAGCAACTTTGGTTTTTCTCATACTTTTATCAAGATTTCTCTTAAAAGCGTCTCAACAAAGTAGCCTTACTCACGAAAATATTTATAGCTTTGCCTCACAAATTCCAGCTAGAAAGCTAGAAGAAGGCAATGCAAAAGAGACATACGCTCGCTTTATCAAGATTAATGATTATGTCGAAATTCATGCTGGCGAAACCATTCCTATCGACGGAGTTATTACACAAGGAACTTCTAGTACAAATAATGCACTTATAACTGGCGAAATCAACCCCATAGAAGTCAAGTCAGGAGACCAAGTCTTTTCTGGATGCATAAATAACAGTGCTACATTAGTCGTCAAGGCGACATCCACTCTGGAAAAAAGTGAACTGGGAAAAGCTCTAAAACAAATAGAAAAAGGGTGGCAGGGAAAGACTAGCCTAATGCGCTTGAGTGATAAGATAACTAAATATTTCGTTATCTTACAACTTTTGATTGCTGTGATTACATTCATCTACTTTTTCTATGTCGTGGACTTTGAAACAGCCTATCTTAGAGCTCTCACTTTAATTATTATTACTTGTCCATGTGCTTTAGGCTTTACTCCTCCACTGACTCTCACTATTGCCCTAAGTAAACTAGCTAAAAATGGAATCTTAGTAAAAGACGAAAGAGTTCTAGAAAATATTAATCAATGTCAGGATATATTTTTCGATAAAACGGGAACTCTAACTAAAGGAAATTTTCAAATTATAAAGTGGGAGTCACTTTCAAGCCGAGAAGAGGAGGAACGCCTTCTCTATTCACTGGAGGAAAATTCTAAACATCCCATAGCCAAATCCCTGAGACAGTTTGTTATAAAGCAGTGGAACGACCAGAACAAAAAACTGATTCCGATACAATTTAAAAAAATTGAGGAGATTCCTGGCAAGGGTATTTCAGCTATTAATGAAAATGGAGACATTTTTGAAATAAAGCCTTTCGGATCACAAAGCGCTCAGACTTCTTTCTCTCTTTCAAAAAATGATCAAGTTTTGGCAAATATTTACCTCGAAGATGAGATATATCCAGATGCGAAGGCTATTTTGGAGGAGCTGAGATCAAGATTTAATACCTATTTACTTTCAGGTGATAATGAATCCGTAGTAAAAAAAGTCGGGACGCAATTAAACTTTGAACCAGACAAAAGTTTTTTTTCAAAAACGCCTCAACAAAAAATGGAAATCATTAAGTCTCATCCGTTGAGTATTATGGTCGGAGATGGAGCCAATGATGCAGTTGCCATCAATTCCGCTTTAGTTGGAGTAGCTGTCTCCAATAGTATGGATCTCTCTTTAAGGGCCAGTCATGTGTATTTCAATCAAAATAATAGTCTCCAAAGCTTAAAGAAGCTAATCATTGTAGCAAATGAGACAGAGCGAATCATTAAAAGAAACGTATCTTTTTCCCTCATCTATAATCTCGCAGGAGTTTACTTAGCTATCATCGGAGTTATTACTCCTCTACTGGCGGCTATACTTATGCCACTTAGCTCTTTTACCGTACTGGCTTCAAGCCTTTTTACAACAAAGCGAATGCGTAATAATACTTAACTCTAGATATGATTTAGATCATGTTTTTAAACACCTTTTTCACCTAAATTAAGGGGAGTTAAGGTTTTTATGGATATTCTGTTTTTGACCATTCCTATTGCTCTCGTACTTGCTCTTATTTTTTTAGGAGTTTTTATCTCATCAGTTTTAAAGGGCCAGTTTGAAGACCTCGACACGCCTGCACACCGAATCTTACTAGAAGAAAAATCAATAAAAGGAAAAACAAATGAATCAGAACAACCCTAAAACTGAAACATTTAAGTACGACGATAAGATCGTAAAAATGTTCTCTGTCGTGACCCTTTTGTGGGGAGCGGTAGGTATGCTGGTGGGAGTCCTTATTGCAAGTCAGCTAGCTGATTGGCGGATGAATTTAGGGCTAGAATGGTTAACCTTCGGAAGACTAAGACCACTTCACACCAATGCCGTCATTTTTGCTTTTGTCGGAAATGGAATATTTGCTGGAATCTACTATTCTCTCCAAAGACTTTGTAAAGCTAGATTATTTTCTGATGTTTTAAGCCGAATTCACTTCTGGGGCTGGCAACTAATTATTGTCTCTGCTGCTATTACTCTTCCACTTGGTTATACCCAAAGTAAAGAATATGCGGAACTAGAATGGCCGATTGATATTGCCATCACGCTTATCTGGGTCGTTTTCGCAGTCAATTTTTTCGGAACACTTTTTAAACGCCGTGAAAAGCATATCTACGTCTCAATTTGGTTTTATATTTCCACAATCATAACTGTTGCGATGCTTCACATCGTAAATTCACTTGAAATTCCGGTGAGTTTCATGAAAAGTTATCCCGTTTTTGCCGGTGTACAGGATGCTCTTATTCAATGGTGGTATGGACATAATGCAGTTGCATTTTTTCTTACCACTCCAGTGCTAGGGCTTATGTATTATTTTGTTCCAAAGGCCATAAATCGACCGGTATATTCATATAGACTTTCTATTGTTCACTTCTGGTCACTTATTTTTATTTATATTTGGGCCGGTCCTCACCACCTCCTCTATACAGCTCTTCCAGAGTGGGCACAGACTTTAGGCATGGTATTTTCCGTTATGCTTTGGGCACCTTCCTGGGGTGGGATGATCAATGGACTTCTTACTCTCAGGGGAGCTTGGGATAGAGTCAGACGAGAACCTATTTTAAAATTCTTTGCCACCTCTTTAACATTTTATGGGATGTCTACATTTGAAGGACCGCTTCTCTCTATTAAGTCAGTAAGCGCTCTTGGACATTATACAGACTGGATCATTGGTCACGTTCATGGAGGAGGAATTGGATGGAACTATTTTCTATCAGCCGGAATGCTCTATTATATGATTCCAAAACTCTACAATACAAAAATTTACTCTGACAAACTTGGTAATATCCAATTTTGGACGGGGACAATTGGGCTTGGAATGTATTACCTCTCGATGCTAACTGCCGGAATTACACAAGGTTTAATGTGGAAGGCCTTAGATGAAAAAGGGGATCTTCTCTACCCAGACTTCGTTGAAACTGTAACTAGAATTATCCCCCTATATTATGTAAGACTGGTGGGTGGGCTTCTTGTTTTCGCTAGTATCCTAATCATGATTTATAATATCTGGAAAACCATCGTAAATGCTCCAGCTGATCAAGAGGAAAAAACTTACGAGGCTCCAGTACCAACTTGGAAAAAGCAATCTAATTCAGATCAAGGACATAGAAAGCTTGAAGGGATGACTGCGATTTTTACTGTACTAGCTTTTCTAGCTGTTTTTGTAGGAACTGCAATCGAATTTGTTCCTGCTTTAATGTCTAATAAGTTTATCGAAATCAATCCAGATATAAAGCCTTATACTCCGCTAGAGCTTGCAGGTCGTGATATTTATATCCGAGAAGGCTGTTATACCTGTCACTCGCAAATGATCAGACCGATGGCCAATGAGCTTCAACGTTATGGTGAACCTAGCCAGGCCACAGAGTTTATCTATGACCGTCCTTTTCAGTGGGGCTCAAGAAGAATTGGACCTGATCTAGCTCGTGAAGGAGGAAAGCGTCCAGATTTTTGGCATTACAGACATATGATAGATCCAAGGGCTATGACACCCGGATCAATCATGCCTGAATACTCTTGGCTAGAAAGAAAGAAAACTGATTACAAAATTTTACCGAAAAAACTTAAAGTGATGGCGGCGCTTGGAGTTCCTTACACTGAAGAGGAAATCAAATACGCTATCCCGATGGCCAAAAAGCAGGCTGAGCAAATTACAAAGGGAATGGAGTCTGAAGGGGTAAAATTAAAAAATGCGGATAAGCAATTGATTGCTCTTATAGCTTACCTTCAAAGACTCGGATCAGATTTAGCAAATTCTAGTCATCAAAAAATGGGGAGTTCTAAATGAAATCACTTAAATCGGCTGTCCTATCTGGTGGTTGGGAACTTCCCTGGCTATCAAATATTGCTCTTCTACTTTTCGTTTTTGTCTTCATGATGATGCTTTATTTAGTCTTTAGAGGCGGATCGAAAGAGCATTTTAATGAATTAAGTCAAATCCCGCTTGATGATGAAAAAGGAAAATAAAATGAGTAATGAAGATGAAAAACTAATCATATTAGATGATGAAAAAAAGATCCTTCTCGATCATGATTATGATGGAATTAGAGAATTAAACCATCCTCTTCCAAAGTGGTGGCTCGTAACTTTCTATATTACGATCATTTTTGCAGCCTATTACTATGTCCATCATACTTTTTTGGGCGCAAAATCTCTTGATCAAGAATACCAAGAACATGTAGCTCAAATAGAAGCTGCACAGGCTGAATGGCAGAAAAAGCATGGTGGCTTTAATTGGGATAAATATAATGCCTATATCGCTACCCCGGAAGCCAAAAAACTAGGTGCAAAGAGATACAAAAGAAAATGTAAAGCTTGCCATGCAAAAGATGGTGGAGGGGGAGTTGGCCCCAACCTTACAGACGATTATTGGATTCACGGTTCTGGTGATGCAGAGATGGTTTATAATATCATCAATCAGGGAGTCGTAGACAAAGGAATGCAGGCTTGGAAAGGTGTTCTTTCTGAAGAAGAAATTCTAGCTGTGACTGCTCATGTCGTTAATCTTAGAGGAACGACTCCAAGTGAACCTAAAGAGCCTCAGGGTGAATTAGTAGAATAGATTATGTCAGAGCTTCCAGAGTCACGTCTTCAAACTACAGATGAAAGAGGAAATCGAGTTTACCTCTTTCCCGAAGACATTAAAGGGTTTTGGAAAACAAGACGTACTTATTTTTATCATTTTTTAATCTTTATATACCTAGTCCTGCCATGGATATATATCGATGGCAGGCAATGGGTATTATTAGATATTCCAAGGCGAGTTTTCCGCATCTTCGGTGTTGAATTTTATGGCCATGATGGACCTCTACTCTTTTTTCTAGCGGCTGGTTTTGTTTTGCTAATGGCTTTCATTACTAGTATCTGGGGAAGAGTTTGGTGTGGTTGGGCTTGTCCACAGACTGTTTTTATTGATGCTATCTACCGAAGAATAGAACGGCTAATAGAAGGAAAAGCAAGGGCCAGAAAAGCTCTTGATAAAGCCCCCTGGAGCTTCGAAAAAGCTTGGAAGCGTTCCTTAAAATGGTTTTTATATTTAGTTGCCTCACTTCACATCGTTCATTCTTTTCTTGGTTACTTTGTAGGAACTCACAAGCTCTTCTGGATTACATTAGAAACCCCATCTGAAAATTGGGGGCTTTTTATGACCATGCTTATAATGACCGCAATCATCTTATTTGATTTTGGCTGGTTTAGAGAGCAATTTTGTATCATCGCTTGTCCTTACGGCAGGTTTCAAAGTGTAGCGATGGACGACAATAGCATGATTGTCGCTTATGACAAGAATCGCGGAGAACCTAGACGCTCCAAACAAACGCCTAAAGATCAAGAAGGAAGCTGTATTGATTGTAATCGATGCGTGAAAGCATGCCCTACTGGTATTGATATTCGTAATGGAACACAGCTGGAATGTATCGCATGTACTATGTGTATTGATGCTTGTGATGAAATCATGGAAAAACTAAAACAACCCAAAGGTCTCATTCGCTACACTTCAGAGAATGAGCTTGCAGGCAAAAAAATATCTAAACTCCAGCCAAGAAGTTTTATTTACCTGGGTCTCCTTTTAATTCTTTCAATTGCTCTTTATTACTCTTTATCACTGAGACAAAATCTCCAGGTTCAAATTTTTAAAAGTTCAAAAGAGTCTGCCTATCAGGTGATTAAAAGCTCAAAGAGTGAAACAAAATATCTAAATCACTTTAGAGTAAAGATGTTCAGCACTCAAATTAGTGAAACTATTTATTCGATAGAGTTAAAAGATAAGAATTCTAAAATCAAACTTACTATTCCCGAGCCTCATTTCAAAATGAGATCCAAGAACTTTGAAGTTCCGGTCTTTATAGAGTTCTCAAAAGATATCCTTTTTCAAGGTGAACGCATGGTCACTCTCGTATTAAGGGATATTGAAAATAACGAGATTCTTCATGAAAAGGAGGTACGGCTTGTCGGACCTTTTAACTAAGCTTTCAGATCTGCCTCTCTACCTGCTTCCCCTTGGAACACTTATTATAGGTTTATTAGGGAGTCTTCATTGCATGGGTATGTGTGGACCACTGGTACTTGCTTTTACCCGAACAAAAAAACAGAATTTTCACTATCAAGGCGGAAGGCTAACCGGATATATGTTTTTAGCGCTGCTATTTTCAACTTTTGGTCTGGGAATAAAATCAGCTCTCAAATCAAGTTTCTTCCTCGATTTCGCTATATATTCTTTGGCAATCTTCATTTTTCTATATGGGATAAATATCTTACTCAAAGGGAAATTTGATTTTTTAAAAGAGAATAAAATGGGCAGGTTAAGTTCTAGTATTTATAGCTTTTTAAAACCGTATATAGATGAATCACAATTCTTGGTGGGAGCTTTAAGTATTTTTCTCCCCTGTGGCCTTCTCTATGGACTGATTGCGGTGGTTTTAGTGGCGAACAATCAATTTCTAGCTCTTATTAGTATTTTTACTTTTTGGCTCGGCACTCTTCCTGGATTGGTGGTCGCTCCCCAAGGGCTAAAGAAATTAGCTCCTATTCTACGACTACATTCTCCCAAGTTGAGTTCAGCGACTTTTATGATTATTGGCCTGGCAACAATTTATTTTCGCTACCAGACCAGTATAGATTCTTCCTGTCACTAATTATTGTGGAACCACATTTCCAGCATCCCTTGGTCTAACTTCAGTACCACTAACATCTGGTTTACCTAGCTCACTCTGGCACATGACTCCTTCCGTTTGCAGGTCACGTTCCTCGCCTACTGCAAATGCTGAAAATGAAGACAATAGAATTAAAGTACATAATAGTTTTTTCATAGCTCTCTCCTCGATTTAGTTAGTTACTTATATAGGTGCAGGACCTGTGCCAAAATTATAAGAGCTAAGCAATTGAAATATTGAAGATTTGGTTTATGTGAAGTGTATAGAAATGTGAAACTGTCTAGAAATTATACGAGGAGGGCTCGTTGTCCCTCCAAGTATATGTTTAAAAGAATAATTTTTTGGGCCTATTGAGGAACTACGCTTCCATCTGCCTCTTCACCTTGAACGGCGTTGGTTGTAGGTTTTCCTTCCTCAGCTTGGCAAATAACACCCTCAGTTACGGACACCCTATCTTCACCATTTGCAGCAAATACAGATAGAGATCCTAAGACCAATAATAGTAGTAAAAGCTTTTTCATTTTTCTCTCTCCTGGGTTAAATGAATTGCTTATATATATGCATAGAGCATGCCATTTTTCTATTTGGCCAAGCACTTAGAATCACGAAAAGAAGGCAGTGTGAGGTGTATTAAATATAACTGGTGTTTAAAGTTTAGACATAAAAAAACCCGGCACCTGGGTCCGGGTTTTCTTTTCATTTAATTTATCAAGTTTTTTATTCAGGTACGACGCGACTCCCTGGATTTTCTGGATCGCCTTCAATCTCAGGTCCTTCAGCACTTCGACCACCGCAATCTACAGATGCTAGCTCATCTGGTGGTGGGCTAGTAGATTCCTGTGCCAGAACTCCAAAACTTAATATTAGCATGCTTAATAAGATTAGTATTTTCATAGTCTCTCCCTCTCTCATCTTTACATATTTAAGTTAACACCAGCTGGCTTAACAATTGCCAGGAGGTTTTGGAAGGCTTGAGTCACTTGAAGTGCCATCTTATGACCTTGCTTAGACTCTACCTTCTTGATCTCACCGAAATTGTTATAAGAAACATTAATTGTTCCTATTTTCTCCATTTCGATTCGAACCGGCTTTCCTAAAGCGTTATAAGTAAAGGCCAGAACACGTTGTTTTTTAGACTTGCTGTCCTTATCAACCATTTTACTTATCTTTCCTTTACTATTGTAAACCAATAACACCTTCTTACCGCGAGAATTTTCCGCAAGTGTTAGGTTTCCTTTAGCATCATACTTAAACTTAGTGATACCTGAGGCATTCTTAACCTCTGAAATCTTGTTGTGTTTATCGTCATATTTGATACTTACAGAGTCACCTTTGCTAGAAGTTTTCTTCGTCAAAAGTCCTTTGTCGTTGTATTCAAAGTTTGTAACGTTTTTTCCTCTGGCAATTTTTAGAGGCAATCCACAACATTCAGAGTAAATAGTCTCAGTTTTGATCCCATTGATCTGAGTTAGAATTCTATAAGTGTATCTAGATCCATCAGGACGAGTCTTGATTTCATACTCATATCGATTCGTAACTTTTCTATTATTAAATCCCTTCTTTGTTACAAGTGTCCAATAATGGTCTTTAGGTCTTTTAGGATCATTGCCATATTTATACTCTGTAACGTCACCATTTCTCTCTGTTTTTTTCGTGATGAAAAATGTTTTAGGATCATATTCCATTTGAATAGAATCCTCTTTTTCACCTTTCTTAACTTTTCCAGTATCTGGATCTGGATTATAAACAACTTTAGTAAGGTTGTGGTTGGCATCGTATGAGTAACCATACTCATTTCCATCAACATCTATTGAGTAAATTAAGTTTTTATTTTCATCATACTTAAACTTAGCTTTCTTATCTCCAACAGACCAAAGTTCTTTAACAAGACCATTGGCATACCAAGAGAAGTAAATTTGTTTAGCCGCTGAATCCTTAATAGAGAATACTTTTCCATCTTTGTAAGTGAAGCTGATGCTATATCCATTCTTTTCTTTAATTTTAGAAAGTTGACCTTGATTATCGAAGTACTCCACTTTCCCGTCATTAGACTTTCTTACAAAGCCATCTTTAGTCACTTGAAGCTCTTGAATCCCTCTTTGGTTTGAGTAGAGAGTTGAACCCGCAGAGATGTCTGTCGAGACTTTATAGCGTCT
>CEQY01041979.1_pt1 | contig 26075 bp, 22 predicted proteins | sample 361391 | NCBI WGS metagenome assembly CEQY01 (sample SAMEA2621075, study PRJEB7988) | marine metagenome | isolation source: saline water (ENVO:00002010), including | reverse complement strand
AAAACAAGGGGTCGGCAGTTCGATTCTGCCTCTGGCCACAATAAATATTGACTTTATTAGTCCTCATAAAATTTTTTGGATAAAATTTAATTAAATGGAAGATCTTTTAAAGTATTCAATGAAAATTTCAAATGTATGTTCAATAATACATATTGGCGGGCATGTAGGACAAGAGGTAGAGCTTTACAAATCTTTAAATTTTAAAAGAGTAATATATTTTGAGCCTGTGAAATTATTTTCAGATCAAATTAGCCAAAAAATTAAAAATTTGAAAAACTTTGAACTGTTTCAGTTTGCCTTAGGTAGTGATAATTTTGAATCAAGTATAAATCTTGCAGATAAAGGTGAGGATGATAATTCAGGTAGTACTTCTTTATTAGAACCAAGAGATTCTGAAATAACTTTTTCAAACACAGAAAGTATTCAGATCAGAAAATATTCTGATTTATCTATAAAAAATATTGATTGCGCAATAATTGATACCCAGGGATATGAACTAGAGGTTTTAAGAGGATTTGAAAATAAAATTGATGACTTCAAATTTTTAATTTTGGAATTTTCCAATTACGAAGGTTACATTGGTCAAGTTTTATATAATGATTTAAACAAGTATTTAAATGAACATAATTTTGTACTTTTAAAACAAATTAAAAAAGTAAATAAAGTAATCCCAACAAATAAATCTGGAAGCTATGGAGATGCTTTATATATAAATATAAATTTAATAAGCAATGCAAAAAGTAAATTACTTACTTATAGGTACAAACTTTTAAACAATCATGTCGTAGACTTTCTAAATAAGTTTTCTAAACTAAATGTTTACAAAAAGTTAATAAAGTCATTTTTTAAAATTTAATGAATAACTAGAAAATTTTAATACTTTTTTGTCATAATAGATTTATGCCTAATGTAAATACCAAAATTAGTCTTGGAATTTATATTCCTTTATTTAATGAGGAAGACGGGATTGAACAGCTTTATTTAGAATTAACTAAGTTAACAAGTGAGCTTTTTAATAAATGTAATGTAAAGATAGTTTTGATTGATGATGGAAGTGAAGATAATACCTTGAAATTTCTTTATCAGTATTTCTCCCAGCCTATATTCAAAATTATTGAACATAAACAAAATAAAAATTTAGGTGGATTTTTAAAAACAGCTATAAATGACTGTAGCTTTGATTATATTGCCTTTTTAGACAGTGATTGCACATATAGCCCGTTATTAATTGACAGTATGTTTGAAAAATCTCTTGAAGGCTACGATATTGTAAATGCTTCACCCTACCACCCAGAAGGCGAAGTAGTTGGGGTTGGAAAATTTAGGTTATTTTTGAGTAAATCTGTTAATTATATTTATAGAATTATCTCAGGGAAAAATTTTTACACAACAAGTTCTATATGCAAGATATATAAGACACAAGTAATTAAAAATTTAATCATTACAAGGAGTAATTTTGTGGGAATAACTGAGCTTTTTACAAAAGCAGTACTGACTACTAATAGTATTTTTGAATATCCCTGCCAACTTTCTACAAGAATGTTTGGAGTTTCAAAACTTAATATATACAGCAATATTTTTGATCACATAAGATATATTCTTCACTATCTAATATATAAAAATGCAAGATAAAGTAGCATTTATAGCCGGGACAAGACCAGAGCTAGTAAAAATATCTCCAATAATAAAAGAACTTAACTCAGTTTTAATATTTACAGGACAACATTATGACAAGAATATGTCTGATGATTTTCTAAATTTATTGCAGTGTGAAGAAATTATACATGTTAAAAAAAATGGTAATAAAATTGAAGAACACTTAAAAAACATTTCAAAAAAAATTTCAGAGATAATTGCAAAAACGAATATAGAAAAATTTGTAGTACAAGGGGATACGAATTCAACCTTGGCAGGCAGCATTGCAGTCAAATCAGAGAAAAAGATGCTTTATTTTATTGAATCTGGGATGAGGTCAAATGATATTTCTCAAATTGAAGAATACAATCGAATAATTACTTCGCATTTAGCAGATGTTAATTTTTGTAACCATAAATCAAATAAAATTAATTTAATTAGGGAAGGAATTGATCCAGAAAAAATTTTTGTATCAGGCAGTACTGTATATTCAGCAATTTCTAGTATGCAAATTTCTAAACAAGAAAGTAATATTGGAGAACAATACATTCTTTTAACACTTCATAGACCTGAAAATGTAGATGATCCTAAACATCTCGATTCTCTTTTGAAAGCAGTTAATAGTTTGAACGAAAAAATCGTTTTTCCAATTCACCCAAGAACAAGTAAAAATATAAAAGGAAATCTTAAGAAGTATAAGAATATTATATTTTCTGAGCCTACAGATTATTTAAAATTCCTAAATCTTATCCAAAATAGCTCTTTTATAATTTCAGATTCCGGAGGGGTCCAAGAAGAAGCAGCAATTTTAAGAAAACCACTTCTTATTCCAAGAAACCATACTGAAAGACCGGAAATGCTCAAAATTTTCAATTTACTTACCCCAAATATAAAAATTTTGAAACAGGAATCGCAAAAATTGCTACACAAAGAATCTGAAATATCAAATTCTGTTTTGAAATCAAATCTTCTTTATGGAGAAAATGAAGTAGTTGAGAATATTGTAAATATATTGAGCAGATAATTTGTTTTGGGTTGACTAGTTCAGACAGCTTAAGTTTTAACTAGAAGTAAGTATTGAGAAGTTAAATTAACTAACATTAATTAAATGGATGATTTAAAAGATAACTTATTGAAGTTCCATAACTTTTATCACAATAAAGTAAGAGTGATTAATCTTTTATTTTTAATTTTTTTTTCAATTCCTCTAATTATTTTTCTTATCAATTTAAATTTTACAAATGATGTAAACGTAGATAGTTCTAGTAACACTGGTCAAGCATCAGGATGTAGAATTCATGTAAATAATGAAAGTTATGTTGACACAAATATTACTAATTACCCGATAGACATATACATTTTTCCTGAGGTTGCTAATTTGAAATGTTTAGGTGCACCATATGTGGCAAATTATTCAGTAGACGGTGAAACTTTAAATATAGAGTACAAGGTCGCCTCAAATTACAAACTATTCAGATATTCAAGTAATATTGGAAATTATTTATTAATTTTGTTATTAATAATGAATAAAAAAAGACTCATCTATTTACCAGTATTAATTTATTTTGTCTTTAACTTAGGAATTTATAATCTTTTTATTCCAACAGAGCCCATTTCAGAAATATTTTTTCCTGTAGCCCCATTTTATGGGGAGAGATTTATTAAGTTTTTTGTCAACAATCTATTTTTAATATTTCTTAGTTTCAAAATAGACAGTAATAAAGTTTATTTGGGCTTATTTACATTTTTTTGTTTTATTTCAGTAGATTTTGTAGGGATATTTATATTTTTATTATTTTTTAAAAATAAGTTAGATTTTAATTTTAACGAAAATGAAAAAAAATACTTACTCGCGCTTCCTGTTGGTTTTTATATTTTAAGAATAATATCTGGAATTTTTACGTACCTTGATGATGTTTGGATTAGTCTAGCTCAAACAATTTATAGAGGCTATACCAGATATGCAGACATGCAAAGGACTCTATTCTTTTTGAAGTGTAACGGAGATCCGAATGCAACAATTGTTGATGGATACTTTCCCGGAATACAATGTGACAATATGGGCGGGGGTCCACTTGATGCTTTTCTTCCATTTTATGGAAATGTTAACACTTGGTCTAAAATTATAGGGACCACCTCTACGGTGCTGTTAATTTTGTTTTATTTTAAAGCTTTGAAGTACTTTAAAGAAAATCAAACTATAGTTCCACTATTTTTTCTGAGTCCACCTTTAATACATTTAACTCATTATGGTAATGATGATTTTATGATTTTATTGATATGCTTATATTCTCTTTGGAATTTAAAACAAAATACTTTTTTCAAACTTATATTGATACTTTTTACAGCATTATTCAATTTACACCCAACTAGTATATTGCTTGGGCTACTAGTTGTTTCTGTTAAAAAGTCAGATTATAGAATATTCTTTAATACTTTTAGTCTTTTAATCATATTCTCTGTTTTATTCTTTTACGATTTAATCAATAACGAACATCATATAGCAGTAATGCCTTGGGGGGATTACGGTTTTGGAGTTTATCTTGATGCTATAAATTTAAAATCAAGTTTTTCAATAGATTATATATTTGGATTTATTATTATATTTACAATTTTTGTGCTGATTTTAACTTCAAAAAGCTTTAAGCAGCTGTATGAAAATGTTAATTTTGAAAAAATGTATTCAAGTGAAACAAAATTTGGAGAGTATGCAATACTTTCAATTTCATTTTGGTATGTAGTTACATTTTTATATTCAAATGTTGGTTACAGACTGCCTTCTTTCTTTCTTCTGTTTTTATTATTGTATTTCAACAATGATTACAAAGTAAAAGCATTTATATTAGGTTTGGTCTTTTTGGAACCAGTAATTTGGCATTCGGAAGTCTTTGTTAGAAATATATTTCAAACAGTAAATAACATTTGTCATTATATTATATTTTTGGTTTGTGCGAAATTTCTTTTTTTGTACACAATTGAACAAATAAAAAAACTTTTTAATGATTTTAAAAACAAGAAAATTTACTACATGGATTCATAGGATGGAAAAAATTAATTTAATTGGAAGAATTTATTTAAAAATTATCAAATTGTTGATTCTCATTTTTACTTCTTTTGGCAAAAAACAAATGTTGTTATCCAATCTATTAGTTTGGTTAAACATACAACAAGGAAAAAATGCGCCAGTAAATAATGAAATAGAAGTTAAATTCGTAAGTCGTTTTTTGGATTTAAATAAGGACTTGTTACTTATTGATGTTGGCGGGCATCAAGGTTCTTATACGGATGAGTTACTAAATAATTTTCCTAAAGCAAATATAATTATATTTGAGGCTTCTCTTAACAAATATAAAGTACTGATTGATAAATATAAAGATAAAAAAAATGTTAGTGTTGAAAACTTTGCAGTATCTAATATATCAGGAAAGGGGAAACTTTATTCAAATAGTGATAAAGATTCTCTTGCAACGCTTTATAAAAGAGAAGAGAAAAATAGAGATAGATTATTTTCGCATGAAGAAGATATTGAAATAATTCAATTAAGTGAATATTGGAGTGAAAAACTAGATTTTCAAAAAATAGATTTAATAAAATTAGATATTGAAGGGTCTGAATTCGATGTGATCAAAGATTTAGAAAACTATCTAGAAAAAATAAACCTTGTACAATTTGAATTTGGTGAAGCAAATATAAGCAGTCGAATATTTTTTAAAGATTTTTGGAATATTTTTAGTCAAAATAATTTTTTAATTTACAGGTATACTCACACTGGTCACTTGATTCAGATTTATGAGTACTCAGAATATGATGAATTTTTTAGGTATACAAACTATTTAGCAGTAAACAAAAATTTCAATTATTAATTTACTTCAAAATCATATGGATTTCGATTTTTAAGCTTCCCTTTTATTTTTAATTTGAGTTTTGTGTAAAAACCTTCTTTTATAGAAATGGGATTTAATTTTGAATTTATAGTTATATTTCTTAAAAAATTATTTTTAATAACAAAATTATGAGAAATGTGATTGTATTCTAATTTTGGAAATAGGTAAATTTTTTTGTTTTTATGATTCAATAATATACCATGTACAGTATGGTCTCCCCACCTATAGATAATTTGTTTCTCTGTCATTGCAATCTTTTTTAATATTTCATTATTTTCTTTATTTTTCCAAAAATCTACAGAGGTTGCATAAAGGTTGGTATAAGGGTTTCTATGGTTATATATTTTTTTAACATTTAAATTTGTATTATCCATTAAATATTCAGGTAACGTACTATTTGTTGCTCGATGTATATCTTTTGTAAATCGACCAGCCATATAAACAATATTTTTTTCTTTCATACTTTCAAAGACAAAAGGATCAAACTTTGTTATTTTTATATCCTCATCAACTCTGAGTGCGTAGTCATAATCTGAAATTTCTTTCCATATATGATACATGTTAAATCGGCACATATATCTGTACCCAAGGCTGTATTTTTCTTCTCCCTCAAGATTGAAATTAACATTTTCAAAATACTGAGAAACATCTCGGAATTTTATTTTATCTTGAGATTTTGAATTAATATAATCCTGATCTTCAATTGATATGTTACCCTCATGAAATAAAATCATATCAGTTGGATTTTTCCTTTTACTATTTATATGTTCATAAATTGAATAATTTCTTTCAATTAAGCTATCGTATTTTGATTTATTTGAGGGATAACCTCTAGTAAGTGCGAAAATGACAATTTTCATATTTATAAAAATTTTAATAGATTTAAACATTTTCGTAATTCATAAAAATATATATTATAAATACAAACTTATTTGCTTATTTTTTTCTGAATTTATTAATAAGGTATTAAAATCTTATCTGTGATTATAAATTTATTATCTTTATTTTCAATTAATGTATTATTTACGAATTACTTTTTTCAACTTTTTGCGGAAAGAGAAAATGCAATAATTTATAGAGGACTAGAAAATATTGCTGAAGATTTTGCAAGAATTCAATTTCCAATAGATTTTAATATTTCGCTATTATTTATTTCCATTATTGTCTCTATCTTTACAACATTTTTAATTACATTTATGGTTTATAAGTCTGCTGACATCAATAAACTAGAAACAATAATCAATTCCTTGTTAAAACTATTCCTTGTTAATTTAGTTTCAATATCATCTGTTTTATACTTTCTAAGAATTTACAATGCCCCAAGAGGGCTATTGCTAATAAATATAATTTCATTCCCATTCTTGTTTGGTTTTATTATTTACTTTTTAAAATATTTCGATTTTGTAAAAATTATCAATAAGAAGGTTATGAGTATAGTTTTTTCGATATTTTCAATATTTATAGTAATTTACATCGTAAATTCAAACATTGAAGACAATTTGTATGTGGAAACAAATTCAAATTTGCCTGAAGCAGATCAAATCAATATTGATACTACAGAAACAACATTATTAGAAGAAAAAGATTTAATTGGAGATTATGTATGTTACAAATGGAGTGGAAGCGATAACTATCAGGAATGTATAAAAGGAACCCAGGTAAAGATACTTGATAATTTTGGCGACAGCTTAAACAATATTGTTCATTTTAATGATGATATATATTTTTTAAATGTTGATGGAATCATTTACAAGAACACAAGTAAAGAAATTTTTCTTGACCTTTCAGAAAAAATATTGTCTAGGATTGTTATTGGAAGAGGAGCAAATGGATTATTTGGCTTAGCTTTTCATCCAAATGACAAATATTTCATAGTTTCATATTCAGACTTAAACAATAATTATATTTTAGAAAAATTTGAATTGAGCGAAAATGGATTACCAGAGCTTGAAAGCAGTGAAATATTAATAAAGGTTCCAAATGGTAGCTTGTATCATTTTGCCGGAAGCCTATTATGGTCTGACTACTTTAATGATTTTATTGTAAACATTGGAGATATGGATGCTGCTCAAAACCCTATTATTAAGTCCGAAGCTCTATACACCAATTCACCTAGAGGAAAAATCTTATTTTTAGAAAATTTTATTAGCAACCCCGAAATAATTGGAGAAAATAAAAACCATCCTGTAAGAAAAGATATTCTTGGCTTTGGTCTTAGGAATCCTTGGCAAACATATGAATATGAGAATCTTCTGTTTATTCCCGATATTGGTAATACTGTTCAAGAGGAACTAAATATAGTAAATCTTAATGATTTTGCAGATCGTGATTATAAACCCTTTTTATTTGGCTGGCCATATTATGAAGGAATTACCATTAATAATTACAGGTATACTGAAGTTTCAGTTTGGCAAGATAATCAAAAAGTAGATTCTACAGAGTATATAACTGAAAATTCAATTCAGCCAGTAGTGTTCTATAACCATGATTCACCAGATACTTACAGAGCTGCTTTAATTGGAGGGGTTGTTATTCAAGATGAGAGTAGTAAGTATTTTGAACATTACTTTTTTGCTGAATATTTTGCTAAAGAGATATATTCTTACGATTATAAAAACAACCTTTTATACCATTATCCTTTACCACAAGATTTTGACTCATTCATTACTTCAGTTACGATAAATAAAGAGAAAAAAGATTCTCTCTTAGTTTCTATTGGGAATGGCAACCTAGCTGAAATTTCTCTTCCCGAAGAATAAAATATCTCAATATTTTTTAAAGTATTAATTATTAAATTTTATCTATTATTAAGTTATTAATGTTAGATAAAATTTACAAGCAATTTAATTATCGAATTATATTGTTTTTAACAAGCTTGTTTTTTGTTTTTACTTCAATAAATTTATTTTATCTTTCCTCTGAAGCCCCAGACTACATTTTCTATAAGGATTATTTTGATTATTTTTTTCGTGAAGCACCTTCTACTGGAAGAGAGAATGGTTTATTGTATTTTTTTCTTGTATCGTGTGCTGTAAAGCTCCAACAATTTAATATTACACCAGCAACGGAATTGCATTACATAAGCAATTCTGTTCATATAGTAAATTTTACTCTTTATTCAATTGGATTAATTGGTTTGTACAATCTTTTGAAATTCAAAAGTTTTGATAAAAATAATATTCTTATTTCTATGTCAATTTTAAATTTTATGCCTTTTACATTGAAACTTTTATCAACTATGAAGCCTGAAATATTAGCTTTTGCAATCCTACCCTGGTCCCTGCTTTGTGTTGAATTATTTTTAAAATCTAAAAATTTTAATTATATTTTGTTGAGTATTTTCCCTAACATTATTTTGCTATCAACAAAAAATACAATTATTGCCACCATAGGGATTCTTTATTTATTTATTTTTATAAATAACTTTATAATTTTTAGTAATTTTAAATTTTTAAAAATTTCTGCGGTATCTTTATTTTTATTCTCTTTACTTCTTTACGAAGACTTTCTTGCAAATGGTTATTTTATACTAGATCATGTTCCTGAAGGAGGGGCTTTAGTGATTCCTGAAGGTGAGCGTGTCAGACTAAGTTTCTTATATAATATAAATTTTTCGGAAATAATTCAAAAGCCTTATAGGCATAATCATGCAAATTCATTTATCGGCATGGCTCTTTTGGATCTGTTTGGAGATTATTTTCAGTGGTATGCAAATAACACCAAGTCTTTGTATATGTTTGACAACTATATAATTCAAGGTTTTTGGTATTTTGGCAATGTAAAAGAGCTAGTAGGACTTTTTTTAGGGATACTTACCTATCTTTTAATTTTTAAATATATTTTAAAAAATAAAAATATAAGACTTTATTTAGCCCTTCCGTTCTTTAGTTTTTTTGTATTTCTTTTAAATATTTTTGTCAGAAGAGAATACTTTGAAACTTCTAGAGCTGAATTGTTTAAATCACATTATTATTCTTATTTATTTGTAATTGCTTTTGCATTTCTTTTAGTACGGTTTTTAAAAAGGCAAAATATTATAAAGTATGTACTTTTAATTCTTCTAGTCCTTTCAAGCTTTTATTTGCATGGATTTTTCAAAACTTCATATACAAATACTCTAGAATATTTGTCAGTCAAAAATAATGTAAGCCAGTTTTGTAAAACAAATGAATTGATTTTTAATATTGAAAGTTCAAACGAATGTAACGACTATTCTAAAAATCTATGTGATCCGAATATTTTATTATTTGATTTAAGGTACATTTTAAATGGAAGCAATGTAGTCAATACAAATTATCCTCTAGAGTTGATCGACAATGAAGGCGATATTGTTAGAGTAAACGATATTAATACTTGTTTTGAATACGTAGGAAAGGGTTTTAAATATAAATCTATATATACAAATGAAATTAAAATTCCATGGATAAACCTAATATATCTCATTGCGTCACTTTTAAGCTTATTGAAAGTTAACAAAATTTTTAGAAATAAAATTGATACAAAATCACTTAATATAGAATACTAAGAATGGTTGCCATTTTTGATTCACCAGATTACCTGATAACTTCTAATCATGTGAAAAATATTGGATTTTTTAAAAAATTATATTACTTTATTGTTGGTGTTTTAGTTGGGTATATTCACAGATATTTTCATGGATCACTTTTTACTGTACTAATTAATGTTTTGTTAAGAAAAAAAGTTAAATTAAAATACGAAAAACCTTTTTATGTTGGGGTTGAAGGAGAATTAAAATTTTATTTCCCAAATAAAAGAGTAACCAGACTTCTTATGGGAATTGAAAAACAAGCTGACGACATATTTAATTTATATCTGTTAGACAAAATAGAGTTTGATTCTGGTGATACGATAATTGATTGTGGAGCAAATGTTGGAGAATTACATCAAAGCCTAAAGAATAATATTGATTGTTTTAATTATATTGGCTTTGAACCTGATCCAGTTGTATATAAATGTCTTCAAAAAAATATTACTTCAAAAAATTCTCAACTTTATCATCAAGCCTTATCTAATAAATCAAGTGTTGAAAGCCTTTACATAAGTACTGAAGGAGCAGATACTTCTTTGGTATTTTTAGAAAATAAAGAATCCATAGAAGTGCAGACCGTACCACTCGATGAATTTAATTTATCAGGTGTAAAGTTAATAAAAATGGATGCAGAGGGGTTTGAGTTAGAGGTCCTTCAAGGTTCAAAAAATACTTTAAAGTCTACAGAGTATGTATCAGTAGACTTTGGACCAGAAAAAGGAACTGAGGGAAAAAATACTATCCCTGAAGTATCTAATTTTTTGTATGAAAATAACTTTAAGATGATCCATGCAAATACGGATAGACATATTGGGTTATTTAAGAATCAACTTTTTAACTAATTTATATTTATTTTGTTTAAAATAAATGATTTAAAATTTTTAAAACTTGAAAATTTATCACGATGATAATCAATATATTGCTTTCTTCTATAGTTTAAGAAAAATAAATAGGTATTAAATTTGTAAATCTTACTAATTATTAAATTATCAGGAAAACCTACTGTTTTTTTACTACTCAGTGGTGTAAAAAATAGATTATTTTTTTTGCAATGAACTCCAGTTCCATCAAATCCCTCATTTTGTACATGAGATAAATTTGGAAATAGTGTGAGACCATTATTTATGTAGATTGTTTGATACCAGTAAGCATCCCATACGCTATTTTCTCCAGCCAAGTCTTTCTTTATAGCTTCTTCCCAATAATCTGCATAACCATAAAATAAAAACTGATTTTTTTCTTTTTCATTAAGATCACTTATTAAATTTTTGTTATAAAGTTTATTTTCTGTAAATATATTCCAATTATTTTTCCAAGTTCCCCATCCCCATGGGGAAGTCAACGAACTAAATGAAGAGCTTTTTTTTGTATTTAGTAATTGTGGGTGACCCCAGCCACTAATTGCCCACACTTTGTCATTATCTTTATATTTTTGCAACGAGGTATTCATAAAATTTAAAAAGTTTTTACCCAAAATCAAATCATCTTCTAAAACAATCACTGTTTCTGAATCTTGTAAGACTTGAGAAATTCCATGAATAATGTTAAATTTACAGCCATAATTTTTTTCTCGAAAATTTACAAATTTTTCTTTAAATCCCCAATCTTTATTTACAACTTGTAAAGTTTCTGAAATTAATTCATTATTTTTATCATCGTATCCATCAATAAAAAAAATAACCTTTGAATACAAAGATTCAGAATTTTTGCAAAGAGATTCAAGCATTCTGTTCATATGCTCTGGCCTATTAAAACCAAATACAACGATTGGGGCAAACTCCATATATGAAAATTATATACTTTATATATTTTTTTCAAATTTAAAAACATATCATTAAGTCATTAAAAAATAACTCTAAAATATTAACTAATGATATTTATACTAAGTTAAAGTGAAGCAAGTTAAACAAATAATTCAAGATGTAATTTATATATCAAAAATTACCAAAACTAAAAATAAAAAGATACTTACTTTAATTTCTGTATTCTTATCTCAGTTGAGTGCCCTAACTGATATTTTTATAATTGCTATATTTTCTGTTTTAATTGCTGAACAATATACTTCAATAAATTTTGTAAATAATATTTTAGACTTTTTTGTGAAAAACAAATTGATAATTATTGTTTTAGTTTCTTTTAGATATGTATTTCAGTATTTACAAAAGACTATCCTTTACAGAATAGAGTTAAGCGTTAATAAAAATTTAAAAATTCATATATTAAAAGAAATATTTGATAAGAGGAATTATTCAGTTTCTGATTCTTATTACTTTATAAATGTTATTTCAATGCATGTTTCTTATTTCTTCTCAAGCTTTGCTTCATTCTTGAATAATGTTTTACAAATAATGATTTATACAACCTATCTTGTTATTACCGATCTGAATACAGTATTTGTTTTTGGCGTTGGTGTATTATTTTTAGCATTTCCAATAAAAAAAATATTAGATAAAGCTCGCTTATTTATGCACGAATCTTTTGAAAAAGGACAAGAATCTAATAAAGAAGTTGAGAGAGTTGTTGATAATTTATTGTTGATAAAAATTCTTAAAAAAGATGATTATGAAATTGATAGGTTTTCAAACACCATTCAAGAATACATTTTCAACTTGTACAATAATTTTAAATTTGGTGTGATCAATTCATTTTTGCCAAGTTTTTTTACTTTATTTATGCTTTCTACAATTCTTGCATTAACTTCTTACGCTAAATCTTTGACCTTAGATTTTATAGGAGTAACGCTAAGACTTTTTCAATCATTAAGTAATCTCACTACCTCTTTAAATCAAATAATTAATTCTCATGTACATATTGAAAAATTTTACGAAATTGAAAAAAACAAAGAAATAGAAAATACAACTAATTTCAAAATCATAAATGAGAATTACATAGGTTTAACTAATGTAAATTTTAAATATTTAAACAGTGATGTAAACATATTCGAAGATCTTAGTTTCAAAATTAATAGAAATACTCATACTGTAATAACTGGCACTAATGGTTCTGGAAAAAGTACTCTTTTGGGTTTACTTGCTGGTGTCTTTTACCCAAACTCAGGTGAAGTTTATTCATTTTCAAATAAATTTGGATACATTGGTGCAACACCACTAATTTTTAATTCTTCTTTAAGAGATAACATAATGTACGGCAATGACTTAGAAGTGAAAAATGAGCAAATTATCGATATGTTGAAACTTTTGCAAACATTTAAAGAGGAGCAAAGTTATGAATTAAATAATATCATAAGTAACAAGACACTTTCTAGTGGACAAATGCAAAAAATTGCATTTGTGAGAGCATTAGTTGCAGATCCGGATATATTACTGCTTGATGAGGCAACTGCAAATTTAGATGAAAATTCTAAAGAGATAATTTTTGATATTTTAACTAATAAAAATATTACAATAATAAATTCTACCCATGATCCTGATAGGTTTAAAAAAGTAGATGTCAATCTAAACATTGATATCAAAAATGAAAAAAGAGTTATTGAAGAAAAAAAGCTCCTTTGAAATGAAAAAGCTTTTAGTTATTCATAACAATTACCAAATTCCCGGCGGTGAAGACTCTAATATTCACGATGAAATTAGTCATTTAGGTAAAGAGTACGAAGTCAAGTATTTAGAATTCAATAATTTAGAAAAATTTATTTTTTCTGATTTATTAAGTCTTGTAATAAGAACAAATTTGATTTCAAATAGGTTGTTAAAAAAAGAATTAGACAGCTTTAAACCAGACGCTGTTTATATTCACAATACTTGGTTTAAAGCTAATTTAGGTATTTTTAAAATTTTAAAAAAAAGAAATATAAATACTTTATTTAAAGTTCATAATTTTAGATATGATTGCTCAAGGTTTTTTCTTGCGTCAAACCACTTAAGAGGAAAAACAATTTGCAACGCATGCTTTTTCGATAAAAAAAATAGAATTTTCAATAAATATTACGATGATTCATATTTAAAGTCAATGCTGTTAATATTTTATTCAAAAAAATTATTTAGGATTATTCAAAGTTACCCTTTAAAAGTAATCGTTTTAACAAATTTTCATAAAGATTATATGGGTTCAATAGGAGTGCCAAACTCTAAAATATATACATATTGCAATCCTATTTCTCTTGATAGTATCAAAAATAACTTTACTAAAAAAAATAAGTATGTAGTTTATGCTGGAAGACTAACAAAAGAAAAGGGTATAGAAAGTCTATTAGAATCCTGGGTGTCTGCTGAACCTAAAAACTTCAAATTAAAAATTATCGGAACTGGCAGCTTAAAATCTACATTATTAAATAAATATAAAAAAAACGATATTGAATTCCTCGGAGAGCTATCAAATAAAGACACTTTATTACAAATTCAAGAATCTTCAGCTGTGATTACAGCTACTAAAATGTATGAAGGACAACCAAGGCTATTGTGCGAAGCCTCAAGTTTTGGAATACCATCTATTTATCCTTCATTTGGAGGAATGGATGAATTTTTTCCAAAAGATTATAAATTTTCATTTAAACAGTTCGATTATGAAGATTTGAAATCAAAAATTTTAGAACTAAAAAATGAAAACAAGTTAAAAGAAGCTGGTATTGATGTTTATGAAAAAATTACAAATAAATTAAATCAAAACGATTTATTAGATCAATTTAAAGAAATTATTGATGATGAGTATGTCTAATAAGTCAAAAATTTCTGTAATTATGTCTGTAAAAGATTCTCAGGAATCAGTATCGAACGCTATTGAAAGTATTTTAATGCAATCGTATCCAAATTTTGAGTTTCTTATAATGGATGATTTTTCAAATGACAATACATTAAAAATAATAGAAAAATTTAAGTTAGAGGATAACAGGATAAAAATTTTCAAAAATAAAAGAAACCTAGGGTTAACAAAATCATTAAATATATTGATCAAAAACTCAAAAGGAGAGTTTATTGCAAGACAAGATGGTGATGATATTTCTTTTCGAGATAGATTAGAAAGCCAGATGAATTATTTAGTGTCAAATAATTTAGATGGCTGCACAACTCAGGCTATTTCAACTCAAAACTCAAAAATATTACATAATAAATCAAAATTTCTACCAAAAAAGTATTTAATTAAATTTAAGAACCCTTTTATTCATGGTTCATTAGTCATTAGAAAACAAACTATGGAGAGAATTAATTATTATGATGAAGATTTTTATTACGCTCAGGATTACAAGTTATTTACAGATTTAATAAAATCTGGATTCAAAATTAATATTCTTAATAAGGCTTTATATCAGCTAAACACAGAAAATAATATTTCATCATTAAACAAAATACAGCAAAAATATTATGCGGACTGTGTCAGAAATAATATTAAGCCGAATCAAGATTATTGAACCCTTTAATACAAATATCTAACATTTGATGAAAAGTAGTTTTTGTTTCCCAATTAAATTCATTTTTTAATTTTGATGGATCTGATACTATTCGCAAAGGATCGCCTTCTCTCAATAGGTCTTGATTAATTTCTATATAATTGTTCCAATCTAAATCAAAATATTCGAAGATATAACTAACCATGTCTTTTATAGAGTTTCCCTTGCCAGAACCTATTACATAGTCAAAACTTTCCCCTTTAGTAGTAACTTGATAAACCGCATTCACCGTGTCAGAAGCATAAGTCCAATCTCTAATGTATTCAAGACTTCCTAAAGCTAAACGCTCATTTGGATCAGATAATATTTTTTTTACTGAAGAAATAATTTTCATAACAAGGTAATTTCTATTTCTAAATTCTGATTCATGATTAAACATAATCCCTGAATAAATAGGCCAGTCAAAGTTTTCTCTTATTTCTTTAACTCTCAGATGATTGATCAATTTTGCTTCAGCATACGGAGAGTTTGGATTAAAAGAAGAATTTTCATTTAGATTATTTTCATTTACTCCAAACATTTCAGATGATGAAGCTTGAAAAAATCGAGGAAAATTATTTGTTTCAATTAATGCAGTAGTTAAATTATCAAATATTTTAGTTATTGAATTTTTACTTTCATTGTTTGTAAAGGATTCATAGACAGAACTAGGTCCTGATAAGTTGTAAACAATATCTGGATTGTGATGCGATATAAAATTTTTAACGTTTGCATAATCTTCTAGATTTAAATTGAAAATATCTATATTCTCGTGATTAAATAATCCTAAATAATTTAACTTTTTATAGAATACTTTATGTGATTTTGATCTTGATACTCCTATTACATTTACATCAGGTTTTTTTTGAAGCAAAAATTTTGTTAGGAATACTCCATCTTGACCTGATATTCCTGTAATTAAGATTTTTTTCATATTTGTAGTTTAAAGCAAGTAATAGAATTAAATATATATATATATATTTATGAAAATATTTTTAAGCAACATTAACGAATCCTGGGTGGTTGATAGGTTTAGAGACGATTGGTATGAGCATAATAAAGAGATATCAACTAATTCAATAAAAAAATCTGATATTATATGGATTATTTCTCCTTGGGTTTGGAAAAATATTAAAACAAAATATCTAAAAGATAAAAAAGTTGTTTGTTCAATTTATCATATAGATTTTGAAAAATTTACAGATAAAGATGAAAAAGAATTTTATATGCGTGACAAATTTGTTGACATTTATCATGTCATATCCAATAAGACAGTTGCGGAACTTAAAAAATTAACAAATAAAAAAATTGTATCTATTCCTTTTTGGGTAGACCAAAATTTATTCTTTGACATACAAAATAAAGAAGATTTAAGGAAAAAATATAAATTTAACAATCAAGATTATTTAATTGGTAGCTTTCAAAGGGATACAGAAGGAAGTGATCTTATCAATCCAAAATTAATCAAAGGACCTGATATTTTTTTAAAAATTGTTACCGAACTATTTCAACAAAATAATAACTTAAAAATCGTATTGACTGGAAAAAGAAGAAATTATCTGATAAAAAACTTTGAAGAGAGGGGAATACCATATAAATATTTTGAAATGGTAAACAGCACTAATTTAAATGAACTATACAATATTTTAGATCTTTATCTTGTCACTTCAAGACTGGAAGGTGGACCACAGGCGATTTTAGAATGTGGTATTTCTAAAACACCAATTCTATCAACAAATGTAGGTGTAGCTCCAGAAATTTTAAGTAAAAAATCTATTTTTAAAATTGATGAGTTCAATATAGCTAAAGTTGATGTTGAGCATGCTTATGAAAATAGTCTTAAATTTACTATTCCACTTGGCATGAAAAGATATTTAGAAATGTTTGAAGGGCTGAATGAAAGTTAGTATTGGTTCGAGGGTGGTAGAAGGTCCTTGGGGCGGAGGAAATCTATTTGTTAAAAACTTAAGCAAATATTTGATAAAAGCTGGTCATAAAGTTATTTACGATCTATCTGAACCAGGAATTGACTTAATTGTTTTAACGGACCCAAGAAGCCGAAAAGAATCAACATCAACATATAATCACGAAGAAATAAAGCAATATAAGAAATATGTAAAAGAAGACACAATCGTAGTCCAAAGAATTAATGAATGTGACGAACGTAAAGGAACAACAAACATAAATGAATTTTATTTACAAGCAAGTAATGTTGCAGACCATGTAATTTTTGTAAGCTCATGGCTTGAAGAGATTTATTTGAATCTTGGAATGAGTTCAGATAAGACTTCAGTAATATTATCAGGCTCTGATGAAAAAATTTTTAATCCTGAAGGTTCAGCAAAATTATATTCCACACAAAAAGTAAAGTTATTAACTCATCACTGGAGCTCCAATAGAAATAAAGGATTCGATACTTATGAGCTTATAAACCAAATGATTGATACAAAAAAATGGAAGGATAAACTTGAATTTACATACATTGGAAATACTGATGAAGATTATAAATTGCATAATACCAGATTGATTAAACCTCTTGCCGGTCAAGACTTATCTAACGAAATAAAAAAACACCATATTTACGTTACCGGTTCTTTAAATGAACCTTCTGGCAATCATCATATTGAAGCAGCACAATGTGGTCTCCCTATTCTTTATATAGAGAGTGGAGGCATTCCGGAATATTGCGATGGATTTGGAATCGGATTTACTCATGATTTTGAAGCAAAATTAGAAAAAATAATTACAGAATATGATAAATACAGGCAAAATATGAAAAGCTATCCATTTAATTCTGAAATAATGTGTAAAGAGTATCTAGATTTGTTTAATGAATTATTAAAGTCTAAGGATTATTCTTTTTCAGAAAAAATTAATTACTTCAAATATTTTTATTTGACTAAGCAAAAAATCATAAAAGTACTGAGAGATAGGCTATATTTTAAAGCTAAATATATATTTAGTAGTAATGTAAGGAGGTTTATTAAAAAAAATGGATAAAAAATTTTTTAAAGAAGCACCATTTTCTGGATTAGAATTTATAAAGCAATTAAAAACTCAATCTAAATTTAACTTTAAACCAGCCAATGAAGGTCTAACAAAATATGGAAAATCACTTTCATTGGGCTTTAGCTGTTTAGCTCTGAAATCTTACTACATGACTTCTGAATGGAGTAAATTATCAGAAAACGAAAAAATAAACTGGCTAAGTTTTATAAATTCATTTCAAGTAGAAAGCTCAAGATTTACTAGAAATTCTTATATTGATGATGAAATGATAAAAAGTTACTTGAATCGTAGTTTAAATACAAAAGTCAAAGACTTTCTTAAAAATTCTCTTAACTTATTACCAAATTATAATTTTGATTCTGTAAATAGTAGATTAAATAAAGCAATTAATGCGGAAACTAAGCAAGCAGTTTCTACATTATATGAAGTAGGTTCTGCAAATAAAAACAAGATAGATGAAATATATTATGAAGGAGACAGTCATATCGATTATTTGAAAAATCTCGATTGGTCAAAACCGTGGTCTTCTGGTGCCCAATTTTCTTCAATGTGTGTTTTCTCAACAACCCAGGACCTTGATTTAAAAAAGGATCTTGAAATTTTTATAGATGGTTTAGCTGATTTAAATACTGGTTCTTATTTTACAAAATACCCGAATAGTAATAGGGAAATTATTAATGGTGCAATGAAAGTCATCTCTGGACTTGATTGGATAGATAAAGAGATCCATAATCCAAAACAACTAATTGATTTTTGTTTAAATAACTCACCTATTCTCGAAGGTTGTGATGTAGTTGACTTTGTTTATGTATTGTATAAGTGTTCAAGACAAGAAGGTTATAGAAAAAAAGAAATTGCAATTCTTTTTGAAAATATTCTTAATGAATTGAGGAAATTATACGTCAAAAAAGACGGAGGTTTTTCTTATTTTATTGGCAAATCACAGACACATTATTACGGAGTTGAAATAACTGAAGGTAATAATTGTGCCGATTTACATAGTACAACTTTGTGTATTTGGTCGATAATAATGATTTTAGATTTATTAGAAGAAATTGAACCAAATATGAATATAATAAAACCTTAATAAATATTTTTGAGGAAATTTTGATTGAGCCACTTGTAAAAAATAAGTTTTTTAAGTCGTCTGTATTTATTTTTTTTATTTCAGTTTTTTTATTTGCTAGATCTTTTATGGGAGTTTATATTTTTGGATTCAGAATAGGTGAGCTTGCTATGGGATTTTCTTTATTAATATTTATTATTTCAATATTTACATTTTTAAAATCAGATTTTCTAAACAAATCTAATAATAAAATATTTTTTTCTACTTTTGTTCTAATAGTTAGTGTATTTATTGTTAATGCTTTTATTATTGGCACTTCAATAAATACATATACATTTAGATCCTCTTCTTATATTTGGACAACAGGGTTTTTATTTTTTGGATATCAATATTTTAAGTTTAATAATTTAAGTAAATATTATTTATATGTTGGTTTTCCAGTATTAATTTATATATACTTTTTTTCAATTTATGGACTTCCTCAAACAATAATTGATTTTATATTATCAATTTCTGATAAATTTGAACCTCACAAGGGATCAGATTTATTAATAATATACGTAACCATTCTTTTTGTTACGAATAAATTGTCTGTTGATAAAAGAAGAGGTTTGGAAATCTTTATATTATTTACAAGTCTTTACTTTCCATTGATGCTTTTTAAAAGTAGAGCATCATTTATTGCATTCTTATTTTTTACAATTTGCGAATTATTTTATTTTAAACAAAATTTTAAAAGCAACTATAAAAGAAATTTGATTTTAATATTTTTAGCAATTTTTATATTTTTTCAATCAGTATTTTTTGTTTCTGGATCAGGGTTTATTAAAGCTGATGAGATAGAGGCAGAAGTTGAATATGTGGCAACATACAGAAACGATCCTGATGAAGAGGTATTTAAGCTGTTTTACATTGCCGAAGACACTCTTGGATCAAGAACAACAAGAATATTTTCTAGTGATAATAATTTAAATTGGAGATTACAAATTTGGCAAGATGTACTGTTCGACCTCTTAAACAAAAATCAAATAATTTTTGGATATGGATATGAAAATATAATACCAGCTATGTTGGATGAAGGAAGAAGTGGTTTAGATAGACTAAATGAAAATGTACATAATTATGTTGTAACTTTATTTGCTAGAGGTGGAATTGCTACTGTTGTTTTATATGGTTTTCTTTTCTACATGTTAATAAAGACTTATAGAGAGCAAACAAAGTCAAATTACCTTCTTGTTTACTTAATTCCAATTATATTTAATTCACTTTTTGATGTCGCAATGGAAAATTCACACTTTCCATTAATTTTTTACTTTTGTTTAGGCATGCTGTTTCACAAAAATAAATTATTTAATAATTATTAATGTTTAGAGTTAAACTTGAAGTGAAAATATGAAAGCATTTATTACTGGAGTAACGGGACAAGACGGGTATTATTTAGCAAAACTGTTACTCGAAAAAGGCTATGAAGTTCATGGCATTATAAGAAGATCCTCAAACTTTAATACTGATAGATTGGATTCGTTAATTTCTGAGTATGGAGAAGATGATACTTTAAAACTTTATTATTCAGACTTACTCGATGCATCATCACTTAATAATTTAATTAATTCGATAGAGCCTGATGAAATTTATAACTTAGCTGCCCAATCACACGTTGCTGTTTCATTTAAAAACCCCTTGTATAGTGCTCAGACAAGTGTAATTGGTCCAATTACGCTTCTTGAAGCAGTAAAGAATAGTAAAAAAGAAATTAAGTATTACCAAGCTTCTTCATCAGAAATGTTTGGTGGAGTAGATGAAAGTTCATTAAATGAAAATTCAAAGTTTATACCTAAAAGTCCATATGCAGTTGGCAAGGTTTTTGCTCACGAAATAACAAAAGTCTACAGAGAATCATATGGATTGTTTGCTGTAAATGGAATATTGTTCAACCATGAATCACCATTTAGGGGAGAGACTTTTGTTACAAGAAAAATTACACGTGCTGTTGGAAGAATCAATAATGGTCTTCAGAATAAAGTAACTCTTGGCAATTTAGACGCATATAGAGATTGGGGTTTTGCTGGAGATTATGTAAATGGTATGTACCTCATGATGCAACACTCAATGCCAGACGATTGGGTTCTAGCAACAGGAGAAACCCACAGTGTAAGAGAGTTTGCAGAGTTGGCATTTAAAGAAATAGGATTGAACTATGAGGACTATGTTGTTACAGATTCAAGATATCAAAGACCGAACGAAGTAAATCATTTATTAGGTGATCCATCTAAAGCAAAAAGTGAATTAGGTTGGGAATTAAAAACTTCATTTTCAGATCTAGTAAAGCTAATGGTCGAGCAAGACATTTTAGTTGCTGAGAAAGAAAAAATTTTAATTGATAAAGGATTTTTAAAACCTACGTGGGAATTTTCAACAAATATTTAAACTTTATTCTTTAAATACCATTTATATACCGAACTTAACCCCTCAGAAAGATTAATAACAGGCTTCCAACCTTTAGAAATCAATTTTGTAGAATCAAGTAGTTTTCTAGGATTTCCATCCGGCATGCTTGTATTAAAGATTATCTCACCTTCGTAATTTATTACATTTTTAATTTTTAAAACAAGATCATTTATAGAAATTTCTTCGTTACTTCCAACGTTTAAAACTTGTTCTGAAAATAAATCATTCTTTAGAATATACCCAATAGCGTTTGTTAAATCATCAACATGCATAAATTCTCGTAATGGTTTTCCAGTACCCCAGACCTCAAAAGTACTATCGTTATTTATTTTTGCATTATGCATTCTATGAATTAGCCCTGGAATCACATGGCTATTAATTTCTGAAAAATTATCATTAGGTCCATAAAGATTTGTTGGCATTAGGTTTATTATTTTGTGTCCAAATTGTTTTGTAATAGCATCTCCTATTTCAATTGCAGTTAACTTAGCCATTGCATAAGGAGAATTAGTAGGCTCTAGTTTTCCAGTCAGGAGACTATTTTCTTTTATAGGCACATCTGCTCCAAGTGGGTAGATACAACTACTACCTAAATTAATAACCTTTACATTTTCAAAAGAAATTAGACTTTCCAAAATATTTATATTTATTTTTAGGTTATCTAAAATAAATTCAGTTCTTTGAGTATTGTTTGCTTGAATTCCTCCAACTTTTGCAGCTGCATTAATAACAACATCTGGATTAGTTAATTCAATTTTTTTTAATGTATCACTTGCTGAAAACAAGTCTGTGTCATCCCTAGTAGATGGGAAAATTTCACTATTTGTAATAATTTTTGATAAATTATTTACTAAAGATGAACCTACTAGACCACTTGAACCAAATATAAGTATTTTCATAATATAACGATATCAAATAATCTTAATATTAAAACTTTATTATTTATTCAAAATCAAAGAGATTCTTTAAATGAAGATTGGGTATATGATTAAATCATGTGTGGTTTTCTTGGAATAATATCTAAAAGCGATTTCAATATAAAAATACTAGATGAACCAAATAATCATATTGTCTGTAGAGGTCCCGATAATACACAAAAGCTTGAATTCTCAAGTAATAGTTTTTTTTGTTCGTTGGTTTTTAACAGACTTTCTATTTTAGATCTATCAGAAAATGCAAATCAACCAATGACATCTTTACTAACTAAATCGAATGTAATGTTCAATGGTGAAATATATAATCACCAAGAGCTCAGGAAAAATTTACAATCAAATGGTGTTAGATTTCAAACTAGCCATTCTGATACCGAAGTAATTTTGCATGGTTTAGATTTAGAAGGTATTGAATTTATAAACAAACTTAGGGGCCAATTCTCTATTTACTACTTTGACAACAGAAACAAAAAACATTATTTAATTAGAGATAGAGTTGGTCAAAAACCCCTCTATTATGCAAAAAATAATCAATCTATAGTGTTTGGTTCAAATCTTTCGGCAGTAAAAGAATTATCTGAGTCAGGAACTCTAGATTATCAACAAATTAATAACTATATTAAATATGGAATTGTTGGAGGAAAGAATACATTATACAAAAATATTTATAAAGTTCTCCCAGCTGAAATCATAGAAATAACTATATCGAACAAAATTGATTTAAGTAGTGAAAAATATTGGGACATTTCAACTAAAGTAGATGATCTTAAATTTGAAGAAGATGAATTTTTCTCAGTCTTTTCTGAATCAGTCGACATAAGATTAAATGCAGATGTACCGGTAGCTAATTTTCTAAGCGGTGGGTTAGATTCTACATCTATTGTGAAAAATATGTTTGAAAACAATAATAGTATTAATACCTTTACTGTTGGGACTGATAGCACAAAATATGATGAAAGTAATTGGGCTAAAAAAGTCTCAGAAAAATATAATACAAACCATCAAACCGTAACAATACCATCTAATTTAAATATTGACTTTGTTGATAAAATTATAAATTCAATGGATGAACCTTATGCTGATCCATCAATTGTTCCTTCATATATGATTTCAAATGAGATATCTAGTTATTACAAAGTAGCTATTTCAGGTGATGGAGGGGATGAATTATTAGGAGGTTATGAAAGAACAAAGCTTTCTCTTAACAAAACAAATTATTTTAAAGAATATTTTTCTAAGATATATGATATTTATCCATCTTTTTTAGGTACAGGAGCTAATTTTCTATCAAAAAGTAATGAATTATCTGTAAGATACAAATCATTTCTTGAAGATAAAAACTTTCTTAAGCTTCTTAAAATTAATTCACAAGACACTGATAACTATGTAAATATAATTAATGAAATAGATGACTATAAATCTTTGCTTTTAGCTGATTATCAATTTTTCCTACCAGATATGATGTTGTTTAAAATCGATAGAATGTCGATGGCAAATTCTCTTGAAGTCAGATCTCCCTTTGTTGATCACAAACTTGTTGAATATATTTTATCCCACAACACTTCTTATAGAAAAGACAATGAAAATAAAGAACTTTTAAAGAAATATTTACTGCAAGATTTTAATCAAGAATTTGTTTATAGAAAGAAACAAGGTTTTGTATTTGATTTAGAAAGTTGGATTTATAATAATCTAGATTATTTTTACGATTATATATTGAGTAGTACAAAATTAAAAGTTTTAGATTTGAGTTCATTGAAATTATTGCGGTTTAATAAATCAAGAGTAAATTCACAAAGAATATGGAAACTATACGTTCTAGAAAAGTTTATTTAGTTATTGATAAATAATCTTTATGTGTTTTGGAAACCAAAAGTTCAAGTGAATTATTTTTAGCAATATCATTGAAAGCATTTTTAGATATAGTATTCAATTTTTTATCATATTTTTTTATTTCTAAGAATAAATTTAGTAAACTATTTTTGCCTAAATTAAATAAGTAACCATTATGCTTGTTTTCAATAATCTCACTATGATTTTCTATATTGCTAGCTAATACAATACAACCCGAAGACATTGCTTCCAAGACTGTTTTTGGATTTCCTTCATATAAAGATGGAGTTACAAAAAATTTATAATTTTGATAAATTTTTGTTAAGTCGTCATGAGGTAAGTTTTCATATATATTTAATTCAACATTGTGTTCTTCTGCTGTTTTTTTTAATTTATCAAGATTTTTTCCAGAACCATAAATATCAATTATCAATTTATTTTTGGTATTTTTAAATTCTTTTATGAAGTATTCATAATTCTTTTGATCTTCAAGACGACCAACACTTAATAGTCTATTCTCATGCCTATTTGTAAAATCATACAATTCTGTCTCATAAACCCAGTTTGGCCTTAACCTTATTTTTTTATTTAGTTTCAAATTTTTCTTATCACTTTGACTGGTTACTGTATATATATCTGAGACCAATAAGCTAATTTTTGTTAAAAATTTATATAGTAATTTTACAAAAAAACCTTTTTTTTCATGTTTTGCAAATTCATGCATATCATAACCTGTTCTTACAAGTAACTTTTTTTTCATAATTACTTTACATATTATTGGAACCCATGATCCTAAAAGCTGATGTTGGTGCAAAATATCACCGTTTTTAATTAAGTGTCTTATTTTGAATGGAATTTTGAAAGAGTATAAGTATCTTTTAATCCGATTCTTTTCATATTTAATCAGTGAATAAACAGGAATGATTTTAGAGTCTTTTATTTCAATATTAAAATTTAAATCTCTGCTATCTCCATATGTAACAAATGTAAACTTTGTTCCAAAATCTTCATTCATTTTTTTATACAATGCTAATTCTCTTTTCAAAGTTCCAGAATCATTCCAAGTATTTAAAGAGTATCCGTAAGTAGAGAAAACTATTATTTCCATATATTTCATGATATTCATTTGTATCATTATGAAAACAATTTATAAGACAAAAATTATAAAACTGTATTATTAAATAGAAAATGGAAAATCTTACTTATATTTTTGCTGGCAATAGAAGAACAAATTATTTAAACAATAGTTACCAATCAAAGGACTTTTATTACGGGTTATTTTCTTTTGATAAAAATAAATTCAACATAAATATAATCGAGATGGAAGACTACTCGGGGT
>CEQY01097584.1_pt1 | contig 26257 bp, 23 predicted proteins | sample 361391 | NCBI WGS metagenome assembly CEQY01 (sample SAMEA2621075, study PRJEB7988) | marine metagenome | isolation source: saline water (ENVO:00002010), including | reverse complement strand
GATGTGAAATAGGAGATGATTCTTTCATTGGACCATTCGTTGAGATCCAAAAAAATGCTGTTATTGGAAAAAATTGTAAGGTCCAATCGCATTCTTTCGTTTGTGAGCTTGTAACAGTTGGAGATAATTGCTTTATTGGTCATGGAGTTATGTTTATCAATGATAAGTTTTCTAATGGATCTCCGGCCCAAGGAGATAAATCTAAGTGGCAATCAACTTTTATATCAAATAATGTTTATATTGGTAGCAATTCAACTATTCTTCCTGTAACAATTTGCTCTAATGTAGTCATCGGTGCGGGCTCTGTAGTTACCAAAAATATTGATAAACCTGGAACATATGCTGGGAATCCGGCACTGAGGATAAAAAAGTGAAAGTACCGTTCAATGATCTTAATCTTCAACATAATGCAATAAGAGATGAAATAGATAATCTTTTTAATTCAATACTTGAATCTTCAGCATTTATTAGAGGAGAGTATGTGGAAAAGTTTGAAGAAGACTTTGCAAGGACATCTGAAAGAAATTTTTGTGTTTCATGTGCAAATGGCACAGATGCGCTTTACATTGCTATGAAAGCCTTAGGTATTATGGATGGAGATGAGGTAATCGCTCCTGCCCATTCTTGGATATCAACTACTTCAACTATTACCCAGGCAGGAGGTAAGGTAGTTTTTTGTGATACAGATGATAAAACATACACAATTGATCCTAAACTAATTGAGGATAAGATTACTCCTAAAACTGTTGGAATTATTCCAGTACATCTATTTGGTCAGCCTGCTGATATGGATCCAATAATTGAGTTAGCTAAGAAATATAATTTATGGATAATAGAAGATTGTGCTCAGGCACACCTTGCAAAATATAAAGGTAAACAGGTTGGAACCTTTGGAGATTTTGGAACATATTCCTTCTATCCAGGAAAAAATTTAGGCGCCATTGGTGATGCAGGAGCCATTGTTACTAATAACAAAGAGCTCTCAGAGAAAGTAGCTACAATCGCTAGGCATGGAGGCTTAAAAAAAGGGGATCACATTATTGAAGGAATAAATAGCAGAATGGACGGAATCCAGGCAGGAATCTTATCAATTAAATTAAGATATCTTAATGAATGGACAAATCTTAGAAGGAGAGCCGCAAGTATTTATGGAGATTTTCTTAGCAACAATGAATTTGTTGGAAAACCTTATGAAGCAGAAGATAGATCTCATAGTTATCACTTATATGTCATTCAGTCTGAAAGAAGAGATGAGCTAGCTAAGTTTCTAAATCAAAATGAAATCGGAACAGTAATTAATTATAAAACAGCTTTGCCTTTTTTAGAGGCATACAAAAGATATGGACATTCCCCAAGTGATTTCAAAAATGCATACACAAATCAGTCAAGAATTCTTTCAATACCAATTTTCCCTGATATAAATGATGACCAAATAGAATTCGTTTCTAATAAAATAAGAGACTTTTTTTATAATTTAGACTAGCTGTTTTAAATTTCCACTAAAATATCTTTTATGAGAATCTTTTTCATTTCCCCAACTAGTAGTCAGCCACGTTTCCATAAAAGAGCAAAGCTTCTTAATTCTTATATACCAGTAAGCATTTTTGCTTTTCAAAGAGGATTATATGAAGAAAATACATTCCCAGAGGATTTAGACTTTACTAAACTTGGAAAAATAAAAGATGGTAATTATTTTGATCGATTAAAGAATATCCTTACTGCGATCAAGAAAATAAGAAATCATAAAAGGATTTATAGGAATGAAGAACTAATTTTTTATGCTTTAAGCTTAGATTCTCTTTTAATTGCAAAGCTATCCGGAATTAAAAAAGGCTTTTATGAAATTGGAGATATAAGATTTTTAAGAGACAAAATCAATTTGTTTTCAATCATAGAAGCTTTATTAATAAGGTCAATTGATGGAGTTGTGGTTACATCTCCCTCTTTCACAGAATTAGTCAAACCAAAGAAATTCTATAAAAGTAAGACTCCTTTTTATCTAATAGAGAATAAAGTTATCAATTCTTTGAAGAGACCAAAAATTATTAATGAAGAATTGAGCAATAAATCTAAAATTAGGATTGGTTTGATAGGTTTCTTTAGATATAGGCTACCAATTTTGAGAGTAGTTAGATTTTTGGATGCAAATAAAGATCTTTATGAACTCCATTGTTGGGGTGATGGAGCTATAAAAAGCCTGATTAGGGATAGCAGAAATGAAAGTATTTTTTATTATGGCAGCTTCAAGAATCCTGATGATTTGGAGAAGATTTATAGTTCAGTTGATCTTAATTTTACTGTTTATGGAGGAGACCCCTCATCGGAGATAGGCGTAAGGCATGCATTACCAAACAAGTATTATGAATCTGCATTTTTTCATGTTCCAATTATTTGTAGGTCAAATACAAAAGTTGCAGAAAAAAGTTTGCAAAAAGGTATTGGATTTGAAGTAGATATTCATTCACAAGAATCTTTCAATCACGATATGCTAGCAATTACCAGAAATAAAATAACTACTGCAACAAGAAATTGTTTTGATGTATCAAATGATGAAATTTATGATGATAGTAAAATAATTATTGAAAGCATGCTTAGAGAAAATGATTTCATTGAATAGAATATTAAAAAATAATTTTGTAAAGAATGTATTAAATGTATCTTTCTTTACAATATTAGCTCAAGTTGTCGGGATAATTTCTTTACCAATAATTACCCGAATTTATTCTCCCTCTGACTTTGGGCTTTATTCTTTTTTCGTAACTGTTATGTCAATATCTGGCCTTGTTGCAACTGGTAAATTTGATAGCGCTATTTTAGTTTCTGAAAACAAAACAAAAAGAAAAAATCTTATGAAGATTATTTTTTTGATTTCTATTAGCGCTAGTCTTTGTTTTTTAGCTCTTTTTTTTATTATTGATCTCTTTAATTTAGAAATTTTTCAGCTTGAAAATAAATATGAATTATTATCTCTAGCACTCTTAAGTATTATCTTTTATGCTAATAGCGCATCTTTCACCTTTTGGCATAATACCAAATCGAGATATACGCTTCTTGGCATAGGACAACTTTTAAGAGCATCATCAGCTGCAATAATAAAAATTTCCTTGGGGGTAGGGGCTACAATAACGGGAGCTGGCTTAATCTATGGTTATGTAGCATCACAAGCTATTCTTTTAATATTATTTTTTACCATTTTCTTCATTAATGACTTGCAAAGAAATAATTTAATTCCAAAAAAAGAAGACCTTTTGCAACATATTTCATCATTCAAAGAGACAATAAAAGAATACAAAGACTTCCCTAAATTTGCTCTGCCAACCGATTTTATTTCTCACGTCTCTTCTCAAGCTCCAATTCTCTTAACAGGCCCAATCTTTGGAGGAACAACTCTTGGATTTTTTGCTCTTGCAAGAACAATATTAGGCCTCCCTACTCAAATTTTAGGAAGCGCTGTAAGAACTGTATTTCAAAGAGAGGCCGCTAAGGAGTTTAATAAAAATGGAACCTGTAAAAAGGTATTCTTAAATACCTTTTTTATTTTATCTGGAGTAGCTTTGTTTCCCTGCATAATCACAATGCTTTATGCTGAGCCAATTTTTGTTTTCATTTTTGGAGTGGAGTGGGAAATTGCTGGAACCTATTGTGAGATATTAGCTCCATTATTTTTTATACGAATGGTATCAAAACCTCTTAATTTTATGTTTCACCTATCTGGCCATTTAAAATTTGACCTACAACTTATGAATATTTTTTTAGTTTTTAGCGCAATCTCATTCTTTTTTGGTTGGCATTACGACTCTGCAATAATTGCCTTTACCTTGATTTCAGCTTTACATTCAATTGGATATTTAATCTATTTATTTTTTTCATATAAGTTTGCCTCAGGATTTAGGCTTTCATCCTATAAGAAGACGTAAAATATCTTATTATGAAAAATATATTACTTTTAGTCAGCTATTTTCCACCAGACAATCATGTTGGCGCATGGAGATGGGCTAGGCTAACAAAAAAGTTGGCAGATAAGGGTTATAAAATTCATGTTGTTTCTATTAATAATAAAAATAAAGATTATGGAATCAAAAAAATAAAAGGAGTTCATGAAGTTCAAAGGATTAAAAACCCATACAGACGTTCGATTAGGCATCTTTATTCAAGATATAAATCTAGTTTTTCTTACACCCGCAAAACCGAAGTGAGTGGCAATAATTTGAACAAACCACCTTCTAAAAGAAAGTATGAAGAATTAACAAATCTTGGGAAAATAAGAAGATTTATTTCTTTATTAATTGATTTCCCAGATTTTTCTTGGTCTTCATCAATTTATTATTTTAAAGAGGGCTCGAGAATCATTGAAAGAAACCAGATTGATATTATTATAGGCTCTCATCCATATGTTTCTTGTATAAAGGCTGCAAATGAGCTCTCATTAAAATATAAAATTCCATGGATTGCAGACCTGAGAGATGGCTGGTCAGGAAACTTGTTTACGCCATATTCAGATTTTAGGCTTCTCTTCAGCCTTCTTAAAAGAAAAGAAGAAAAACTTCTCAAAGGATCCTCAAAAGTTGTAACAATAAATAGCAAATTAGCAAAGGTAATTAATTGTGATGAATCAAAGATAGAAATAATCTCAAACTCTTTTGAAGGTATGATGAATAAATATGTAGAAGACCTTTCTTACAAAAAAGATACAAAATTAAAGAAAAATTTTTTAGAAATCTTGTTTTCTGGTGGTGTAAAGTCTGATCATAATTTTTATCCCTTATTGCGAGCAATTAAAAAGTTTAGAGATATGAAAGGAGACCATATTAGATTTCACTATTATGGTAAGAGATTTGATTTTTTAGATTCATATGGGAAATCAATCAAACTCGATCCAGATACTCTGATCGATCATGGGTATGTAAATATTTCTGAAGTTAATCAGGCAATTAATGAGATAGATGTGCTTGTAATTTTTGGGTGGCTTGGTAAGCACAATGATACATATCAAACTGGTAAAGTATTTGATTACATAAATTCTTTGAAACCAATTATTGCAATTGACAACGATACAAGCGCATTGGCAGAAACCATTAATAGCTGCCGAGCAGGTTTTGTTTCCACTAAGGAAGATGAAATATTGAAATACCTTATTGAGGCATATGAAAAAAATAATTTTCACAATGATTTTGTTTCAAAGTTAAATATTGATGCAATAAATAGTTTTTCAGTTGAAAATACATCAAATCAATATGATCTGATCTTAAAAAAACTTATTAAGTTATAATTCCTTTTTATAATGATGCAATCAGTTAAAAACATAGTAAAAAGTTTGATATTGATTTTCCAAAAGAAGATTAATTTTCTTATACCAATATATGGCACTAAAGACAGTCAATCTCCAGTGACCTTTAAAATGTGGTTTATTCAAAAAATCCTTGGTTTTAACAGGAAGGCATATTGGCCAGTTCATCATACTAGCGAGGTAGGTGGGCCTGAAAATATTTTGATTGGTGTTGATGCGGCCGTTGGAATTTCTCCAGGTTGCTATATTCAAGGTGGAGGAAAAGTTTACATAGGTGACTATACCCAAGTTGGACCCAATGTTGGAATAATAAGCGCCAATCATGATCCCCATGACAACTCTAAGGCCGTTAAAGGAGTTGTAAGAATAGGAGAATATTGTTGGATTGGCATGAATTCTGTAATTACTCCAAATGTCGAATTAGGTGACTTTACGATAGTAGGCGCTGGCTCAGTTGTTACTAAAAGTTTTTCAGATGGATTCTGCATTATTGCTGGGAATCCAGCAAAAAAAATTAAAGATTTAGATCCATCAAAATGTATTAGAAAAAAGAATGATACTGAATACATTGGTTATTACACTAAAGAGCAATTCAAAAAATATAGAAAAAGGAAACTAAAGGTATGATAGCGATTATTGACTATGGGTTAGGAAATGCTGGGTCAATTAAAAATATGTTAAAAAAACTGAACACTCGCTCAGTTATCACATCAAATTCTTCTGATATTCAAAAAGCAAAAGCCATCATAATTCCTGGAGTTGGTAGCTTTGATCAAGGAGTAAGAAATATTGAAGAATTAACTTTCTTTGATGATCTAAATAATATTGCCTGTATCGAGAAAAGACCTATTTTAGGAATTTGTTTGGGAATGCAGCTCATGACTAATAAAAGTGAAGAGGGGACAAGCAATGGTCTAGGATGGATAGATGCGGAGGTTATAAGATTTTCAGATTCTCATGGTCCAGTTCCAAATATGGGATGGGGATATATAACTGATATAGCAAATCAGAATTTATTTAAAGATATGGGAAGAAATTATAAATTTTATTTTGTCCATAGTTATTATGTTAAGTGCAATGATGAAAAGAACATTCTTTCAAGGACCGAGTATGGAAAAAAATTTGTTTCCAGTTTTATCAAAGACAATTTAATGGGTGTGCAGTTTCATCCAGAAAAAAGCCATCAATATGGCATAAATTTTTTTAAGAATTGGTTAGATTACTATAACTTAGGCCAATAAAAAAATTCATGCTAAATTCTAGAATAATCCCAGTGCTTTTATTGAAAGACTCTAAATTAGTTAAATCTATTAAGTTTAAATCAAACAACTATATTGGCGATCCGATAAATGCAATGAAAGTTTTCAGCAACAAGTATGTTGACGAAATTGCAATTCTAGATATCGGAGCTTCAAAAGCAAAGTCTATTAACTATGATTTAATCTCTAAAATGGCTGAAGAGTGCTTTAGTCCACTAACTTATGGCGGAGGTATAAAATCTGTTGAGGATGCATCTCGACTTTTTAAGCTAGGTATTGAAAAAATCAGTATCAATTCTTTACTAAGAACGGATCCCAAAATTATTAGAGAACTTGTTAAGATTTATGGAGCTTCGAGCATTATCTGCTCAATAGATTTGTATAAAATAATGAATAACTATTATATTTATAATTACAATAATATTTTTAAAATAGATATATTTAAAAGAAATTTTTTGGATTATCTAAAGTTTGCTGAAGATCTAGGCGTAGGCGAGCTTTTTATAAACTTTGTTTCCAAAGACGGCACTTTTGAAGGCTTTGATTTTGATACTATTAAGCTTTTAGCTAATCAGCTTAGATTGCCGGTAACGGTATGTGGAGGATGCTCAGACTTCAATGAAATATATAAGCTTTCAAACTACACAAGTATTTCGGGTATTGCTGCTGGAAGCATCTTTGTTTATAGGAGTAAAATGCGAGGAGTATTAATAAACTATCCTGAGATTGACGAGATTGAAAAGAAAATTGGTTTTAGAGAATGAATGATTACCAAATCTGTAATTTTTGTATTTTAGATACATCTGATCCTGATATAAGTTTTGATAGAGAGGGGATATGTTCTCATTGTAATCATTGGCTTCCTAGGGTGAATAAACTTCCTAAAGATGAAGCAACAGAGGAGTTGAACTTAAAAAAAATTGCTTCAAAGGTAAGAGATTCTGGTCAGGGCAAAGAATATGATTGCATGATTGGTTTAAGCGGAGGAGTTGATAGCTCTTACATAGTTCACCTAGCCTATAAATTGCAATTAAAGCCTTTAATTATTCATTTTGATAATGGATGGAATTCTGAGCTTGCAATAAATAATATTGAAAAGCTTGTTAAGAAATGTAACTTTGAGCTTCAAGCATTAGTTGTTGATTGGGAAGAATTTAGAGATCTTCAAAAAGCCTACTTTGAGGCATCTGTAATTGATATTGAGGTTGTTACAGATCATGCAATTATAGCTACCATGTTTAAGTCTGCTAGGAAATACAATATTAAGTATTTATTAAGTGGAGGCAACATAGCCACTGAAACAGGAATGCCAGTTTCATGGACCTGGCCAAAGAAAGATCTAAAAAACCTCAAGACAATACATAAAAGATTCTCAAAAACACCTTTAAAAACATACCCAACAAGAAGTATTTGGGAAGATATATTCTACAAAAGGATTTCTAAAGGTGTTGAAGACATAAGGATCCTAGATTATGTGTGCTATTCAAAATCTAAGGCTATATCCTTACTTGAGAATGAATATGGCTGGAAGTACTATGGAGGAAAACATTATGAATCTGTTTTTACTAAGTTTTATCAAGCTTATATTCTCCCAAACAAGTTTGGTATTGATAAAAGAAGAGTGCACCTATCAAGCCTAATTAGAAATAATGAAATTTCTAGAGCCGAAGCCCTAGAAGAGATGAAAAAAGATTTATATTCTGAAATTGAGCTAAGAGAAGAAAAAGAATATATTCTTAAAAAGCTAGGTTATACGGATGATGAATTTAGTGAGATTATGAAAAAAGATCCAATAGATCACATTCATTATGGCTCTGATTACACCAATCTTAATCTTCTAAAAAAGGTTTATAGGAAACTAAAATTAAACAAATCATAATAGACTATGAATTACTAGAACCTTTATTTTTTTATGAAAGCAGTTTTTAATCTAGAAAATATAAAATATAGCTTAGTGTATTTGTTTATTGCCTTCTCAATTTTTGTATATTTTTATACACCAAATATTAAGTTCATACCCATCTCATTAGATAAGTTTTTACTTCTCTTCATGCTTGGTTGGACCATCTTGAAAAGACAAGAAACTTTTTTAAAGATTCTTGGCAACCCAAAGATATTTAAACTGGTATGTTTATATTTCTTAATTCTTTTTTATACGCTAGCTTTGGATTTAATTATTATTGATGGCATCAAAACAACTTATCACGTTGGACTTTACCTCATTCAATACATCCCTTTTTCAATTTGCCTATATTTGTTCATGGATTATTATCTTAAGGGATCAATAGTTGATGAAACAATAAAACTTTTTATTTACATCGTTTTCTTTCAATGTTTTATAGGGTGGATCATGTTTATAAATCCCAGCTTCAAATTATTTATTTATGATATTCAGTCTGCTGATCCAGAAAATATGTACAAAGGCTTATTTTTAAGGGGTAATGGATTTTCTTCGGGCCTTGCTTTCTCAATACCTCTTATACATGGAGCAATAATGTCGGTTATCCTATTAATGGCATTATCAAAACCAAAATTTTCAACTTTGTTCTATTTCTTTTTTTGTTTAAGTATCTCACTTCTCAATGCAAGAATAGCTTTGATACCTATCTTAATAACTCTTCCTTTTATTTTGATTAAAGTGCTTTTAAACTTTAATCCTTTTCAGCTTTTAAGATTTGCATTTATTTTTATTTTGTCTATTTACTTGTTATTTGTTTTGTCTACAAGCTCATCTTTCTTTTATGAAAATATTCAACAACTTCAAAAGATTCTTGACTGGATAGTTGGCGGATATTCAAACCTATTTGGTTTTGACAACAACTCTGGTAAAGAGAGCATAGTCCAGATTTTGCTTGGTTCAATTCATATAAACACTGACTTACTTCCACTACTTTTTGGGGAGGGCATAGTCGCTTTTGATTCTATTAATAAACAGTCAGATATTGGACTTGTAAATTTGATAACCTTTGGAGGAATTTTTTATCTATTATCGGTTCATTTTGTCACATACTATTCTCTTTATCTTGGATTTATTTCATCCTCCTCTAAAGTAATAAAATATACGATTGTCATAGTGGCTCTATCCTATTTGGCAGGATCAATGAAAGGTATTGTCTTTACTGAACAGATTCTTGGAAGATTCTTAATTTTAATAGTAGTTTTTTCATTGGTGGAAAAGATTATGAAAAATTTAAGAATAAGAAATAAAAACTTTATAATTAGGCAAACTAATTCCAATTTGATAAATGCTAGTTAAATTACTAAAGAAATTGAGCAGTATTTCCGAATTTGTCTCAAGGAATGGACTAAAGGTTTTTCTAGAGCTCAAAAAAAAGAATGTTCATTATTCACGATATGAATTATTTAATAAATCATGGTTGAAAAAATTAAATATAAAGACAGTTCTTGATATAGGTGCAAATATTGGTGAATTTTCAATTATTTTTGATCAAATCTTTAATAAGCCAAAAATTTATGCATTTGAACCACTTCCTGAATGTATAAAAAAACTGAATGACATTTCAAAAGATTATAAGAACTTAAGAGTAAAGCCTTTTGCATTAGGCAACTCAAATTCAAAGGAAATTATATATGTCAGTTCTTGGGCTCCTTCTTCATCTTTGTTAAAAATGGGTGAGCTTCACAAGAAAGCGGCACCCCATTCAGCAGGCTCAGAAGAAATAGTTATAAATGTTAAAAAATTAGATGATGTTATTTCTCCAGCTGCCATAGAAAATAATTTGCTAATAAAGATTGATGTTCAAGGATTTGAAAGAAATGTAATTCTAGGAGGAAAAAATATTTTTAAATTAGCTAAAGTTATTATCATAGAAATGTCTTTTAATGAGTTATATGATAAGGAACCAAGATTTGGTGAATTATATAACGAACTGATTGAATTGGGCTTTGAGTATAAAGGCTCTCTAAAGCAATCTGTTAGCAGGATTGATGATAGTTTTCTTCAATGCGATGGAATTTTTATTAATAAATTTATAGATTAAGCTTATGGAGTTTAAAAAGCTATTGCTTGTAACAGATGGATTCTTAAATGACGGAACTGGGTCAGGCATTACTCTATTTAATCTTTTTAAAGGCTGGGAGCTATCTAAAATAAATGTTTTTTCAGCTGCCTCAGATAAAGCTAATATGGGATTAATAAAAGGCACAGATGCTTTTCAAAAAAATTCAAAAAGATTAAAAAAAAAAGGAAAATCCAACAATTCTAATGATTTTAACTTACGACGTTTTATTTCAAAAAGTTTTTTAAGACCTTACTTAACTCCATTTGCACCGATAGTAATTTCAAAAGACTCAAAAAAACAGATAATTGATTTTAAGCCTGACATAATATACTGTCCAGTATCAGACATCTATTCAATAAGAAGGCTCATAAAGATCTCAAATTATGCAAAAAAAGCAAAAATAACAACAGTCTTTTTTGACGATCTAATCGATAGATATGAATCTATAAAGTTTTCGAAACTATATAAAAGAATCCATTTTTTCTTTTTAAAAAAAATCCTATCAATATCAAACAATGCTTTTGTTTGCAGTGAAGCAATGAGGGATGAATATGAGGTTATATTTAAGAGAAATTTTTCTGTAGTATCAAATCCAGTAGATCTGAATGTAGTCAAAGATTTTAGGTTTGAAAAAAAAGATAAAAATGATTTCAAGATTACTTATGCAGGCACAGTTAATTCAAAAAATATAGAGAACCTAAGACTGATGGGGAATGTAATCAAACAAATAAATAATTTAGGTGAAGATATTTCTTTTCACCTTCTAACTTTCGGAGAAAGATTAGAAGATTTAAAAAAAGAGTTTAAAGCAATAAGCAATAAAATTCATGTTTCAGAGGTCCCCGAACTTGATCAAGACTTATTCTCTGCTTTAGGAAGCTCAAGTATTTTGTATCTACCGCTAGACTTTACTAAAGAATCAATAAAATCAATTAGACTTTCTTATTTGACTAAACAACCACTCTATATGTCCTTAGGAGTCCCAATACTTGTTCATGGACCAGAGGAAATTCATATTGTAAGACATTCAATCGAAAATAATTATGCTGAAGTGGTGACATCAGATTCTTTCGATGAACTATTTACATCAGTAATGAAACATTTAAATGATTATGATGTATATCTTGCTAGAACAGACAACGGATTGAAATATGCTACTGAAAATCACTCTATAGATATGGTTCAAAGAGCTTTTTATAAAAAGATTATCAATGAAATCAGCTAATGCAATTAGAAATTTAACTCGATTACTTTTTGGCTATACCCTTATCGTTTTTTTCAAAAGAGTAAAATATTTTTTCTATCTAAGATTCACAAAAATTATTTTTCAAGCAAAGCTCCCAATTTCAATATTTTATAATGACTACATAGATAAGGAGAAATTATTATTTAATATTAATAGTGGAAGAGCTAATAAGATAAGAGATAAGATTTCTTCTTTAAAACTTCAGAGCGATGATTCAAAAGAAATTGAAAAGATTTTAAATAATAAATTTAATATTTTTAATTACTGTTTCATAGGAAATAAAAAAGCATCAAGGAAAGATCCGATTTCAGGGCATGAATGGCCTCAAAATATGTGGTATAGAGAAGCAAGAAAAAACCTTAAAGCTGGAACGGACATTAAAAGACCATGGGAATTTTCTCGAATGTATCATTTGTTGCCGGTTGCATTGAAGTTCCTTGAAACTAATGATGAAAGATTGGTAAATTTTATATATCAAGAAGTTAAGGCATGGGACGAGCTTAATAAACTGGGCACAGCTCCTAACTGGTCATGCACAATGGAAGTAGCTATCAGGCTTGCTAATATATCTATTTCTTATCTGTTGATTTCTTCTTCAAAATTCTTAGAAGATAAACATAATTTTTTTATAAACATAATTAATAGTCACATAGGTTTTACATATAATAATTTAGAAAATATTAGCAGGATTAGGAGCAATCATTATTGCTCAAATATTTCAGGTCTATTTTGTTCTTTAATTGGATTCCCCTTAACATCAAGCGGCAGAAAAGTTCTTGATTTTTCTAAAAATGAACTTGAAAATGAAATTAGGAGTCAAACTCTAATGGATGGATGGAATTTTGAGCTCTCTTCTGCCTATCATAGGCTAGTTCAAGAGTTCTTTTTTTATCCATTTCTTTTATCCTCTGAACAAACTTTTTCAAATGAATATAAGAGTATTCTTAAATCTATGAATGATGTGCTTAATAATATAACAAAACCAAACAATGAATTGGTTCAATTGGGGGACAATGATTCAGGAAGGTTTTTAGTATTTAATGATTTTAGAAATTTGGGTTCTTTACATATAGAATCACAACTTAATTTATTTAATAACTTTTTAGGATTCGAAAGTAATAGTAATTTTTTTGAGCACTCTAAAGCAAAAGTTTATGGCTATAAGGATGATAGAACTTTCTTTTTAATAAAAGGTGGAACAAAGGGACAACTTGGTTTTGGCGGCCACTCGCATAACGATACCTTCAATATTGAGCTTCAAATAGATGGCAAGGACATAATATTTGATCCGGGTACAGGCTGCTACACTCCATTACCAGAAATAAGAAATTATTTTAGATCAATAAAAAATCATAATACTGTTTTTTGGGATAGCTTGGAGGAAGCAGATCTTAAAAAAGGATTATTTATATTGAGGCAAGAAAATAAGGTTTCCATTGAAGCAAAAATTGAATCAAATATCTTACACTTTTGTGGTACAAACAAGTATCTTGATAAAGAGCATACAAGAGTAATTAGGTTTGATCCTAAACAAAGACAGCTTAGCATTAATGACAATGTATCTCATGATGGAGCCAAAATAAGGCTAATCTCTAATTTGCCTATTAGTGATTTATCTAATAAAGGCTTTTTAATTGATTCAGTAAGATTTGAGCTTGAGGATATGGCTGATGTTAAATTTGAAAAAGGTTATACTTCTCCAAAGTATGGAACTATTCTTGATGCGAATTTCTTATCAATTAAGATTCCCAATAAAGAATTTAAAATTTTAATAAACTTAAACTAAATAAAGGTTTTTTATGAAATCTAATGAAATCGCAGTATTTATTGGAAAGTTTCAACCACCCCATATTGGACATATTCTTACCATTAAAAGATTATTAAATGAATACAATAAAATAATAGTTGCAATAACTGATGGGAAGCCAAATATTATTCCCGTTGAAAAAGTTATTTCAATTTTTGATTCCGTTTTAGATGATCCAAATATCTCGTATGAGCATATACCTGGCGCAGTTGATGAAGGAACAGCAGAAATTAGTTTTGAACTAGATGTGATTTGTTCTGGAAATCCAGAAGTTTTATCTAAACTAGAACTTCTTGGCTACAAGACCCGTTTCATAGAAAGAACAGATGATAATTATTTTACAGGCACATCTATTAGAGAAAATTTTATAAACAGCTCTTTAATCAATAATTCTTCGGATTTAAAAGAATATAAAATTGTTCAGACTGATTGGTTAAAGCCAATTGAAAAGGTTTTTAATTCTCATCTAGAAGAACTAGAAAGATCTATATTGAGTGAAAATACAATTAGACAACCTCTAATTATAGACAGGGTTTCGGGAGCTGTTTTAGATGGGTCTCATAGGTATGCTTTTTTAATTAAGCATGGTTATGAGAATGCACCAGCTCTTCTTGTTGATTATGCAGATGAGTCTATATTTGTTGGAAATGAACTTTCTCATAGGTTTAAACATAATAATAATAAATCTTTAAATAAGGATGTTATCCGGGCTAAAGCCATCAATAATGAACTTCTTGAGCCGAGAACGACAAGACACTTTTTCCCTTTTCGAAAGGAAGAAATGCCTACAAGGCTTTCTGTTTTAAAAAACGGTTCTATGAATAGTATTGACCATTTGTTATCAAGCTATTCAGTTGAGCAACAGGTAGAAGCAAACACCAAATACCTCTTAGAGATTCAAGAAGAGATATCTATCATCAAAGAATATCTTATTGAACAAGAAGAATTAAAAAAATATCTCAGCAATCATGTAGCTAAGATGTCAAAGAGTGTATAAAGGCATGTTTCATTTTTTAAAAAAGAATTTTACTCGGTCAGGAAATATAGAAAAAGACATAGTTAAGAAATACTTTGATAAAACTCAAAGTTTAATGTTTGATAAAAAAGCAGCAAGTATAGAGCAAGAACACATCACTGATTTTACTAAAGATTATCAATGTAGATCAATTTTGGACTTGGGGTGTGGCCAAGGGAGGTATTCTCATTGTTTCAAAAATTATGAATACTATCATGGAGTTGATTTTTCTGAGTCATTTATTTCAAATACAGAAAGCTCAGAAAGAAGAAAGTTTTCTTGTTCTGATGTGGTTGAGTTTTATGAAGATAAGATCTATGACACAGTTCTTTTGATTGGATTAATAACTTATTTAGAGGATGAAGATATTAAAAAAATGATTAATAATATCAAGAGAATGATGAGTAGTAATTCAATAGTTATTTTGAGGAGTGTCACTCTTAAAGGTACCGGTCCAAAAAAGATTTACTATGATAGTAAGAAAGGATTAATTAATCGACTTAGATTCTTAAAACCCAGATATCAGATTATAAGAAGAACAAAAGATTATGAATTAGAGCTTTTTTCTTCTTTAAGATTGTTGAAGATGAAAGAAATACCAGGAACATCTTACACACTTTACTCATTCGCAAAATGAAAGATTCAGATGAAAAAATTTTAGGTATTCTCGGGGGTATGGGTCCTTATGCTACCCTAGATTTCATAAAACATATTTATGATAATACACCAGATGTTTCAGTAGACTCTGATCATATCAGAGTTGTTACAGATATAAATGTGAAGATACCAAGCAGAACTAGAGCTATTCTTTTTAATGAAAAAAGTCCTGTTGACGGAATGGTGTCTTCAATCAAGAATCTAGGTAAGCTCGGAGCTTCAGTAATTGCTGTTCCATGTAATTCTGCTCATTATTTTTATAATTCAGTCAAATTAGAGACAAGTGATAATTGGATAAATATGCTTGAATGTGTTTCTGATGCTGTTAAAGCTAAGAACTTAAGAAGACCTCTTATTTTAGGTGGGTATGTAACAGTTTCAAAAAAAATTTATAAAGACTTTCTTCCTGATGCAGTCTATTTAGAAGACTCACTGAATGAAGTTTCTTATGAATTAATTGAAGAAATCAAAATATCCTCAAACAATTATTTAGAGAAAATTAAAAAAATAATCGATCTATATAAAAAAAGTGGCGCTGATTCTATTTTGCTGGCATGCACAGAATTTACAGTCATAAAATCTTTTTTTAAGGATGAGGGTATAGATACTATCGACTCTAATGAAGAATATGCAAAACATCTTATAAAAATAATAAAAAATAAAATTGTTTAGATTTATTCATAAATCCTCTCCAAGCATTCTTCCAGTAACGGACATACTAATCGGGGATATGTCAGATATTAATTATGAATTCTTACTTACAGATAGACCAATAATACTTCTTTCTAATAATTGGTTAGATAAAAATTTCCCAGATCTTGGTTTTAGAATAAAAAATCCTTCAGAAATAGGAGATGCTATTTATAAAGTAACCGACAATGATATCTTTTCAAAAAATCGTGCTGAATATAAAAAACAAGCATTTTTTGTAGGAAATAATACAAACTCTTTTGTAACCCTCAAGAAAATTATTCTTATTTCAGGTATTCCAGACCCAAAGATATCAATTCATCATAAAAATAATGAGATTTATAAATCAAATTTATGCCCTCTGATTGAGGTAGCAAAAAATTTAGGTATTGACTATTATGAGAATAATAAATCTTCTGCCAAAGATATGATACATATTGCAGCTCACTTTAAGGCTTTGCTTGACAAAAATATTTCAAATAATTTTTGTGTCCATCTGGATCATGGTCTGAAAGGAGATGGAACAGCTAATGTTGAGATGTCTATAAAAGATTATAAGAAAAATAATTTTTTCCCATCTGTAGATTTGCATATTACAGCAGGAAAAATGGGACAAAAAAGGACTCAAATGCTTTTAGGACCAAATAAAGACAGAGCAATTGAAGGGGGATATCCTAAAGCCGATGAGATAATCAATTCAGATAACCAAAAAAACAGAATCCTATTATGTAATGAATATGGACTTGATCCAAACCTTCCAATAATTACATACGCATCCGCTGGCGAAGTGTCGCATGAAAAGCCCGGAGGTTCTTTGAGCAAAAAAACCATTAATGAGCTAAGAAAGCTATCTAAGAATGGTAAATATAATATAATCGTGAAATTGAAATATAAAAATTATTTTATAAGAAGATCTTTATCATCGCTTAAAGCTAGAATTAAAAAAAAGTCTTTTTTTAAATAGGATTTTTTTTTATGAAACAGTTATTACAAAACATTCAAACAGGAGAAACCTCTATAGTTGAATCACCAGCTCCAAAAGTAGGTAAAAACTCTGTTCTTATTTCCTCAAATATCTCATTGGTTTCAATAGGAACAGAGAAAATGGTTATTGATTTCGCTAAAGCATCATATATTGAAAAAGCTATGCAAAAACCTGATAAAGTAAAAATGGTCATTGATAAGGTCAAGAGTGATGGCATTTTATCTACTGTTGACGCTGTCAGATCGAAGCTTCAGGAGCCAATCCCTTTAGGCTATTCAAATGTTGGAATCGTTAAAGAAATAGGAGCTAATGTTAATGATTTTTCTGTTGGAGATAGAGTTATATCAAATGGCTATCATTCTAATATTGTAAGAGTGCCAGAAAATCTTTGTGCAAAAATTCCTGATAATGTTGATGATGAGTCAGCAGCATTTGTTGTCCTTGGTAGCATTGGTCTCCAGGGTGTTAGATTGGCTAAACCTTCCATAGGAGAATATTTTGTAGTTACTGGCGTTGGATTGGTTGGGTTGCTTGTAGTTCAGATTTTAATTGCAAATGGATGTAAGGTATTAGCTATTGATTTCGATGAAAGGAAACTTAAACTTGCAAAAAGATTTGGTGCAGATATTTGCAATCCCTCAGCTGGTCAAGATCCCGTTGAATCAGGTTTAGCCTTCTCAAATGGGAGGGGCGTAGATGGAGCTATTATTACAGCAGCTACTACCTCTAATGATCCTGTTTCTCAAGCAGCAAAAATGTCAAGAAAACGAGGAAGGATTATTCTTGTAGGAGTAACCGGCCTAAACCTTGACAGAGCTGACTTTTATGAAAAAGAGTTAAGTTTTCAGGTAAGTTGCTCTTATGGTCCCGGCAGATATGATCCAGAGTATGAGCAGAAAGGTAATGATTATCCAATTGGCTTTGTTAGATGGACAGAAAAAAGGAATTTTGAAGCAATTTTAGACATGCTTTCAAATAAAAAAGTAGATTTTAAAAGCCTTATAACTCATAGAATTAAGCTTGAGGATGCTCCCCAAATGTATAAAGATTTAGGTGAAAAAGAGCTTCGTCTTGGTACCCTTATCAATTATGAAAACAAGGAATCAATTGAACAAAAAATTAGATTAAAAGATGAAATCACTAACGAGTTTTCAAAAAAGAACGACATACCATGTATTGGTTTCATAGGAGCTGGAGGTTATGCGTCCAAAGTTTTAATACCCTCGCTAAAAAAAACAAAAACACGACTTCATACTCTTGCAAGTTCAGGAGGATTAAATGCCTCAATTGTTGGTAGGAAAAATTCATTTGAGAATGCATCTAGCAATACTGATGACATATTTAATAATAAAGATATTGACACTATTTTTATAGCTACCAGACATGATACTCATGCGGAATTAGTATTAAAAGCAATAGAGAGTCAAAAAAATATTTTTGTTGAGAAGCCACTAGCAATTACAAAAAAAGAGCACGAATCAATCACTGATGCTCTTAAAGAAAATAATAACTCAAAGCTACATTTAATGGTTGGATTTAACAGAAGGTTTTCTCCACATATAAAGAAAATGAAAAATCTTATTAAAAATATCAATGAGCCAAAGTCTTTCATAATGACAATGAATGCAGGTTTCAAAGATAATTCTGATTGGACTCAAGATAGGGCTATAGGGGGAGGAAGAATTATTGGAGAGGCATGCCACTATATAGATTTGATGAGATTTCTTGCTGGATCACCAATTGTAGAATTTTCTGCAAGAAGTATAGGTAAATCCCCAAGAGACGGTATCACAGAAGATAAATCTTCAATAACTTTGGCTTTTGAAGATGGCTCTTTTGGAACAATTTTTTACCTAGCAAATGGAGCAAACTCCTTCCCAAAAGAGAGGATTGAGGTCTTTTCTGGAGGAAAAATTCTCCAGCTTGATAACTTTAGAAATCTTAAGGGGTATGGTTGGCATAACTTTAAAAAAATGCGTTTGTTCAGGCAAGACAAGGGAAATGCAGAATGTGTCAAGCAATTCATAAATGGAATTATAAGTGGGAGCTCTGCGATTCCGCTTGAAGAGATTTTAGAAGTCTCAAACGTTACACTAGATATTTCTGAGATGCTGCGAAACCAAAATTGAAGATAATTAGATTCTTTCAAACTATAAGATATCTAAAATTAGAACAAATCTTTTTTAGGATTTATTATTTTTTTTATAAAGGGCTCTCTAATTCCTTTCATCCCAAGCTTGAAACTAATAGGGTTAACAAAGATATTTTTATTGAACCAATAAAAAAAAGAAACTCATTGAATGAAAAAGGTAATTTTATTTTTTCATATGAGGAACAAAATCTTGATACAGTTGACTGGCATCAAGACAGTAAGGAATTATTGTGGCAGTTTAACCTTCATTACTTTGACTTTCTTCAATCTGACAATCTTCGATTGAGTCATGATAAAAAAGTAAAATTAATTCATGACTGGATTTTGAAAAATCCAGTCAAAGAAGGAGTTGGTTGGCACCCATATCCATTGTCACTAAGATTAGTAAATTGGATAAAATGGGCAATTATCAATGATTATAGAGATGAAGAATTTATAAAAAGTATTTTTGACCAAGCCTATTTTCTTCAATCAAAATTAGAAAGACATTTACTGGGTAACCATTTTTTTTCAAATATAAAAGCGCTTTTATTCGTTAGTATCTTTCTAGATGGAGCCACTATAAAACAATGGCGTGCAAGATGTATTAGGTTTCTAAATAGAGAGATTTTAGAGCAAGTTAATCAAGATGGTGGTCACTTTGAGCTTTCACCAATGTATCATCTTATTTTTTTAGAAGATATTTTAGACTTAATCAATATTGCTAAAGCTTCAGATTATAATTTAAGTAATGACTTAGAAAAGATTGCTCTAAAGATGATTGATTGGATAAAAATATTAGCTCATCCTGATAATTCTATTGCTTCTTTTAATGATTGTTCTCAAAATATTGCATCTACTATCAATCAAGTCATTGAATATGCAAACAAACTCGGATTAAAAAGCATTGGACCCTTTAACTCTAAAGAAAATAACCAACTGGCTCTTAATTTGGAATCAGGCTACTGCAGATTTAAGAATGAGAAAGTTTCTTTTTTTGTAGATATTGCCAAAATTGGACCTGATTATCTTCCCGGTCACGGTCATGCAGATACATTATCATTTGAAGCCTCTTTTTTTGATGAGAAAGTATTTGTCAACTCAGGAACATCTTGTTATAAGATTTCAAAAAGAAGAGAGTTTGAGAGATCAACAGCTGCTCACAATACTTTAGAAATAAATTGCAAGAATTCATCTGACGTTTGGTCTGCATTCAGGGCAGGTAAGCGAGCACAACCTTTTAACATAAAGAAATCTTTTGATAAAAAGTCTAACAGTTATCATCTTTCATGCTCACATAACGGATATTCCTCATTATTTAGACCATTAATCCATAAAAGGGAATGGGAATTTAATTCTTCAACAATAAAAATTATTGATTCTATTGAAGGAGATTTTAAAGAAGCAATATCTAGACTTTATATTCATCCTCATGTCGATATCAAAGAGGTAAATGAGAAATCTCTCGTGCTCAGAAATAGAAATGGATGTTCGATATATTTAGAAATAGAAAACGCGATTATAAAAATAACAAATACAAAATATTCGGAGACTTTTGGGAAATTAATTGATAATAGATGCATCAATTTACACCTCATTGGTAAATCTAGCTCTATTTGTATTAAGTACTAAATTTCAATGCATATTTTATTTCTAACAGATAACTTTATCCCTGAAGTCAATGCTCCAGCTATAAGGACATATGAACATGCAAAGGTTTGGATAGAGCAAGGACATAAAGTCACAATAATAACTTGCTTCCCAAACTATCCTGAAGGAAAGATTTATGATGGCTACAAAAATAAACTATATGAATATGAAGATTATGAAGGAATCAAAGTAGTAAGAGTATGGACATATATGTCGAGAAATAGAGGAATCTTCTTAAGGTTGCTAGACCAGTTAAGTTTTATGATTTCCTCGTTCATAGCATCGTTCTTCATTAAAAGTTTTGATATTATAATTAGTACTTCACCTCAGTTCTTTACAACTATAAGTGGCTACTTTGTTAGCTTAATTAGAAAAAAGCCTTGGGTTTTTGAACTAAGGGATATATGGTCCGATTCATTATCAGCAGTAGGATATAAATATAATATTCTCATAAGATCAGTTAGATTCCTTGAAAAATTCTTTTACAAAAGAGCTAGATTGATTGTTCCTGTCACAAATAATTTTAAAAAGATCTTAATCAATTTAGGCATCAATAAAAAGAAAATAAAGGTAATAACAAATGGAATAAATTTATCGAAGTTTTCACCGATACCTAAGAATAAAGACCTAATATTAAAATATAATTTAGAAAATAAATTTGTTTTAGGTTACATAGGAACTCTTGGGATGGCTCATTCTATAGAAACTTTACTTGATGCAATAAAGAGCTTAGAGAGAGATTATGGGAATGAAATATCAATGATAATTGTGGGGGAAGGAGCCAATAAAGAATTTTTATTAAGCCACCTCGAAAGACTAAAAATAAGAAATGTTCATTTTATAGACAGGGTTTCACATGAGGAAATCATAAAATACTGGTCTATTATTGATACATCTATTATTCATCTTAAAAATGTTGAAGAATTTCACTCAGTAATCCCATCAAAGCTATTTGAATCAGTTGCTATGGGAAAACCAATATTACTTGGATTAAAAGGCGAAACCGCAGAAATTGTTTTATCCAAAGATGTTGGAGTCTTATTCGAACCTGAGGACTCAAAGGACTTAAAAGAAAAAATAGTTTATTTTTTTGAAAATAAAGATTTGTTACCCAAGTATAAAAAAAATGGAATTAAATTGGCAGTTGAGTATGATAGAAAAAATTTAGCCCTTTTAATGCTTGAAGAGTTAAAGCAAATAGTTTGAGAACAGAGGATTTTATGAAAGTAAAAGTTATGATTGTTTTTGGTACAAGGCCGGAAGCAATAAAAATGGCTCCAGTCTGCAAACAATTTTTGGATGATAGCGAAAACTTTGAAACAATAATATTAGTAACTGCTCAGCATCGAGAAATGCTTGATCAAGTTCTAGAAATTTTTGAAATAAATCCCGACATAGATCTTGACCTTATGCAAGATAATCAAAATCTTAGTGACTTAACAGCTCATGTGCTAGCTAAGATAAATTCGCATATTAATAAAATAAAACCTGATTGTATTCTTGTTCATGGAGATACAACAACAACATTAGCTGCATCTATGGCTGCATTTTATAACAATCTGCCCTTAGGTCATGTTGAAGCAGGCCTAAGAACAAATAATTTACTTGCTCCATATCCAGAAGAGTTTAATAGGCAAATAGCAAGCAAAATCTCAAAATGGCATTTTGCTCCCACAGATTTGAGTAAAAAAAATTTACTAGAAGAAAGAATAAGCAATGAAAACATTTTTATAGTTGGCAATACGGTTATAGATGCACTTCATTGGGTTTTATCTTCTATAGACGAAAATAAAGAAAAGAAAAAAGAAATTGAAGGCTTAATAGATTCAAAATTATCATTTAAGTGGAGAGATACTAATTTTATCCTTATAACAGGACATAGAAGAGAAAACTTTGGAAGAAATTTTGAGGAAATATGTGAGGCAATTAGCTTATTATCAGATAAATATAACGATTTACATTTTGTTTATCCTGTTCACTTAAACCCAAATGTACAAAAACCGGTAAATAAAATCTTAGGTGAAAAGAATAATATTCATTTAATTGATCCGCTTGAATATGAATCTTTTGTTTTTTTAATGAGAAACTCATATCTTGTTTTAACTGATTCAGGCGGAATACAAGAAGAAGCTCCTAGTCTAGGTAAACCGGTGCTTGTTATGCGAGATGTAACCGAGAGACCTGAAGCAATTAAAGCTGGAACAGTCAAACTTGTGGGCTCAGATAAAAATAAGATCGTTTCTGAAGTTGACAAACTTTATTCTGATAGAGAGCTATACAAAAAAATGTCTACAGCCCATAATCCTTTTGGGGATGGATATTCTGGTAAAAAGATTTATGAAATTATAAAAGAGTATTTTTATGAATAAATTTGATAAATCTGTATCAGTTATAGGTCTTGGCTATATTGGATTACCCACTGCAGCTTTGCTTTCACACAAGGGGTATATGGTTAAAGGATATGACTTAAATGAAAACGCAGTAAATACTATAAATAATGGGATGGTTCATATTGTTGAGCCAGAACTAGAAAACTATGTTTCTGCTTCAGTTAAGAGCGGAAATCTTAAAGCTTTTAGCGAATTGCAGCCCGCAGAGATTTATATAATTTGTGTACCTACACCATTTGAATTAAATACAAACCTGCCTGACTTGAGCTATGTGTTTGATGCTGCCAAACAAATATCAAAGTTAATAAAAAAGGGAGATCTTGTAATCCTTGAATCAACCTCACCAGTGGGGACTACAAATAAGGTTTATGAAATTTTTAGGGAGGAAGGTATTGATACATCATCTATATTCTTATCTTATTGCCCCGAAAGAGTTCTTCCAGGCAGAATTATGGTTGAGTTAGTCACTAATGATCGCATTATTGGTGGCATAAATAGTATCTCAACAGATAAAGCAGCTGATTTTTATTCGACTTTTGTTGATGGAGATATAAAAAAGACAGATTCAAAAACTGCAGAAATGTGTAAACTAACAGAGAATAGTTTCAGAGATGTAAATATTGCATTTGCAAATGAGTTATCCTTAATTTGTGAGAATGAGGGCATAAATGTCTGGGATTTAATTAAACTTGCAAACCTTCATCCGCGCGTTGATATTCTTCAACCAGGAACTGGTGTTGGAGGCCATTGCATAGCTGTTGATCCGTGGTTCATTGTTGCAAATGATCCAGAAAATTCTTTGATAATTAAGACTGCTAGGTTAGTGAATAATCAAAAACCTAAATGGATAGTTTCAAAAGTTGCTGAAGCTATCAATAATGAAAACTTCTTAAATCCTAAAATTGCATGTTTAGGACTTGCTTTTAAACCAAATATAGATGATTTAAGAGAATCACCAGCAATTGAAGTTTATGAGCAGCTATCAAAGAAATATGAAAGAGTTTTTGCAGTTGAGCCTAACATAGATTCAAATTTCAAAGATTTTGTAATATATAGTCTTGAGGATGCAATAAAAGAATCTGATATCGTAGTAATACTTGTAAAACATAAAGAGTTTTTATCACCTGACGTGAGAATGATGTTAAAGAAAAAAATGATTTTTGATTTTTGTGGTGCATTTCAATGATTACAAAAAAGAATATAGCTGTTTTTGGCCTTGGTTATGTTGGAACATCACTATCTGTTCTGTTGGCAAAAAATAATAATGTTTATGGTATAGATATAGATAATTCAAAAGTAGAAACACTAAACAAGGGATTGTCTCCGATTACTGATGATCACATAAGTAAATATCTAAATGAAGAAGAACTCAGCTTACAGGCTCTCTCAAAACTTTCAGAAATTAACTGTAATATTGATTATTTTATAATCGCAACTCCAACAACCTATGATGAAGAGTTAAAGGCATTCAATACATCTTCCATAGAGAAGATTTCAAAAGAAATAAGCAGATTCCAAAAAAAATCTACAGTTGTAATTAAATCTACTGTTCCGATTGGATTTACCAGTGAAATCCAAAAAAGTATAAAAAATATTAACTTCATTTTTTCTCCTGAGTTTTTGAGGGAGGGGATGGCTTTGTACGATAATTTGTATCCTAGTAGGATAATAGTTGGAAGATTCGATGATATTGGTCAAAAGTTTGCTGATTTGCTTGTCGGCTTGTGCGAAAAAGACGAAGTAGAAACGATTTTAATGGAATCAAGCGAAGCCGAAGCAGTAAAGCTATTTTCAAATTCTTATTTAGCAATGAGGGTTGCTTTTTTTAATGAATTAGATAGTTTTGCAATTTCAAAAGAATTATCTGCAGACAGTATTATTAACGGAGTATGTTTGGATAATAGGATAGGAAATTTTTATAATAATCCATCTTTTGGGTATGGAGGCTACTGTTTGCCAAAAGATACAAAACAGCTTTTAAATCAATTCGACAATGTTCCAAATGATCTTATTTCAGCAATTGTCTCTTCAAATAAGGCTAGGAAAAATTATGTAACAACATATATCTTAAATTTAAAACCTCAAGTTGTTGGCATATATAGGATTATAATGAAATCTAAATCTGATAATTTTAGAGAATCTGCTGTTTTAGATATTATGGAAACGTTAATTGATGAGGGTATCAAGGTAATAATATATGAACCACTATTAGACGACATTGAATTAATGAATGCAGAGATAGTGAATGATTTAGATTCCTTCAAGAGCAAATCAGATCTAGTCCTTGCCAACAGAAAGCATACCGACTTAAAAGATATTTCCGATAAGGTTTTTACTAGAGATATTTTTAAAAAAGATTAACTTTGATGATAGAGATAATAGAAATTGAAAAGTCTAAGCCCTATAAAATGTTTTTAGATTTTTATGAAAAAGCAATAAAGTTAAATCAGAAAAGTACTGAGATTGTTTCAATTAGCTCTTATGACAGTCAAAAACATGAGGTATTTTCAAGATATGTAAACCTAAAATACATTAAAGGTAACGAATGGATTTTTTTTTCAAATTATAATTCACCAAAATCTGCACAATTTCAGATGCATGAACAAATATCTGCACTTTTTTATTGGGATAAATTAAATTTTCAATTACGAATCAAGGCAAAAATTAAGAAAAGCAATAAGAGTTTCTCTGATGCTCATTTTAAAAAGAGGCCTAAAGAAAAAAACGCTCTCTCAATCAGTTCTGCTCAGTCGGAAGAGATATCCTCATATGAAGACGTGATTAAAAAATATAATTCTGTTCTCAAGAAAGAAGATTTAATTAAAAGACCTGAATTCTGGGGTGGGTTTTCTTTCGTTCCTTATTATTTTGAGTTTTGGGAAGGAAAGGAAAATAGATTAAATAAAAGGGAAGTTTTTGAATATAAAGAAAATGATTGGATAAATTTTATATTACAGCCATAAATGAAATACATATTGCTAAAAAAATCAATTAGTTTAAAATTCTGATCATAATGAATAAAATTCTTATATATCTTTATATTTATTCTATAAATATTTAATGATCATCATTCCAAACAAAAAATAAGCAGGCCCCCAAATAGTTTTTAAAAGTAAAA
>CEQY01201645.1_pt1 | contig 26497 bp, 26 predicted proteins | sample 361391 | NCBI WGS metagenome assembly CEQY01 (sample SAMEA2621075, study PRJEB7988) | marine metagenome | isolation source: saline water (ENVO:00002010), including | reverse complement strand
CAAATAGTGGAAGAGTTGTGTATACGGGCAACCTGTTCTACACCGGAAATGTTGTCATCATTGACCATGGAATGGATATCTTTTCACTTTATGCTCACCTTTCTAAAATAGAAGTTCAGGCGGGAGAGATGGTTCTTAAAGGACAGATTATAGGGAGAGCTGGTAAAACAGGTAGGGTTTCAGGACCTCATTTGCACTGGGGCGTCAAGATAGCAGGTAAAGCTGCTGATGGAAAATCTCTTGTTGATGCATCTAAGCAGCAATTTGGGCTTCCATTGTGATTAATGGCTTTTTTTCAAATAGCTTCTCTCATTGTGAACTTGCACCGAGAGTAAAAGGAATCCTATCTGAAAAAGAGATTGCCGTTTATTCAGATGAATGGAGTGATACTTTTGATCGAAGTTTAATCTTTATAAGGGAAGAGGGGGAATTACCTGACTTTCTCTCCGACAAGAATTTGATAATTTTTAAGTATCCCTTTGAAAATGGAAGTCTTTTTGAAGTTGAGTCAAAAATTGAAGTCTTTGAACTGACTAATGATTTGGAGGAATTAGAGTATTTCATTAATCATTTGGCAGAGCTATTATCGAAGAAATCAGAGATACAAAAAAGAAAATTCTTTGAGCAAAAAGAAAACAAGGAACTTGTTAATAGTCAACTTAACTCGCTAGATATATCAATCCCACAAATCATAGATGCTATTTCATCTGGAGAGAAGTTGAAGCCCACAAATAATGTGGATCAACCTTCATTACTTTTCGATTTTTCCCTCAAGCTGGTTGAAGAGTTTTCGCATGAAATACAGACAGGTGATGTTCATGAAAATGAGCTTGAAGCAAAATTGAATGAAATTGATCATGGACTACTTCTAAAAAATATGGAGGGTGAATACATTTGGTTTAATAAGGCTTTCAGATTGTACGGTCTTAATCCTGCAGAGCTTCCTTCCCACTCACTCAAAACTAGAGGTGAAGTAAAGTTTAACTCTCTGGAAAGGGACTGGCAGGTTCAAACGAAAGCACTCTCAGACGGCTATGACTTAGTCATTGTAACTGAGATTGAAACTCAACAAGGAGTTCAAAATAACGAAGAACTGGGTATCATTAGCTCTTCTATTGCTCATGAGCTTAATAATCCTTTGGGAGGAATATCAGCGGCCCTGGATGTTCTCATGCTTGAGGATGACTTGAATGAAGAGACAATGGATTCACTTAGTAGCATGAAAGAAACCGTATATAGATGTAAAGGGCTGGTACAAACCTTTTTAGGTTTTTCGAAAAAAGAGATATCAGAAGCTGATAAAATAGATTGGGATAAAGTATTTGAGCAAGCTTATGACCTCCTAAAGTTTCGAATGGTGGAAAGCCAACTTAAACTTAACTTTAAGAGAAAAAAATCAGGTCACTTTAGTATCCAGGCAAATTCTTCAGTTTTAACTATGGTGTTTTATTTAATGTTTAATGAGTTTTTAACCCTTTCATCTCATATGGACTTAGTAGAGAGTATGGAGTCTCGCCAAGTCGATCTTGAAATAGTTGAATCAAACAGCGAAGTTTTGATACATTGTGTGAGAGGAATTGAGTCTATAAAGCTTCCTCAAGAGAAACTTCTCAAGCATCTACTTCAGATTTATGACATGGAGCTTGTAAAAGTTAGAAATGGATTTTCTATTAAATTAAAAGCTTAACTTAATTACAAATGAGTTCGAGGAAAATGAATTTTCATTTGAGAATCTTGAGCAAATCTTTCTATGAGATTAAGAGTACTTTCCCTATTGCTCTTGATCATTTTTCTGTCGAGAAATAAGTAATCACCTGAGGATCGATTTTTTTCTAAATAGCTTTCAATTAATGGTGCCACTTCTTGGTGAAGTGTATTTTTTCTTCGTCCCTTTTGCTGGTTTTCGAATCGGTTAATCTGACCTATTAAGAATTGATAGAATTTTTTCTTCTGTGCAGGAACTTTGAACAATGATCTCATATTGGTATTTAAGTTGAGAAAGTTATAAGAAATAATCTGTTCCGATACCAGGTGATGAGAAATTATAAAGTCTAATTTATTAAGCATTTGCTCTGACTCTGAAGTTCCAATTTTTTCTTGTAGATACCCAAGTATCTTTTTGGCAATTTCTTGAGGGTATTTTGAATAGTGATTATTAAATTGGAAAAGTCCATCAAGATAGGGGTGTAACATTCTTACTGTAATGATCTCCCATTCCAGCTCATCCAGAATCTCTTTAGCGAAGTAACTTTCATCCTTAGGATTTTCAAGAGGAATAACTGCTAAGATTAAACCTCGCTTCCCTTTTATAGTAAGTGTTACAGAGAAGTTAAAAGTATCAAGAAGTGTCTTCACTTCCTGGGAGGATGTCTCTTGTTTATTGAGATGAATTCGATCTAGCTCGAATTTATTGCGAGGGTAGTAGAGCTGATTAATCTTCTTTAACCCTTTGGAAGAAAAGATATCTAAATATTTTATAAGAAGCTTAGCTGTGGCCCTTGCATCGTCCTCTGCTCGATGGGCTTTTGAATGCTCTATTTCAAATAGTTTAGACATATAATTCAAATTGGAATTGAGAATCTCTGGAATCAAGTACTTAGTCATAACATTTGTACATATAACTTTATTCTGAAGTTTTTCTTTCTTTAATCTTTTTAAGACACCGTTTAAAAAAGGAACATCAAAGGAGATATTGTGGGCCACAATAATATCGTCTCCAATAAAGTCGATGACTTCCTCTATAATTGTTTCAATGACAGGAGAGTCTGCAACATCGTCTTGTTTGATATTGGTAAGTTTTTGAATAAATTCCGGAATTGGTATTTTAGGGTTAACGAGAAAACTCTTGGTAGAATGAATTTCACGGTTTTTTATTTTAACCATTCCAATTTCGATGATCCGGTCTTTTTGAGCATTTCCGCCGGTAGTTTCTAGATCAATAACACAAAAGTTTAAATCATTGATAATTTTATCTGATTCAGTCATTCATGCCCTTGATTATTTCTGTGACTAACGAGCCAAATCGATCTTTCACCTTGTCGGCAACATCTTTGACGTCTGCATGACTCAATTTTTCATGAGAAATACCGGCGGCATAATTTGTTACACAAGAAATTCCTAATACTTCTGCCCCAGCATGTTGGGCTGCGATTGTTTCAGGAACAGTCGACATTCCGACTAAATCAGCGCCCACTGTTTTCAGCATTCTTATCTCTGCAGGAGTCTCATAGGACGGTCCCAACCAACCAGCATAGACACCTTCTTTCAATTCAATGTTGAGTCTTTCTCCACAAGTTTTAGCAAGATTCCTTAGCTTTGGAGAATAGGCTTCACTCATATCTGGAAATCTCGGGCCTAGCTCTTCAAAGTTAGGTCCACTGAGAGGATTTTGTCCCATAAAGTTAATATGATCAGAGATAAGAACGAGGTCTGCTGGATGGAATTTATCATTTATTCCACCAGCAGCATTTGTAATAATAATTTTTTTACATCCAAGTTGAATCAAAACTCTAATCGGAAGGACAACTGAGGTTACGGGGTGACCTTCATAAAGGTGAAATCTCCCTCGCATAGCTAAAACGGTTTGATTCGCAATTGAACCTTTAACCAGTTCACCTGCATGTCCAACAACAGTTGTCTTAGAGAAATTTGGAATATCTTGGTAGGATAGTGCGACCTTATCCGAGAGATTGTCTGTAAAAGATCCAAGCCCGCTACCAAGAATAACACCCACCGGCTCATCGCTCCAGGAGAGCTTATTTTTTATATAGTCTACACTTTCCATGATCTCTTTCATTATCTTCCTTAATTCTCTTCGCTAGTTCTCAAAGAGGTCATAAATAACCTCAGGCTTAGCCGGTTTAGTTCGCCCAATTTTAATCACTGATTCTAGGAGCGTTTCACTAATTGCCGTGACATCATCTAATTGATCTTGGCGGTGATAGATTGTTAACAAAGATTCTCCTTTCTTAACTTTATCTCCTAATTTCTTATGAAAATAAAAACCTACTCCAAAATCAATTTTATCTGTTTTGACCTTTCTTCCTCCTCCAAGTTCAGTACACAAAAATCCAATCTCTTTATTGACGAAACTTTTCACGTAACCGTCTTTTGGACATAAAACTTCGGACTTTACTGGAGCGAGATCCATCAGGTCATAATTATATATAACTCCTGCATCTCCACCTTGATCTGCGATCAATTTTTCGAAAACTTTTAGTGCCGCTCCCGATTTAACGGCATGCTTTGCCATCTTTAAAGCTTGGGTTTGGCTTTTCGCTTTTCCCGCAATACGGATCATATGCGCTGCTAACTCAAGAGAGAGCACTGTGAGATCTTGTGGTCCATTATCTTTTAGGACTTCAAAGCATTCAATTAACTCTAAGGTGTGACCCACGGCTCTTCCTAGAGGTTGATTCATATTAGTAAGAAGGGTCACACATCTCTTGTCATAAGCCTTCGCTGTGTAGAGAATGCTTTTAGCGAGCTTTTTAGCTTCAGACTTCGAGCTCATAAAAGCTCCTGAGCCAACCTTAATGTCCATGACAATACCATTGGCCCCTTCGGCAAGTTTTTTGCTCATAATACTGGCTGTGATGAGAGGAATTGAATCGATTGTTGCGGTGACATCTCTTAGTGCATAAATAATTCTGTCAGCAGGGGCTATCTCTGGAGTTTGACCCATTAAAACTAAGGAGTCCTCTTTTAATTTTGTTTCAAACTCATTAAGTGAAAGATCAGTTCTGAAACCAGGGATAGCTTCAACCTTGTCTACTGTACCTCCAGTAAAACCTAAGCCTCGACCAGCAATCATGGGGACTTTTACACCGCAAGCAGCTGCAATAGGCGCGAGAATAAAAGATGTTTTATCACCAATTCCTCCAGTGGAGTGTTTGTCTACCACTGACTGATCATTAAAGTTTAAGGTCCTTCCTGAGTTCAGCATGACATCAGTAAGTGCTGCTGTTTCTTTTTTAGTCATACCATTCAAATAGATGGCCATCAAAAGGGCGGTCATTTGGTATTCAGCTACACTTTTATTTAGCAGTCCTTTAATAGTCCATTCGATCTCCTCTGGACTTAACTCAAGACCATGCTTTTTCTTTTCTAAAATTTGATACATTGTGAAATGCGTCATATTCTCTCTAATTTATTGCCACTATTTAATGTAAACCCTATCATATTAGTAAATGGCTCGCTTGTTTAGTCATTTTTGGAGGAAAGTCATGCGCCAATTTTGTCTTCGAAAATTTTTATTTAAATCAGTTCTTTGTGCGTTTGTTTTCTCTCAGAGTGCTGCGAGTTATGCTCAGGCTGACGAAGACCTGGATATGTTTGTCAGTGACACTAAGAACGACCTTCTCGTCGTTGTAGGAGGGGGTCTTGCTGGCGCCATACTTGGTTTATCCACGCTTTCATTCGTGGAAGAACCAAAGGATCATACGGATAATATTATTACCGGAGCTTCAATTGGAATTATTGCTGGCGTAATTTTTGTTGCGATGAATCAGGCACAAAAAACGCAAAATATGATGTATCCAGGTGAAGAAGAATACGGATTAAAAGATGATTATCGCGGTTTTGGGACTAAGTCTCGCGGGCAATGGCACCGCCAAATTCACGGTGAAAAACTAGCGAGATCAAGCTCTCCCTATCAATTAGGATTTAATTTAAATTTCTAATCTTACATTCAATTCATAGTGTAATTGTCACAATGGCCCCATAATTTCCATTGAATTCTTGGGTCGAGCATTTTATATAAAGTTCGACACACTACTCGAAGGATTACCTATAATGGAAAGATTTATGTCGTTGATTGGTTTGCTCGTCATGCTGGCGGTTGCGTATGGACTTAGCACATCTCGTAAAGATATTAAGTGGAAAACGGTGCTGATGGGGATTGCACTTCAACTGACCTTCGGACTTTTTATTCTTAAGACTCCGATCGGTGAACAAGTTTTTGAATCAGCTAGAGCGCTCTTTCAAAATGTTCTTAACTATACCAATGAAGGATCAAAATTTATATTTGGTGACTTAACTAATCCTTCTAAGTTTGGATTTATTTTTGCTTTCTTGGTGCTTCCCACGATTATTTTTATGAGTTCTCTCATGAGTGTGCTTTACCATTTAGGAGTGATGCAAAAAGTTGTTGAACTTGCTGCTAAGTTAATGATGAAAGTCATGAATACTAGTGGTGCCGAGTCTCTTTCAGCTGCTGCCAATATTTTTGTGGGACAAACGGAAGCTCCTTTAGTTGTTAAACCATTTGTCGATAAAATGACTAATTCAGAATTGATGGCACTTATGACCGGAGGTATGGCCACAGTGGCTGGTGGTGTGCTCGCGGCTTATGTTGGAATGGGTGTTGATGCCGGACATCTTTTAGCGGCTTCTGTTATGTCAGCTCCTGCTGCATTAGCTATTGCAAAATTAATGGTTCCTGAAACTGAAACGTCTGAGACAGCGGGAGTGGTTAAAGCTGATCTTCCCAAAACGAATGTAAATTTAATTGATGCCGCTGCAACTGGAGCTGGAGAGGGTTTAAATCTTGCCCTTAATGTTGGTGCGATGTTACTCGCTTTTATTGCTTTAATCGCCCTTTTAAATGGAATCATTGGCTGGTTCGGTGGAATTATCGGCTTTGAAAACTTAAGTTTTGAACTCATCATAGGATATCTTTTTTCTCCCTTTGCTTTTGTGATGGGAGTTCCTTGGGATGACTGCCTTCAAGTAGGAATCTTACTTGGAAAGAAAACTGTCGTTAATGAGTTTGTAGCCTACCTAGACCTTCAAACGGCTATGAAAGCTGGTGCTATCAGTGAGCGTGCTCAAATTATTTCAACATACGCGCTTTGTGGCTTCGCTAATTTTTCTTCTATAGCGATTCAACTTGGAGGTATTGGAGGAATCGCACCTTCAAGGCGACAAGATCTTGCAAAACTTGGAATCAAGTCACTTATTGGGGGAACCCTCGCTTGTTTTATGACTGCTTGTATAGCGGGACTATTTATTTAGAATTTGATTTGGCGAAAAGTTCTCTCCTCAATAGTGGCAGGGTCATCTTTAATCTCAAAATTGATTCGTCCAATTTCAAGGCCGGTTGCAGTTTCAACTCGAACCTGCCAATTTCCAGGATTATAATTGGATTTGTAAGCGTAACCTCTAAAGCCCCCAAGTCTTCCTCCTAGAATGTTTATTGGGATACGATCAGAAGTGATCCAGCCGTCTCGACTTTCTTGCATAAATCTTAGAAAGACTTTTCCACTAAAGCCGGCAGGAGAAAAAACACTTGCAGCCACGTAGACCTTATCCCCGGGCCGCGCCAAGAATTCTTGATCTCCATTATGCCAAAACTTCCAAACTGGCTTCTCAGTGAGAACGTAGTATTCAGAGTCTTTTTTTATGACATTATGATAAATCCCGATGGACTTTATACTTAAAGGGACTGGTGGTAATACCTTGGTCCAATAGAGAAGTATAAATAAAGCGAGGACTGCAATTTGAGGAAAGAACATATTTTTCAAGACAAGTTTTGTTTCCACTAAACTTTTAGATAAAAGCCAAAGAGCTAATCCCGACAGACAGAATGACAAAGTGATTGAGAGCAAAAAAACAAGATCACTGACCTGTCCTAAAGCGGTAGGGATGATAAGGATGAGATAGCTTTCAAGCGCTAACATGATTAAAACAGAACGTATGACCATTCCGAACTTTTGAAATCGCGGTATTTCATTCAAGAGTAAAATGATGACCATAAAGCCTAAAAAGAAAAAAGAATTGGCTAAAGAACTACTCTTAAAATAGAAAAGTGTAAAAGCACTTAAGAGGGCTCCAAGACAAAAATGAAAAGCATCTTCCCTGTAGGTAAAGGATTTTTGAAGCCACTTAAGGTCTGTTTTAAGAGAGTTCACCCCAAGAACTTCTAGTGATAAAATAACCACAGCTAAAATGAGATACAGACTTAAAACAAAAATATTAGAAATCTCGTCAACTTCTCCTAAAGTCAGTACATCTAAAACAAAACCTCCCGAAAAAAATGTTGCGGGAAGATATCGCTCATATTGCTCATGAAGCTTTAAGATGGAGCTTTTTAATTCAGTAAAATTGAGTGTCGACATAAAATACTATCGGCAGATGTAGGCTCAGTTTAAAGTGAGAGGGCACATTATCCCGCGTCTTTTCCAGCTGTGAGATTCGAGCTAAAATAGAGGAGAATTAGAATTAAGGTTTTTTAACCATGGCAAAAGAATTAGTGATCAACCAAACTCATAGCGAGTGTCGAATCGCATTGGTTGAAAATGGTGATATCATCGATTTTTTAATCGATCGTGACACCAACAACACGGCAAAACCCTCTGTGGGAAATATCTATCTCGGTAAAGTTCTGCGAGTGCTACCAGGCATGCAGTCAGCTTTTGTGGATATTGGTTATGAGCGAGCGGCATTTTTATATGTTGATGATGCGTATATTCCAACACTAGAAGAGCAAAGGGATATGGCAAAAAGACTGGTTGAAAGAGAAAAAGAATTAGCGCAAAAAAGAGAGCGCCTTGGTCAAACAATTCCCGACGAACTAAGTACTTACTCAGATACAGTAGATCTCAAATACAGAGCGGACATCAAAATCCAAGATTTTTTAAAAGAGGGAGATGAAATCCTGGTTCAGGTAGCCAAGGAGCCTATCTCAACCAAAGGACCTCGAATCACCCGGCATATCACTCTTGCGGGAAGGCATATTGTTTATATGCCATTAATTGAACATGTTGGAGTCTCACGAAGGATTGAAAATGATGAAGAGCGAGAAAGGCTTAAAGGAATTCTTGAGACGATAAGACCTGAAGGAAAGGGAGTTATAGCTAGGACGGTTGCAGAGGGACAAAGTCATAAAATCTTAAAAAATGATTACAATCTTTTGGTCAAAATTTGGAAAGACACTTCAAAGAATAACGAAAAGGTTTCAGCTCCAAAACTGATTTATCAGGACTTAAGCTTCACTCAACGAGCATTGAGAGATATTACCGATGAAGATGTAACGAAAATCGTCGTAGATGACCGATCTAACTTCAAACAGGTGGAGAAGTTTATAAATAGGTATCTTCCGTCTTTAAAAGGGAAGGTAGAGCTTTTTGACTCTCAAACTCCATTGTTCGAGCATTATAATATAGATGTCGAAATTGAGAGGGCCTTAAGTAATAAAGTCTACCTTCGCTCTGGAGGCTCACTTAATATAGACCAGACTGAAGCTTTGGTTTCAATCGATGTTAATACCGGAAAGTTTGTAGGAAAGAGAACTCTTGAAGAAACAATTCTAAAAACTAACCTCGAAGCTGTTAAAGAAATTTGTTACCAGCTAAGAGTAAGAAATTGTGGTGGAATCATTATTATTGATTTTATTGATATGGAAAAAGAAGCGCATAGAGAACAGGTTTATGCGGCACTTCTAGAGGCGTTAAAAAAAGATAGAGCAAAAACAAACGTTCTTCCTATTTCAGGGTTGGGTTTAGTTGAGATGACGCGAAAACGTACTCGCGACACCTTAACTCGTATGATGTGCCAATCATGCCCTTATTGCGAAGGGACAGGTAAGGTTAAATCAGTTAGCTCTGTATGTTTTGAAATTCTTAGAGAAGTTATGAAGTCAGTTAAAGAGGAGAGCTCTTCAAAAGTTTCCATTTTTGCTCACCCTGAAGTTTGCTCACAGCTTACTAGCGAAGACTTTTTTATTATTGAAAACTTGGAGGAGTCACTGGGCAAACAGTTAACCATTCGGGCTGACAACTCCTATCATATTGAGCAATACGAAATTTTTGTTAATTAGTTAGTGTGCATGAACATGATCTGTTTTCAGTATCTTGACCGAAAGACATTCCCATGATTTCAACCCAAGGTGTTTTAGCTTCCATTTGTTGAAAGGCTACATGAGTAAGTTCGCCATTATCATCCTGCTTGAGTGTGAAGGCAAATACACCATCACTGCTAGGGAATCGAGACTGGAACTGAGTTACATACTCTTCTCTTACGCCTTTTTTTCTGACCTCTGAATTGATAGAGCCTTGAGAGATATCACCCTGAGTTAGGATAAAGTTCATAGACTTTTCTTGGCTGGCGATTCCATCGACTGATCTTGCCCAAACATTGAAGCTTAGCACGCCTTTCAACTTATCAAAGAATAAATTTTTTATAGGGCAGTCTTCCTTGGAAGCTTTGGCCAGTTGCTGGTGAAGACGTTCTAGTTTTGGAATATGAGAGAGTTTAGATTTGAGACTAAAATAAACCCTTTGAATCTCTTCTCTTCTAGACTGGAGTATGATCCTTTTTGCATAGTCTATACTGTTGACCAGTCTTTCCCTCTCGTTTTTATTGATATGTCCGGATTTAAATTCTGAGGCTAGTGCTAGTCTTAACTCATCAAGTTCAAATCCAACACTTTCAAAAAGTTTTAATTGCTGTGTGTATTGCACCTCTATTTTAGTCAAAGCTTTTTGGTAAGCCTCAAAAGGAATGCCTGATTTAGTATCAGGAATTTCTACATCAAAGTTTTGAATTAAAGAATTCTCTAAGGCATCGATATGATCTTTCAAGGTAAGGTATTCCGAACTGGCGGCATGAGTATAAGAGGAAAAGATGAGTGCTAATAGGATTAAGTTCTTCATAGCACTCATTATCGACTCAATTTAAGGTAAAGTTGACCATAAAACTCAGTTAAGCTTTTAAATCAATCACTTAGGTGTTTTTTTTTGGTCAGAGCCCTCCTCCAAAATTATCAGATAGCTCAATTTCGTTGCCATCAGGATCCTTAATATAAACAGATTTTGATGAAGGATATGTGACCAGCCCTTCTTCATTTCCATATGGGACAATTTCAACCTTCTGCTCTTTCAATAAAGGCAAAGCCTCCGCAAGATTATCAACATGGATGCCAATATGATTTATGCGAGACCGCTCAGGTATCTTCTCTTTTGCTTGATAGAGACAAATAAACCCCCTATGAGAGAGACCTAGAATTATATAATCCAAGCCGAACCCAGTTGAAATCCCTTCTTCTTTTACTTCAAATCCAAATGCTTTTTGATAGAAAGAAACAGACTCTTCTAGATTACTAACAGTTAAATTTATATGATCGTATGCTTTAAAATTTAGCATTTTTTATTCCTTTTTTCGAACGACATTATTGATGTTCTTGTCATCAAAATATCAGCTGTATTGGTTTAAAGGGAAATCGATTGTACCTATATGGCGATAGGTATTTGCAATAGGCTGCTCACCTAAATTTAAAGTGGTTTATGACATTTTAGGAACATTCTTTTTTAGTCTTGCCTCTAGATCTGCAACGAATTCTTTTCTTCGCAATTTGGGATCTTGAGAAAATTGGCTTTTGTACTCAGGGATATCTAGAACTTCAATATTGAGCTTTATCGTCTTAAACAATTTAGGAAAAAATTGGCCTGGATGCTGAACATGATGAAGACCTCCAGAGTATGCAATAAGAATTCGTCCCTCGTTTAGTTCTTCAAAAATCTCACCAACTCCAGCTCGAATACTCATGGGTTTTCCTTCAGAGTCTAAGCCATTTTTTCTTTTCATTCTCCCTTCGGGAGCAATGGCAATTACACTTCTTCTCTCAATTGCTTCGAGAAACCGATACCAAGACTTATCTCTTTTTCGGGTAATTGTTATCAATCCGGGACTCATTATTTTCCAGAAAAATCCTACGATGGGTCGATTTAAGGTTTTATCTGCAGCTGGCGCGACCATCTTTCTAGAAAGTCTCCATAAAAACGAATTTGGAGCCGCTGCCACGTAAAGAGGTTCATAAAGAGAGGTGTGATTCAAAAAGACGATGAGTCTAATCTTATCGAAGTCTTGACCAAGCTCACTTAGCCAATTGACTTCCAATCTATAAAAAATTTTAGAGATTAGTTTTAAAACCATGAAGACTAAAAAACTTAGTAAAACACGCATAATTAAAATTTATCTGAAATAACGGAATCTTGGAAGTAATTTCCGATGCTTAACGCATTGCTTTTGTGTTGTGGAGGCTTCCCATTCCAAAAAGCTCATGCTACTGTGCACCGACATTTATTTAAGTAAAAACAATCATGTAAACTCGCTCCGCAAGGGGCTTAATTATAAACCAGGAGTCATTATGATTTATGAAACCGCGTATGTTCTTCGCACGCAAGCTGGTGAAGCTGAAGTGAAGGCAATGAAAGAAGTTGTCGAGAAAACCATCAATGAAATGGGTGGGGAAGTTCTTATCAACGATGACTGGGGTGTCAAAACTTTTGCCCAGGCCACAGCAAGTGGTGAAACTAAAGGTACCTACTTCTACACAATGTACAAAGCCAATGGTGATGTGAACGCAGAACTTGAAAGAAGATTCAAGATCTCTGAAGACGTTCTTAAATTCATTGTTGTTAAACTTGGTGTAGAAGCAGACAAAGAAGCTATTGTTAAGGGATATAAAAATCCTAATCACACAACTGCTGAAGCTGGAAGAGACTCTGACAAAGAAAGAAAAGCTTTCTCAAAAAGGAAGTCTTGCTGGTTTTCTGCCAAGAAAACTGAACCAGATTGGAAAGATCCTACAACTTATGGTTGGTTAGTAAACGAATTTGGAAAAATTTCTCCTGCTCGTGTGACTGGATTAAGACCTAAGTATCAAAGAATGGCGACAACTGCGATTAAACGTGGACGTTGTATGGGACTTATCAGTTATATGTCTCGACACACTTTTAGATAGTATTGATTTTGATGATGGCCAACTCAAGCAAAGATATTTCCAAATTTAATCCAAGGCGCTTTTTCGCCTTAGGGGGAATAAGTGTTGTTCTTTGTGCCCTGTTGGCACCTGGGTCATTTATGGCGCCTTTTGCTATCCTAACACCACTTCCTTTAATCATAAGTTCACTTCTATATGGCAGGGCCAAAACTTTTGGTCTTATCCTTATATCAGGGGGAGTCCTTGGACTACTAAGTGTTGAACTTATCAGAGATATTTCTCCTCTCGGATATTTTCTTTTTTCAGCGATCATTGCCATTGCTTTAAGCGAATTTATTCATAGAGAAATTGCTCCTATCAGAGGAATTGTGGTGACAGGTATTGCTGCTCTTATCTTTTTTGCGACAGTATTTCTGTATGTTGACATGACTTCAGAGGCTGGTATTAAGCAATTAATAATTAAGGAAGTTATACCAAGCTTTAATATGGAAGAGCGGCTTGAGGAAATAAAAGCATCTGGAAGAACCGATACTCTTCAGTTTGAAGCATTATTGAGTAAACCAGATTTAATGGCCGAAGAAATTATCAAAACCATCCCTACGCTTTTAAGCGTAGCTGTCTTTTTGACATTATGGATAAATATGTTTTTTGCTTTGAGATTGAGAAGAGTTTTAACTCCGTTCAGCCAGGGCAAGCGTTATACTGAAAAAGTTTTAACTAATTTTAAGATGCCTGATCAATTTGTTTGGCTGGTGATAGTCTTACTAACCACCTACCTAGGTGCTGAGTATGAGGTGACTGGGCTGTTGAGCGGCTCCGTAGGAACTGTGGCCCAAACAGGATTATTTGTTCTAGGAATCTTTTATTTTTTTCATGGATTTGGGATTTATCTTTATTTCTTAGATGCCATGAAAATTTATGGATTTTTCAGATCTTTTTTAGTGGTGACGACCGTATTTATGCTGTCATGGGGTGTAGCAGTTATTGGATTGATCGACACTTTTGTCGATTTTAAAAACTTGTTGAATAAAAAGAATCAAGGAGAATAAAATGAAGGTTATCCTAACCAATAAAGTGAAAAGCTTGGGGAATATCGGAGAGATCGTAAATGTATCTCAAGGATATGCAAGAAATTTTCTTATCCCTAATAAAATGGCCAAACTTGCTGATGAAGGTAATTCAAAGCAAATGGCAGATTACCAGAAAATGCTAGCTAAAAAAGTTGCAGAAGAAAAAGCAGCGGCTGAAGAAGTTGCTGGAAAGCTTAAGAATGTTGCCATTTCTCTAGTAAAGAAAGTTGGTGGAAATGGTACTCTTTTTGGTACAGTGACAAACACTGAATTATCAAAAGAGTTAGAAAAACTTGGGATTCATGTTGAGAGAAGACTCATCAATGTTGATACTCCTATTAAAACTTTAGGCGAGTACGAAATCTCAGCTAAACTCTTTAAAGGTGTAGAAGCAACTTTTAAGGTAAAAGTTGAAATTGATCCTAAGCAAGCTGAAGAAATGAAGAAAAAGCAAGAAGCTGCTGCAAAAGCTAAAAAAGCAAAAGCAGAAAAAGCTGAAGCTGCTGCTGAAGAAGGTGCAGAGGCAACTGCTGAAACATCTGAAGAAACAACTTCAGAAGAAGCATAATTTTTTTATAAAAGCATAAATCTAGGGCACCTTCATCGAAGGTGCCTCTTTTAAATCAAGGCAAGGATATGGAATCTCAAGAACTACCTCATGATTTGATGGCAGAGAAAGCCTTTTTAGGTTGCCTCTTAACCGACAATTCTTCATTCGAAGAGATCACAGACCTTGGCATTTCTGAACAAGATTTTTACCACCCCCGATTTGGAACTATTTTTAGCGCTATCTTTGAACAGTTTAATGATAGTAAACCATTCGATCTCGTCAGTATTTGTTCCAAGCTCACTGACATGGGAAAGCTTGAAGCGGTAGGGGGACAAGCTTCTATTTTAGAGTTGATCGAAGACACTGCAAGTTCTGCTAATATTTATCACTATGGGAAGATACTAAAAAATAAATCTGTCCTTCGTTCAATTGTGAGGACTTCAAAGCGTATTACACAAGAAGGATTAAACTTTGTCGGTGATGTCGAAGAATTTATCGATGAGGTGGAATCTTCATTTTTTAATTTAGCCAATCAAACGAGAACAAACTTCGTCATTACCTTAAAAGAATCTCTCAAAGAGAATTTGAAGAGACTTGAAAAAGGTAAGCAAAACGATGGAGAGATCCTTGGGATCACTACCGGTTATGATAGCTTAGATAAAAGACTATTGGGATTGCAACCTGGTCAAATGGTGATTATTGCGGCTAGACCAGGGATGGGGAAAACAGCACTAGCATTAAACTTGGCTGTTAATGCCGTTAAGCATTCTCAAATGCCGATTATGGTCTATTCCTACGAGATGCTTGCACCTGAGCTCTCGGGAAGGATTCTTTCCTCTGAGGCAAATATTGATGCTAGAAAAATTCGAACAAACGACTATACAGATTCAGACTTAAGAAGTTTGGGGTTTGCTGTTCAAGAATTATCCAAACTCCCTATCTATATAAATGATAACGGTTCAACCAATTTATTAGATATCAAATCTCAGGCCCGTAAAGTTGCTGCTGAAAAAGGCCTTGGGATGATTATTATCGACTACCTCCAACTGATGCAGCCCCATGTGAGAAAAAACTCAAGGGAACAAGAGATCGCTGAGATTTCTAGAGGGATAAAAGAATTGGCAAAAGAATTAAAATGTCCAATTATCGCTCTCTCTCAGCTTAATCGAGCCGCAACTTCTAGAACTGATAGGAGACCGCAATTACAAGATTTGCGTGAATCAGGTTCAATTGAGCAAGATGCCGATATCGTTATTCTTATTCATCGGGAAGATTACTATGATGAGAACACTCCTGAGAAAGGTATCGCAGAAGTTATTGTCGCCAAAAATAGGGCCGGAGAGCCTGGAACAGTGAAGATGGCCTGGGTTGCAAAACAAACTAAGTTTGCTGAAATACATCCTTCTCAGCAGACTTCAGATTAAGCTTTTCGGATCAGTATATGGAGGAGAGTTTTTTTAGTTCATTTTATTTATATAAGGAACACAAAACTCTTTGGCTAACCTCACCTAAAAAAGCCTATATTCAGTATCGCAATTTTAGAATCAACTTATTATCTGGTGAAAAATATGAGCTCGGTGTCTCTGATTTTTTTGAAGATTTAGATCAACTTAATATTGGACAAGAATTTGAAAAGCCTATCGTAATTCATCTCTTGTTCGAATTAGCTTACACTTGTCTCGACTTAGAAGTTAAAAGCGATAGAAACGTGCCTCTTGCAATTTACATCGAATATAACTCTGTTTCTAAAAGAGAAATTTATTCTTCAGATTTGAACAAAATAAACTTTGAATCACTCTCTCAGGTAAATCTAGCTGACTATGAAGAGAGGTTCAGACAAGTCTACGAAAATCTTCTCGATGGAGAGACCTATCAGCTGAATTTAACCCAACCCTTTTATTTGCGACCGAGTAGGGTGATGCCTCCTGAAGAATTCATTCAGTTCTTATGGCAAGATTCATTGAAGGTAGGAGCCTACGCTCACGCCACCTATATAGGAACTCTAGATATTTTATTCGCGAGCAATTCTCCTGAGTGTTTATTTCAAATTGAATCCAATTCAAGTACCCCGCGGATACTTACCATGCCTATCAAAGGGACTGAAAAAGTCGTTAATAATGATTTCAAACATTCTTGGGAGGAATTGAAAAACTCAGCTAAAAATCAAGCTGAGCTTTTCATGATCTCGGATCTAATGAGAAACGACCTTACCAAGTTGACAGGATTTCCGGCTCGCGTTCGACATGAGAAATTTCCCCTTCAAGTCCCTGGACTTTTGCATCAGTTCTCAGTGATTGATAGCCGAATGCCTGAGAACTTAGAGTTATCAAAAATTGTTAAAACACTTTTTCCTGGAGGAAGTGTTACGGGAGCACCGAAAAAAAATACTCTCAGACTGATTGAGAGATTAGAGGGCTATCGTCGTGGTTTTTATTGCGGGTCGACGATACTATTGTATCAAGACAGAAAAACCGCTTCTATCAATATCCGATCAGCAGAAGTCAATTATGGAAGTAATGAGATAAAATACGGGGCAGGAGGTGGAATAACCTTGCAAAGCCAGATGGATCAGGAATTTGAGGAAACTTTAAATAAACTTAAAAGTTTCTTGATACTCTTTGAGTTAAAAAAAACTTACAATTGAGCCTGACTGTTTGACATTAGTTTTTTGTGACAGATATGCTTAACGTCATAGAGAGAAAAACGACAGTCAGGGAGCGATTGTCGCTAAAGTTCAGGGAGTAGATGATGAACACACCATCAGATGATCAGGTTGTCGACCTAAATGAATTCGCTAGCTTAGCGGGTTTTCCAATCGAATTAATTCAAAAAGAACTAGTTTTAGATGATCAAATAGAAAACAGGCTTACAATGGGCCAGCTGAGAGAGGCGATGCTTAAATATTTAGATGAAGCTAGTCTCAAGTAGTTGATTAAACTAATTAACTGATTTTTCTTCATAAGCTTTTTGTCATGCTTGTTGCATGCGCTGCGTTAAATTGTTATAATCGTGGGGCTGTTATAATAAAATTGACCGTTTAAATCAAGAGTTGTTGGAGAGTGCACTCATGGCCACTAATTGGAAAGATCCAAAAGTCTTTAAGAGATTTTCCAGTATTTTTACTTTCTCAAAAAATCCACTCTTCCAAAAAAATGAAAACACTCATATCTACATTCCTTGGGACCCTGAAATTGAAAATGAATTGATGTTTCAAATGAAAGCTAAAATTGGACAAGTAGGATCTACATTGATTCCCTATATGGACCTTGAGCAACATGCCATAAATTTTAATCAAGAGGAATTAAACACTCTAATGGGGCAACTCGAAAAAGGGATCGAAACCCATTTGGTTATGAGTAATTTTGATTCTATCCATGTTTTTCGCGTAACTAATTTAGTCATTGGAGAAACACAACTTGAAGAATCAGTAGAGAAAATTTTAGATCAGTTTTCTAGGCATAGAGGATTTAAACATTATATCGAGGTTGATGACGTCTACGTCCTGGAGGCAAACCACACTAAAGAATCAGGAACTCTTATTTCAAATCTCGATCAAATTATGAGCCGAGACCAAACTCAAAAAATCTTTATCGCTCCCCATCGCAAAGAGCTTGAGGTCACTGGAGTTCATAAAAAATGGGTGGAGCAGGGGAGAAACGTCACCTATGATTATTTTATCAGGCAGTGTGAGCTCAAAGATAATATTTATCAAGAGATGTGGGACTTCCTTTCTCGAAATACTCAGCACCATCTCATTAACTGTGAGCTCAACCGAAATAAATCAGTGTTTGAAAGAGGACAGGGTAAGGGGAAGCTTTTAGTCGAGTCTTTTAGTTACTATAAACAGGCTTTAATTTCTGAACTAAATGAAGTCTACATTTTACCTCTGGTAGATGCTATTCAAAAATATGGCTGTTTGCAGGAGGCGTGGAGAGAGCTTCAGGAGAATGCACTCATTAATAGAGATGTCACACTACATATTCAAAAGATATTAGATGGAAAGTCTACATCGATTGAAGACCTAAATGATTTTCTTTTTTACACAAAAAATGCGAAGTCCTTTTTCTTTAGTCTTAAAAATATGTTTGCAAAGAAAATTCATAAAGAGGAATTTTTACTGGTTGAGAATTTTTTAATCAAGCAAGAAGGGTTGATCGACTCGTTTAGAAGCAGATCCCTAAAAGAGAAAGTCGTCTCTATCATCCATATAGATGAATGGATTGGAAGAACGATAGACCAGATTGACCTGATAAGTTTAGACGAACTCAAAGACTTGAATTTAAAATTGTCTTATCTATTAAGTGTGATGGTTTCAGCGAGCTATGAAGATAATATTTTCTTTAAGCTAATAGAGGAGAAGGCAGCAAAGGGTAAAGTTCAACGAAGCTTTGAAGATGAAGTTAAAAATCTTTTAAATTTAGATATAAAAAAAGAAACAGCCTGATACTTTCGTTCAGGCTGAGTCATCCTATTATTTAATCCATTTTTACAGAAAAATTAGCAATCTCGACTATGGTGCTATTCATACTACGTGAATAGGAATAGCCTGGGTGAATGGCATTGGAAATGGCTTCCATGGCTGCGCATTTCGTCGAGTGGAACCTATTTCTACGTACTACGCTTGCAATCGCATTGCTCATGCCTACTGAATAGCTATAGTTTCCTTCAATGCTTTCTCCAATAGCCCTTACAACAGCATTGGCACAGCGGCTATCATTTCGACAAAGTTTTCCTAACTCTTGGCTCAGTCTGACAGAGTAAGAATAGTCACCTCGAATGCGACTTCCCAATCTTTGAGCTGCATATTCAAGAACTTCTGGTGAGTGTGAACAGACTTTGATAGCAGCTACTGCGGCTTGCATTTGATGAATGGAAGAGGAGTAATCTCCATGTATTCGGGAGGTGAAGTTTTCAACTAAAGAATAACTGCAAGCGAAGGTGTTAGCTGATAAAAGAGATAGTGTCATAATCATCATTAAGTTTTTCATATTTTGTTCTCCTGTTGGGTTGAGTTAAATGCTTTTTAGCATAAAATGCAGAGGAGATTGTTGAGTGTGTTACATAGTGTTTCTCTAGGGTATTGAAACAGATAGTTCTTTCATGGAGGCAAAATTTGACCCCTCAACCAATTTCCATAAAGTTACACATTTAAGGCACCGATTCAACCTGCAAGAGGAAACAAGTAAAAAGGTTTGTTGTATGGATATAGCAACTATTATCGGACTGGTGCTGGCCATGGCCGCGATCATTGGATCAATCTTGGCAGGGGGGTCGATTGGCGCATTTATCGATGTCCCATCAATTCTCGTTGTTGGAGGAGGGGTTACCGCTGCCATTTTTATCAAATGGCCCATAGACCAGATAAAGCTTTTAGTACCTACATATTTAAAGTCGATTTTAAATTCCACGACAGATCCCAAAAAGATGATAGAAGAAATCCAATCTCTAGCGGAAACAGCGAGAAGAGAATCAGTTTTTGCCCTTGAGAAAGTTCCTGTTGAGGATGCCTTTCTTAAAAAAGCTGTAACATTGGCAGCGGACAATAGACCTCCTGAAGTCATTACGGCGATCTTACAGTTAGAAATAGACTCCTTAACAGAAAGACATAAAACAGGAATTAATATCATTTCCAATGTAGGGGACGATGGACCAGCCTTTGGGATGATTGGAACTCTTATCGGACTAGTTATCATGCTTCAAAACCTTTCTGGAGGGCCTGAAGAATTAGGGAAGGCCATGGCGGTTGCGATTTTGACTACGTTCTACGGAGCGGTCCTAGCAAACGTATTTATGTTGCCGGTGGCAAACAAATTAAAATTTTACTCTGAAAATGAAGCACTTGTTATGAATATAATTGTGGCAGGGGTGCTTGGTATTGTTGCAGGTGAAAACCCAAGAGTTATTAGAGAAAAACTAGACTCTTTCCTACCACCAGCGCAAAGAGCAGTTGAAGAAGAATAATAGTAAGGAAGTATAATGGCTGATGAAGAAGTAGAATGTCCAGAACCACCAGTATGTGAAGAGTGTGTCAAAGGTGCACCTGCATGGATGGCAACGTTCTCGGATCTCGTTACATTGCTTCTTACCTTCTTCGTACTTCTTTATGCGATGTCGAAAACAGATGAATCAAAATTTGAATCCGTGGCTGGTTCCATTCGTAAAGCTTTCGCGGGAAATGCTATGAAGATAGGGGAGACTATTCAATTGGGTAAATCTCCAGATGATTCTCCTACCATGATTGAATCTCAAGATCCGGTTGAGCCATTTCCAATTGATCTTCTTACCACAGAAGGACTTCTCGATAAAAAAGAAATCAATCGTGAGTCGGATGAAGACTTAGAGGTGATGCGGGAGACGATCAAACAATTTGATCTGGAAAACTCTGTTGATACTTATCAAATGCCTGAAGGGGTAAAGATGAGAGTCAAAGACAAAATAGTCTTCGAACGTGGGTCCACAAAGCTTGCTAACGAGACAGCAATTCCCACATTTAATAGAGTTGTTAATCTGATGAAAGAGGAAGGTTGGACTTTATTTGTCGAAGGATACGCAGATCCAGGTGAAACAGGCGCTGGAGCGAATAACCCTTATGAACTCTCTAGTAAAAGAGCAAAAGAGGTTACCGAAACCCTTGTTCGTCAAGGAGTAAAACCTTCACAAATCACCACAGTCTTCTATGGTGATAGTAGGGCCGTCTCAAATGATATCAACAGAAAGGTGGAGTTTGTCTTGAGAAAACGTGATTTAAGAACGGAAGGTAAACGAGTCACCTCACAATAATATGAGTCGCTACGGTATTTGCTTTCTTGATTCAGCTCCAAGCGTAAGCGAGGCTATTTCCAAATTGAATGGTATTTCAAAGTCCCAATTAATAAAGAGGGGGATTTCAAAAAAATTTCTCAACACAAGTGTAGAAAGGACTCAGTATGTTGAGTTTCCACTCGATGTTCTTAATTTCGGAAAAATAAATCCAGTCTACCATGGACATCCCGTTAGTATTATCAAAGAAACAGAAACTGTATTGGCCCTTAATAAGCCTTCTCAAATATATTGCCACCCTTTGCGCTACGAAGAATCTGACAATATTCTAAGCTATCTAAGAGCTCAGGGGCGACAAGATATTTTGCAAGTGAACCATTCAAACTATGATAGGGGTCTTCTCTATCGATTAGACTATGAGACCAGTGGGTTACTATTAATGGCAAAAGATAATGCCACCTGGAAGTTTGTGCGAGATAACTTTCATAGTCTAACGAAAGAAAAATCCTATCTTGCTGAAGTTCGTGGAAAGCTTTTTGAGCAGATGAGCCTAACTCATAGGCTTAAACCTTCAGGAGAGAGAGGTTCTTTCATTAAAGAAGCTTCTGATGGCAAGGTGGCAAATATTCAAGTATTTCCCATTGAGGCTCTTGAGAGCTCAACCATAGTTGAAGTTCAGCTTAAAGAAGGTCTAAGACATCAAATTAGAGCTCAACTAAGTCTTGCCGGATTTCCTATCATTGGTGATCCTCTGTATGGAGATAGCGAGAAAGACGATATTCTTCGACTTCATTGCTGGAAGTATGAAATTGATACTATAGGGAAGTTCCAGGGGGAGTATCCGTCTTGGTATACTCCTTAACTTTTAACAGAGTTCTTGCTTGACTGGTTTTGTCCTTAAGCTCTCCAATAAAACGCTTTAAATTGATTTGTACCAGTTTAGATCTTTCTGTTTCTAAGGTTTTATTCCAAAGTTCTTCATCTATATTAATGGGAGCTGAAAACTTCCCTTTAATGCTAGAATTAAACTGAGGCTCTTTACCTAGATCTTTTAAAGCGACAGTGGCCCTATGATGAAGCCTTTGAACCTTTACCAAGTAAATTTTGTCTCTTATTGTTCTCAAGGCTTGCCCATCACTTTGAACGAGAACTCCTAGCCTTGAGGTTTTGTAATTCAGCTTCACTTCCTTTAGACTCTCTAGTGTATCTTGATCAGCCACGGTTATCAGCTTAATTATGGAGTCGAAAACTCGAGAGTAGAGAATTTTACGATATCTCATAAGGTCTAAATTTCTAAGCTCGGTGTAGGGGTCTTGTGAGCCTTGGTTTTCTAAGACTTTTAAAAGTTCATCCTCACCGTTTATTCTCGCTAGAAGAAATGTTGTATGGGGGCAATGAAGACTCCAATTGCTTTCTAATTTATCGGTTATGCGGCTTTTGATGGAATCACACACATAAGCGGCAGGATAAAAGCGGTATTTAAATCGAGTCCAAAAATCAGCCGTTTTAGCATCTGAAAGATAGATAGCCATCCAGACCACCCCAATTATAAGTATTGGATATTTAAGCGCTTTTTTCCAAATCATATTTATATAGTAAGGGATATTAGACTAAAAAGCACTAAAGTTTTACCTGAGTAAAACCGACAAGTAATATGTTAACCAGCGAGGTTTTATGCTAAAAGTTTCCTTGTTAGAGCAAGAGAGTTTCTGGAAAGTAGTTAAGTATCTTGGAAATTTACAAACACCTACTTCTATCAACACCATTTGTCGAGAACTTGAGTTAACTCAAACAGAGTTAAAACATTATACCAATTTTATGCAAGAGGTTGGATTCTCATTTGAGTGGGGTGAGACAAAAATTACCCCTCATACATTTCAAAAAGTTTTCACCATTCAGCTTAATCTTTTGGAATGGATTCAATTCCAGGCACACTTTCCCACGCTGTCACAGTGTTCTAATAAGCCATTTCATGAAGATGTAAAAGTAAAACTCATTGAGTTAGAAAATAAAAATCAGGATTATGATCTATTTGGCCCTTTATCTACCCTTGAGCAAACACTGACTCCAGAGCAGTCAAATACAATTGAAATTGTAGAGAGCTTTGGAGCAAGGACGACGGATCAACTGCAACTTTCTATTTTCGAGAAAGAATGTGTGACAATTAAATACAATCAAAAATCCTATACGGTCTACCCTTTAAAAATTGTCTATTTTGAAGGAGGACTGAATCTCATCGCAGAACATGTATCAGAGAATATTCTAATGAATTTTGATATTCCAGGTGTGACTAATGTCCAATTAGAAAACAAGGAATATCAACCTCAATACTCTCCACTTGAAGTTGAGGCTTTTATATCCTCTTTAACGGCAATGCATGAAAAAGTTGTGAGACTTGTTCTAAAAATAACTTCTCACGAGAATTTTCAGATAAATTTAAATAATGCTTATTTTCATAACCCTTGTTTATTTACCAATCCAGATGGAGACTTTATCTGGGCGGCTACCTTAGAGCCCTCCCCAGCAGTCTTTGAGTGGTTATGTGAATTGGGACGCTATGTTGAAATTTTAGATCCCACCAGCTTTAAACGAGAGTTCCTCAGATATTGCGAAGATAAGTTAAAAAAGATAGCCTAACGGGTAATGAAATCCCAAAAATCAATGCAACTCATCGTCATCATTCCGGTGATTGCTTATACAATTCTGGAAAATCTTTACGACCCAAAAACTGCCGTCATTGGGGGAGTGATCATTTCAGCTATTGAGATTATTGCCGAAAAAATTCTCTTTAAACATGTTTTAAAGTTAGCCTATCTAAACTTTTTTTTGATCTTAGCTTTAGGTGGAGTGTCGATTTTTCAAGACAATGAAATCTGGTTTAAATTATTTCCTGCCATTACGAGCTTATTTGTTGGCTCTTATATTCTCTTTCAAATTAAGCGAGGCAATTCTGTGATCAGTGAGTTTATGGAACTGATGAACACAGATTCTGAACAAAAAAAAATGATTCCATTTTTTGAGAGGGAAATGGCCTATTTTTCTATTTGGTATGGAACGTTGATGATTTTTGTTCCTTTCTATTTTTCTACATCTGTTTGGGCCGTCATGAAAGTGGGAGGTTCATTTGTGCTCTTTCTTCTGCATATTTTCATTCGAGGTTGGTGGCTAAAAAGGAAGGGACATGATCCGGTTCAATAATTCTATTATTCTTCCCGCTATCCAGTTTTTAGCCTTGGTGGCAATTTACTTTAACATTTCCTTTTTTGTATCATGGGAGGATTTGAGTTTTCATCGCACCATCTCAAGTTCTTATTTTTTTGATTTTGTCTTTTGGCTAGGAGTGGCCTTGCTTTTAAAAGAAGAGCCTCATTTTGGAAAACTTAAGCCTAAGGGAGCCATGCTTAGAGGAGTTCTTACAGGGCTTTTGGCTTCAGTTTTTTGTATGGGCAGTATATTTTCAAATCTGGAAAGTCCCTTTAAATATCTTGATCAGCTTGCCTTTAAGCTTTTAGTTTTAGCCCCTTTTTTTGAGGAAATTGTTTTTCGAGGAGCTTTTTATGATCTTCTTCTAAAAATTCCCAAGCTGAGCACGAAGTTGAAATTAATGATTAATGCTCTTCTTTTTAGTGGATCACATGCAGCGGCACTTTCAGTTCTACCAAAAGAATATTTTACATTTATTTACTATCAATTATTTTATACTCTCATTTTGGGGTGGATTTGTGCCAAGTCTAGAGAACGCTCTGGCGGTTTAGTTGAACCAATAGTGATCCACCTTATCTTTAATTTTATTTTTTATCTTGCTATTACGAACTACGGTCTCTAATTAATCCCAGCCGAACATAATGGTTTCATCATTATCAGCGGCATTATTTTCACCACCTGGAACATTGGTAGTTGCGTGATTATCACCCCGGGGTTCATACCACATTTGAAAAGGAGCCGTTCCTTCAAATATAGTCCCAGCTTTGAAATTAACATTGGTCTCGTATTGTTTCGTTGGAGTGTTATTATTACTCCCTACTCGAGTCATAACATGAGTTCTCGTGGTAAAAGTTCCATCCCCATTGGGTTCATATGAGGTTACAGTCAACTCGTTGGTTGAAGCCATGGCAACCCATTCAGCTTGAACATTGATTGCAAATTTAGTTTTCTGAAAAGCAACCGGAACGAGAGGGGAGGAACAAGATCCATTGGCATCGGCATAAGAATTGGCAACGATCGGAGCTGTTGCTCTAATTCGAAGAGCTTCATCTTGATACAGTCCAGAGGTACCTCTTTGGTTTATATTTCTAACTGCTCCAGGCTCAAACGTATTCGACTCTTGTTGGTCATTAGAGTGATAAGCTGTATAGCTGGTTGATGGAGTATCAGTAGAGAGTTTAGCATCTCTTGAAGGAACTCCAACTAGGTCATTACTCGAGGGAAGTAGTGGCTTGGGATCTACATAATTAGATCCCCCTCCGTTGGCATAAGCATAGGCTACAATAAACCCAGTAGAATTAATCTCATAAGAACCATAACTACTTATCGTAAAGACATGTCCGTTCTCGGATAGTAGTCCGTTAACTGTTCCCCCAGCCACAGCCGCTCCGCCTTTTGTGACTACAACATCAGAATCTGTAAAAGCATAGACCTTTACTTTCATAGGATTTGTTCTATTGTGATTAAAGAGAAAATTCTTTCCGATCCAAGACTTTGTGGCCCAAACCACATTAGCTTTACTTGTGTCCCCACCACCTGAGCGAAGGGTACCGGCAATAAAAAATGGTTTAGTCGCTTGCACAACAGTGAAATCATCGGCATCTATTGAAAGTGTTTCTCCTCGATCAAGGTCGCCTGAAATAAGAGAACCATCATTATAAACAGAGGCAGAGTTATCTCCATAATAAATTTCATTATCATCCTCTAGAGACACCAGAGCGTTTTTAGTGGCTCCACCAATATTGATAGCAATATAATCAAAGGTGACAAAGTCGATATTGGGGAGAGTTTCAGCTACGAGAGTTGGAGACCAAGCTCCATAATTCGTTCCGTTATAGGCTCGAACTCTAAAGTCATACTCGGTTTCAGCACTCAAACCTTCCAAGGTATAACGTCTAGAGGTTGAAACACCATCGTTTATAGTTATCCAAGTACTATCTCCATTGAGTCTATATTGAACAATATAATCTGTAATAGGAAAACCATTATCATCTGGGTATGGCCATCCTACACGAATACTTTCATTAGTTGCTTCAACGACGTTCATAGAGGTAATCTGCTCAGGAGAAAGTGCGGCGAGTTGCCAGGCAGCTGATGCGGATACATTCGAAATATTACCAGCGTTATCTACAGCTCTGATTAAAGTATAATAATCCGTTACAGCTGCTAGCCAGGGTGTAGCACCATTTGAAA
>CEQY01200961.1_pt1 | contig 26656 bp, 31 predicted proteins | sample 361391 | NCBI WGS metagenome assembly CEQY01 (sample SAMEA2621075, study PRJEB7988) | marine metagenome | isolation source: saline water (ENVO:00002010), including | reverse complement strand
CCTGCCACTGTTGCCTCAATGCCATTAACTCCAAATTGATCAAACTTAAGTTTTGCGGGAAGACCTATTTTCATTTTTTTAAAATCCGCTACTGGAATTTCAACTTGTCCATAAACTTTTTTAGGATCATTAATAGAGACGAGAAGTGTTCCATTAGTAACCGAGTTTCCAACCGGAGCATGAATCCCAGCAACAACACCTGGCATCGGGGCCCTAAAAACTCTATTTTTATAACTCGTATTTAAGTCGGGATGGCGCAGCTCTAATATTGGATCACCTTTTTCAACCCGCTGACCAAGGCGGACCAAATGCTTCATCACAATCAAGTCTGCATCCGCTTTTATTTGAGCATCTACAAAACTGCGAATCTGGACCGGATAATTTAGAGAGTTGTCCACAGACTCGATCTTAGCCGTCTCAATTGAGACTTTCGGGCTTTCAGCAGCCTGAGTCGCAAAACTTGCAAATAAAAGAAACATGAGAACTGATTTCATAGGGTTTCAATAACACTTTTCATCACCATTGAAGATCGAATCAGTAATTTTTACTCGTATTTTGCCATGATTTCGAGGCATTTTCTCAAGGATAAGTACTTAAAATCATTATTTTTTAGGAAGGAGACTTGTATAGAGCTATCATGGATTCAAATAAGTTTTGGAGAATTTATGAAGTTCTTATTGATGATGCCTTTATTAGTGATGAATCTTGCCTGTACTGAACAAGAACTGCCAGAGGTCACCGTGCAAAGCGAAGAGATCATTGAGACTAGCCAGGTCAATAATGACTCCGAGGCATCAGATAATAATTCGGATGATGAAGATGATCACTCAACCCCACCGCCACCGGCTCAAGTCCAGCCAAATGTATTAAGAGCTGCGGCCATGCTTTCTTCAAGTTCGGAGTCTCTCCAGCTTGGTGAAAAAAAGGTCATAACGATTAGTTTAATGACGGATGCGGAGTTCGAACCAGGACCACTAAATGTCTCGTTAAACCGGGACTCGATTGAGTCCATGGATCCTGGAACTTATATTCAAACTACATTAAGCCAAGAAGTTGTCAATTTAGACTCTTCAGACTCCAGAGATATTACCCTTGAATTTGATATTAAAACTATGGCTCCGTCATTTGATGAAAATGAATTAAAAATTATTATAGAGAAAGATGGTCTGAGCAAAGAGTATCCTGTCATGCTAGAGGTGAAACCCGAGGTAGAAGTGGCCATCATTAGTGCTCAAAATACTCCTTATATGTACAATAGAGGTATGGCCACTTGCTTTAGAGCTCACTCAGAGGGGCTTCAAGTTATTTTTTCAAACAAAACGAATGATTTCCAGTCGGGTGATGAACCTTGTATTCATACGGGAGGGGTTCTCAGACATTGTGATACAGGAAATCGAATGTCTCAAAATGAAACTTATATCGTAGGGCGACCTGGAGACCCTAGAAAGGTTATGCCTAGTTCTGGTCTGGTTAATGCTATTTTTTACGATCATTTTAATAATCAAGATAGTATAGGAAGAAGGCTATTTTTTAATGTGACACCTGGGGATGAGACTAATATGACCAGCAACGGAGTCGCTTGTGAATAAGTTTTTTATTCTTATTTTTTTAAGCTCCTTTTGCATACTGGCTCAAGCAAAAACCTATAAGTACAAAGCTGAAATGGAATGCGATCACTGTGCTAATCAAATAAAAACTGCCTGCGAAAAAATACGAAAACTGAAAGCCTACAAAGCGGACCCAGAAAAAGACATTATTGAAATCAGTTTTGACGACAATAAGGGCGCATTGAGCGAAAAAGACTTAAAAGCAATCGCCTGGGAATCGGGATATCAACTTTCACTTCAAAAAGAGTAGCTTTTACTAATACAGCGCTCGATGACTCGAAGGTTTTTAATCCCTGGTACCAAACCAGATATGTTTACCCAGCTAATATCCATCTCTAATTTATTAAGCGCAATTTGAAAACAAACTTCATCATTTTCTATCAATTTACTGTAGGTAAAAATAGTATAACCCTTCTTAAGGTTGTTTGCCTCGTCCTCTTTGTATTTAAAAATCATAACTTTTCTTTTTTCGGATGCCGCTAGATCTTTCAACATTAAAAGCCACTGAAGAGGATTGATTGATATCCTAGTTTTTGCTTCAGTGATCTTTATCCGCTTATTAAAATAGCTTAAAGAAAACTCTTCTAAATCTTTTGTAATTGAATCTTTGACAAAATCGCTTTCATTGAAAACTGATGCGGCCCACGACACATCCATCACAAGAAAAACTAATAGGAGAATCTTCATTCTCCTATTTGAAACTATTAATTAAGGGAATTCAAGTTACATTCGTATAAAAGCCCATCAAAAACACTATCTTCCATAGTACAAACCAAATTATCTACAGTTTTAGTATAAATGATTGAGGCGTAGGTTTCCCCTTCACTTTCGACTTGATCAACATTTAAGGCTTCAAAAATGGCCTTATGATCGACTTCTTCTTGATTCAACTCACAATAATATTCATCTCCAGTAAATATTGAATTTGAATAGATACAATCAAGGCCTCCAATATTTTTAGCAAACACTAAATGTGTTCTTGGGGCGGGTAGAGGGTGTGCTTCAACGTCAAGAGATCTAAAAACTTCCTCAGAAGCCATGGCGTTAAACACAAAAAACATCGTGGAAATAATAAAAAGATTTTTCATTTTAATCCTCGCTAAAATTTATTCATTACATGGTTTAAACCTTGATAGCACGATTTTGGACGAGCAAGGGTAAGTCTGAATAACTTACGCTATCATGACTTTGGAATTAAGAATTTCTTTGATAAGATAAGGAAATGAGTCACTCTGAGCAAGAATATGCCGAAAAAATTATTTCCATCTGTAAAAAACTCCACCAGAGAAACCTTCTGGCTGCTGCTGATGGCAATATTAGCCATCGCCTTCCTAATGATACCATCATGATCACACCAAGTGGGCTTTCAAAAGTTGATCTCGTGGTTGAAGATATGGCCCTCTTAGATCTTGAAGGAAATATCCTAAAAGGGAATCCTTCGAGCGAAAAAAGTATGCACCTGAGGGTCTATCAAGAGTGTCCTGAAGCTCGCGCTGTGGTTCACGCTCACCCACCTACCGCCATAGCATGGACAGTTGCAAACCCAGAGCTTGATTTTCTTCCAGCGGAGTGTTTATCAGAGCTCATTCTTGCCGTAGGTGATATTCCCATTACACCTTACGCTCGTCCAGGAACAGCGACCATGGGCGAAGTTCTCGTTCCCTTTTTGAAGACTTACCGAGCCCTCATCCTTGCCAGGCACGGAGCTCTCACCTGGGGTGAATCAATTGCAGAAGCCCATAGGGGAATGGAGCGTGTTGAGCATGTAAGTGAGATTTTATATAAAGCGAAAATTCTTGGTGGTCTCACAACTCTATCTAAAGAAGAGGTAACTCATCTTCGAGAGATGAGAAAAAAAATCGGGCCAACAATTCTATAGTTATTCAATAATAATAGTTTCTTCTTCGATCTCTTCTTTCATAATAGAGGATTCATAACCTAGGTCTATAACTCGCTGTCGCAATTCAGATCCAGTTATTAGAGGCCATTCGAGAGATAATTCATATGCAATACTTGCTACAAAAGGAGTCGCCATAGATGTCCCGCTTAATTCTTTCATGATGCCACCAGGCCAAGAGCTATTAATATTTACACCAGGAGCATAAACTTCAACGATCCCCTCTCCCCAATTACTAAAACTTGCCATCGTATTAATTTGATTTTCCGTCGTATCAATCGCTCCCACCGTAAGAACATTCTCAAAATCCAAGCCACCAGGAAAAATATTGGATTCTCGAAGATCTTGGTTATTATTTCCTGAGGCAATCACGAATAAGGTCTCACGAGATTCTTCTATTAGCTTAGATATTTTATTTCGAGTCTCATTAACAGGTTCACTTTGTCCCTCCATTTTACCACCAAGACTTAAATTTATAATTCTGGCGTTTAAAGAAATAGCATAGGCGATGGCATCATGAATTTGTTGAGTGATATTATTTTTCTTAAAATCAATTCGAATAGGAAGAATTCTTGCTTGCGGACTTGTTTGAGCGATAATCCCTGAAACATGGGTCCCATGCCCTTTTGCGTCTGGTGATATCAGTACCTTGATGAGATTAAGTACACTTCTCCAATTGAGTCTTCGAATATCAGTGATGGGAGTAAGTTCTTCTTTTGGCTCTAAATAATCATAGGGAATTTTATCATTTTCACCAAAATCCCAACCAATAGTATCGTCAACAAACCCATTATTATCATCATCAATACCATTGTTAGTGATCTCATGTTTATTATTGTAAAGGCGATCTCTAAGAAGGGGATGTTTGAAATCGATACCTGTATCAATAACTGCTATAGGTCTCTCATCAAATACTGAAACACCTTCAAATCTAGGGTTTGGTTCATAAGGGTCATAGAGAAATTCTTCAGCCCGAACAGGAAGTAAAACCTTGATAAATATGAAACACCCCAGAAGCGGCATCTTTAGATTCATGTCTACTCCGTTAATCGGAGAGATAACCTACTTCCTCATGCTTCACAAGGTGTCTTGTATTAATTATGTGGCTAAAACCTTATAATTACTGTTCCTGCATGAAATTTTGAGCGTAATTACAATTCAGATCGGGGTCTCTCAATTTCTCTAATTCACAACGTAGTCCGTACTGAACCGCCGGAGAAAAGGGTATTAATGTATGATTTTGTCCTTGAGGAACCAAATTTGGATTATTTTCATGGGTTACTAAGTAATTTACATCAGCTCTTCTTACTGGCTTTCCTTCAAGCTGTAATTCTATGCCAAACACTTCATGAGAACCCAAATCATTTTGTTGATAAAAATTTACAAACCTTCCAGTTCTCTCATTTCTAGAACCAATCGTATTCGTTAGTCCACTAAAGATAAAATCACCGTATTGAGTAATGGGATCAATTGTAAAAACTAAATCAAATCCCCGATCTATTTCTCCGAGTTCATCTTCGATTTCAAGAACCCTATCTCCTCCATTACTAAATCCTAGAGCAATCCACTTTGTGTCAGCTTGCTCTGAAGAAAGCGAGTTATAAATATCAATATACTCACTCATCTGCTTAGCACAGCTACTTGCGGAGTCTACATTTTCACGCCTCATAAAGCCTGAGCTATTGTGATAATGAAGTTGATAACCTTCACCACCCAAAACTTCTTCAACTGAGGGCCAGATTGCATCCATACCCATCATATGACCAAAGTTCCAATCAGCTCCCTCACTTCCATCTAGGTTAACAGCGTTGTACCAACGATGAGCCTGCTCTGCTTCAAATCCACCTGCTCCATCAAAAAGAAAAACGATATTATTAGGAGGATTTGATTGATTGAAAAGATCTGTATCTGGGCTAGGTCTAGCTGTACCTGATAGACATAAACTTTCTCTTAAGCTTTGCATCCATTCAATATCGTATCTACATCCACGATAATAGACTTCTGCTTCTTGGGTATGTCCACTGCCTCTTGGCCCCAATCTCCTTGTTCTAAGGACAGTCATCCTACCATTATTTACAACGGCTTCCTCTGACTGCCTCGCCCACTCGTTAGCTCTATCGCAAAACTGACTAATACTGGCTCTTTGATTTAAAAACTCTGATGCCGTATAAATGGCAGAGACATCTGACATAATCTCCTCTATGTTATGTTCGGAAATAATGGCACTCGTCTCGCATGCTTGCGCAAAACTCAACTTTAAAAGAATTAAGGATAAAACCAATTTCATCGACTACCTATCGGACTTCTCTATATATTATATAATTGTTTTATTGAGAGAGGTTCAGCCACTTATCGTTCGGCATCACGCCTCTCAAGGCTTCATCAGAAGGCTTGAGCCTGAGGGCTTGCCCGGAGGTCGTAGGTTCAAAAAAAAACCCGACTTTCGCCGGGTTCTCATATCGTAAATATAATTATGATTTTGGTTGCGGGAGCAGGATTCGAACCTACGACCTTCGGGTTATGAGTCTGAGAGAAGCATTTCTGTCGAGTTCGTTCTCTTGCATTTTATTCAATTATATTAACTAGTTAATCCACTTTTTGACGCATTCATGTTCGGGCATTTTCGGGGTATTTCTGGAAGCCGTAGTCAGTTTGTAGTCATTTTTAATATATAAATTAATATTATTTTGAGTATGAATAAATTACTAACATTGGCTATAATTTGAAAAGAAAAATGACATTCTATGCTTTTAAAATTATTTAAAGATATGGAAAGTTTTGAAATTTTGCCGAACAACTCTTCAGATATAGATATTATAGAATTCATAGAAGAACTTAATAACAATACTGATCTTTATTCACTAAATGAATTAGAGCAAATTCAGTTGGAGATCGGAAAATACATCGACCTAAAACTTAAGGTTTTTGGATCTAATGTTAAATCACTTTTTTAGTATTCGATCTTGATTTCTTGCCCTTCTTTCTCTTATCAACTTTCTTATTAATTTCAGACTTTTGCTTCATTAACATTGCAATGCGTAGTTCTTCAGCTTGATATTCATTTAAAGATCTCAACATGTTCAATACTTTTTCTTTATCTAATAAATCTGATTTATCAAAGCTGTACCCTTTAGCAATAGCGATATTAAGCTTTTCAATTATCTTTGATAATGTTGAATATGACCCTTCATTGAGTCCATTATACAACTCAGTCATTCCAATTTTTCTGCTCTTCATTATATTGATTCTTTCCTTATCGAGTTTTTCTCCTAAAGCTTCAATTTCTTTAATATTACTTTTTGGGAAAGGAAAAGTATCAAAACACTTTGTACCGCTATACCTTATATCCAGTCTCATTGTAGAACAAGTGTGCCATGCCCAAACCTCATGAAAAACAGAATTCAAAACTGCAAATGTAAAATAATCCTCGCTAGCTATAACTGTACAAGAGTGACTAGGGAGAATTTTTGAAGATATGAATTGAAAGAAAACATGTTTTGAAACATTTGATATCACTAGCATCTTCTTAAGCTTCTTTGTCTTTTCCCTCATTTCCATTCTTTTGTCACCGTAATGCCACCAGAATTTTTTATGAGCCTTCCTGCGAACTTTATCTCTATGAGGCTTAACTTTCTTTCGTACATGCTCAATTGATTCTGTATAAGCAGATGCATCCTGTAATTCCATATCACCGAAATCTACAATCCAACGACTTGGCACACCAAGAACGTTTTGATTTAAATCCTGGCCAGACAGAAATTTTTTAATAACTAATTTCTCTTTTGGAGATTTTTTCAATATTTTGCTCTTTTCTTCAGTTGTAAGCGTAAAACCTACACCCTGGATTGCTACCCCTACAAATGATCTTTTATTCATAGTCACTTTAGGATAATCAAAGATATCAGTATCCGATTCTAAACGAGTGTTTATATTCATCACTGACTTATTTGCAATCTTTTTGCTTATGTTAGTAATTTTACTTTTATTAGTGAAACACACAAGAGAGACTGTCACATTAGCATCTCCCGACCATTTTACATCTTTCCACACATCAAATAATTCTCCTCCGGCTTTCACAACCTTATCAAGAGAGGCAATTCGTGATGTATTTTGTGAAATACTATTCGTACTTACAAAACCTACCCTTACTCCACTCCTAATATCCTCTAGAACTTTTTCATACCAATAGGTACAATAATCTGACATTTTATTATGGTCTTTAAACCTCGAAGAAAGCCAATCAAAATAATTGTCACCTCTACAATTTCGTATTTGTTTACAGCCTATGAATGGAGGGTTACCTATAACCACATCAACATCATCCCACTTCGTTTGTAAGGCGTCTGTATTTATAATATGTGTGAGACTTTCTAAAGGTAAATCTGGTTCGTCTAGATATAGCTCAACTTGCATAGACTTTTTAGCTATCCATAGAGAGACTTTTGCCAGTAGTGTGGGGAAGGATTTTATTTCAATCCCATACATATTTTGCACTGGAAAATACCCCATATGATTTTGAATCCACTTATAATCTTTCCCTGTAATAGTCACTAATTTATGAAATATTTGTGATTCAAACCTTTTTATCTCTCTATAGGCAACTAGAAGGAAGTTTCCCGACCCGCAAGCAGGATCTAGAATTCTATATTTTTTAAGCTCTTTATGTAAGGATTCATAGTCATTCTGTGTTTCACAATTTTGAAATTTTGACTGCCAGTAATCGATAATACATGGCTTTACTATTTTCAGAATATCTGACTCTGATGTGAAATGCATACCATTATTGTGCTTATCATCATCATCTGCAGAGGACTCGAATAAGACGCCGAATATCTCTGGTTTTATTTGACTCCAGTCAAAGTCGCAAGCTGAACTTAGCATTTCAATTTCTGAATCATTTAAGACTATCTCCGGCCTTACTTTAAAAAGTGGTCCATTAAACCACCGGACATGCTCGAACAGACTTCCTTGTTTTTTGATATTATCTTTTTCGTCCATCATTTTAAAGAGGCTACTCAATAAGTGAGCGCTATTAAAAACTCCTTCACTGGAACGATTTACTAAACCTGTGAATATACCATTAGGTAGGAATCCAACGTCTTCTGCAAACATACAAAAAACACATTGTGCAACAAACAAATCTATTTCCTCACTCTTATTTTGTCTAAGCCTTGATTTAAGGCTTAGGTAGAGTTTTCCCATTAACTCTGTAGCGTTTCTAGAAACAGCTTCCTGTTCTTTGAGTAGGATAGCACTAGAACCAAATAAAAATGAAAATGAGCTTATTCTTTTTTCAAGTTCACTTAATTTTATATAAGCACTTGATAAATCTCTAGTATCGATAATAAGAAAGCTTTTAAAATTTGATAGTATAAGAAAATTAACTTCTTTACCTTTTGCTTTCCAATACTTCATTGCTTGAGGGATTGCTTTAGTTAAGTCTGCCTTCGTCTTAACTTTATTACCATCCTTCATTTCTAGAATAACTTTTCCTTTGATGTAACAATCCGCAAATCCGTCGCCTGTGTTGAATTCATAAGGAAGTTTGTCTGGGTCAAATATGATACCAAAACTATCGAAGAACTCATTTAAAAATGTTTGGGCTCCTGTCCGCTCATTAAGTGAATAATTCTTCCATCGCTTCGAAAATTTACGTAGTTCTAATTGTATCGATTGATATGAAACTGTCTTCTTCATAACTTCCTGTTATTTCAAATATTTAAGTCACATCCTATGACTGTGAAATTCTATTATATCAACAATTTTGAGACATAGAAGTTAAGTGAAATTAAGGGAAAATGGTTCCGATTATATTATTTTTGGAATTTGTATAACTTATTCCTGTATGCTTGGGTCAATTAAAAAAATTTACAAATTACTCTTCGATCTTAACGTAAAAATCTATCAAATAAGAAAGTTCGCACCTGTCTATTCTTGTGATGATAGCACTTTTGTTCATTTCAAAATAGCTAGCTACATAAGTATACAGTTGATCCCGCTGTTCTTCATCCAACAGCTCACCCTTCTGATCAGAAAAATTCTTCTGAATGAATTCCTTAATGACTTCTTTCAGTTTATATTTAGGAGCCAGTATTGCTCCTCCAATGTACTGTGCTTGATACTCTGCTCTTCTACTGTCTTTGTCAGGAAGAGATAAGATGATTCTGTTAAATTCATCAGTCATGGAAGCTTCTTTGAGCTTTTTTTGAATAAAATCTAGATAATTGTGATGTAATATTAAATGCCCAACTTCATGAGCCATTGAAAAACGAGCTCGAGGGTACTGTTTATCGTAAACCCTTTCGTCGATTCTTATGAGTTTCTTACAAACAATTAATGCAGTATCAACATTACATGAAACCTCTGCATTGGGCGTTGGTTGAATCCTATATTTAAAGTTTTTCCAGATATAACCTTCAATATCGAATGGAAACTTATGGCCATAAGTTGTACAGGCATTATGGACAAGTTTTTCTGCTATATCTTCAAGTTCACTATGTTCTTTAAAATAGATTCGAGGAACTTCTCCGGACCTATTACTCATCCTTGATTATACCCTCGTCATTGACTGAGGATCTAATCCACTCAACAATTTTATCAGCTTCTTCTTTATTCAAGTTTTCGCCATTAGCTTTCCTTAACATTGCGGGCATATGTTCCATTAACTCAGAGTCCTGTAACTCCTGAGGAACGATTCTAATCGCCTTCGCTTTAGAAGTTAAATATGCTTTAATTTCGTCACTAAACTTGAGTATTCCCTGAACTTTATCATAAAATTCCGGTTCTGCCGGTGGCTTAGCAACTTCTCTCTCTATCTTGCTCCAGTTTCCAGCATCGAAGCCAATCTCTTTACAAAAAGCTCTAAGTGATAAACCTGCTTCGACCCTCAAATCTGTGAGCATTTCTCCAAAAGACCTCTTTTCCATAATATTTTCCTTTTTTGACGCACCGGCCAACGCAACGCGTAGGCCATGCCATGTAGTATATAATACACAACATGTTGTATAATGTCTACAACATTATTATCGGATGAAATTTTTCAAAATTTAAGCGAGCAAACAATACCTGTGATCTATATGATTTAAATGACTTATGTCACTAATGATTAAATAGATCGTAGTCATTAAAAAAGGTTACTAATTTTGTGACATTTTCGAGGTTTTGTTTACTAATGAAACAAGGAATACAAAAAATAGCAAAAGGTAGTAACAATTAACAAAACAGAGCAATTTCTAGCAATTCAAGAAAAGATTGGAAGCAAAATTTCTAAGCTCTGTGCTGGTTATGAATATCAGCCCCAGATCAAAGAAGAGTTAGAGCAACAGGTTTTGGCCAATATCTTTGAGAGCCTTGATAACTTTAGAGGAGACTCAGCCACTACTACTTTTGCTTATCGAGTGGCAGTGAACACATGTTGTAATCATGTAAAGAAAGCAGTGAGGGAAAGTGAAGCTAGATCACTTGATCATGATTTCAATATGGATGGAGTAAGCTTTGCTTATGAAGCCAAGATGGATTTTGAAGCGATGATGAAGTTTGCCAATACATTCAAACGAATAGATCGAGAATTGATATTGCTGTATCTCATTGGAGAAGACCAAAAATCTATATCCGAGATTCTAGGCTTAAGTCCATCAAACGTATCAACCAAACTTAACAGACTTAAAAAGAAATTAACTGAATTTATAAAAGAAGGTTCTGCTCATGGAAAATGATTTTTTAGACAACCTTATAAATGAAATGCGAGAAGAAGATGAAAAAACTTCTAGAGTTGAAGCTAAAAAAGTGGCTGTGCAAGTAAAAGATTTAAACAAGTCTTGGAAAAGTAAATACTATAATGAACTTATAGTCGTTCCACTCATGTATTTTGGAATCGTCCTTCATCTAATCGGAAGCTACTCAGGAGCCTATTTATATTTGACTCTCACCCCCCTATTTTTTCTTGGCATTATTATGTTTATGCAAATCTGGTTTAATTATAAAACAAATCAAATCGATTTAAGCCTCGATCTAACTCAATACGGAGAGCGACAGAAGAAGATTTATAAAGACCAGCTTATTTTATTTTTTTGGCTTAAGCTTTTAGTTTATCCCACTCTCATTGGTTCAATTATTTATGAGTTTTATTTTCAAATTACAAATAATGGAGACGCTTGGGACTATGGAGCAATAGTTCTTAAGATTGTCTTATTAGGAGGTGTACGATGGTTTGAAAGAAGTAGTGTCGCTGAGATTAAACAAATTTTAGCAAACCTAGACTAGGAGGTTATTATACTAGAGAATCTTTACTCCCACACTTATGACGACATTATTTATACTTTGGGTAAATGGAGAATCCTCTCTCTTGAGAAATTAAAAACCAAAGTAAACTACCATGCATCTCACCAAGCCTTTTCAAAATTGGTTAGAAAGCTAGAACAAAATAAGTACCTTGAATCTATTTATTATCAGAACTATAGGAAATATTTGTTTCTGACAGATAAAGGATTAAGAGCAGCTGGACTTAATGAGTCTTGGCAGATTAACAAAGAAATTATCTTGCACGATTTAATTAGCGTGAATGTTTTAGAAAATCTTATGCAAGATGAGCGATTTAAATCAGGAGAGCTGACTTTAATTGATAAAGGACAACGTAGCCGACCTGATGGTGAAATTAGATTATTAAATGGTGATGATCTATTTTTGGAGATTGAACTGACTCAAAAATCAAAACCTCGAGTAAGAAATAAAATCCGAGAATACCAATTATCATGGCAGAAGGGTTTTGTCTTTTATGTATTCAGTAGTCCTTCAGTATTTAAGGCATATAAGAAAATTATAAATGAGCTTGATCTTAATTCTTCTCCACTCTCTAAAAAAAGAATTGCGAACTTCGTTATCCTAATGCTTGAGCCTGCGATTAAGAACAATAACTTTTCTCTCGAAAACTCTAATTGTTATTTCGATGGGAAGTTTATGACTTTCTCCCAGCTCAAAGATCAGTATTTAAGCTAATAGTTGAACCTAAGTTGAAGGTCTATTGAAGGCCGGTTGAATTGGTTTTGATCACATTTTCAAGACCACCGAAACTCGTGCATTTTTAATACCTTAACGTGCGCTTGTTTTTGACTCCCTCTCTCTCACGTTGTTCAAAAGATGGAGTCAAAAGACGCTAGTAAGGTGATAGTTGCACGTGTGCGGTGGTTAAGTTTAGAGGAGATAAAAAGAAATGGATAATGAATTGGAATTGATGACGATTAAGGAAGTTATGGTGGTTCTCAAAGTTCGGGAGTCTAAAGTCAGAAAGATGATACTCAATAAAGAGATTAAGTATTTAAAAATTGGAAGTCTAATTAGATTTAGAAAAAGTGATATTCAAGATTATTTAATTGAAAATCTAATCCTTCCAAGTTTAAAAACGGAGAGAATTTATGAATGAAAATATTATTTTGCCCCAATACACTGCTTCGAATCTGTGCTATAATTGCAAGGCTGAAAAACACTCAGCTATGCTCTTTGACAATTTGCCAGAAATAATAAGGCCTAATATCGCAGCCAAACTTTTAGGAGTTTCAGTCAAAACTATTTATGATTGGCGGTATCGGCAGAAGACGAGAAATATCCCTGATGATCTGTTTTTAAAAATAAACAGATTTCTATATGTCCGAACATCTGCGCTTAAAAAGTGGATTAACACTCAAAACAAATTTTTGTAAGGAGGTTTATCCATGACAATTCGCAAATGTAACACTAAAAAAGGAACAAGCTATGTAGTTGATCTCTACTCAAGTGGAAGGGGAAGCAAACGCATCAGAAGATCTTTTAAAAGAAAAATTGATGCTCAAAACTTTCTAGATAACTACATGGCTGAGAAACAAAATTTCAAAAAAAGTGGTCAGGCGGTTAATCTTTTAGAGGAAGTTCTCTATAAAGATGAAGCCCAGTTTTGGATTGAGACCATGAAAAATCATTTTTCCGTGGGACATCTTAAACGAGTAAAAGGCATTCTAGCTGAACAGCTTGAGCGCTTTGGAAACTACACCTTAGATCGAATGGATGCAGCGTTTCTAACTAGCTATCAAAGAGAATTGAAATCTAGGCGACAGAGTAATTCTACTATCAATAGAAAAACTGAAGTCATAACAGCCATCTTTAATAACTCGGTTAGACATAGACGTATTCCCTACACTCCAGCTATTGGATTTAGAAAACTTCCAGCCGGAAGAGTGGAAATGGCTTTTTGGGAAAAAGAAGATATCACAAGTTTTTTACAAGCTATGCATATCCGCTATCCCAAGGGTTCAGTTAATCGCTGGCGCTTTGTAGCTTACCTCACCGCTCTGAATACTGGTCTTCGCGCAGGAGAGCTTTGGGGGTTAAAACCTGAGGATTTAAGCAGTAATGGTGAGACACTTTTTATAAGACGCCAACTTAATCGTATAACGAAAGAGTTCGATCTTTTAAAAGGTAAACGAAATGCCAAATCTGGAAGACTGTCACGGCATGTTCCTTGTAATCCAAATTTAAAAGCTGAGCTTTTAGAAATTATCAATATAGATAATGAAACTATCTTTGCTAACAGCGAGGGTAATCCCATTGATCACGATAATTATAAAAGAGTCTTTCAAAAAGATTTAAAAGCATGGGGAGGAAATCCTATACGCTTTCATGATCTAAGACATTCAGCTATCACCCAAATGATTGCAAGTGGTATTGATATTAAAACCGTGCAGGCCATTGCTGGACACGAAGATATCAAAACCACTATGAACTATGTGCATCTAGTTGGTGATTCAATTAAAGAAGTTGCTCGCAATTTTTCATTGAGTTATGAACCAGATAAACCAGCAAACTTGAAGTTGATTTCGGGTGAGTTCGGTTGAATGTAGTCAGTTTGTAGTCACTTTTTTTGAAAAGAATAAAAAAGCCACTTCAATGAGTGGCTTTTACGTATATGTTTTCAATGCTTTAAGTTGGTTGCGGGAGCAGGATTCGAACCTACGACCTTCGGGTTATGAGCCCGACGAGCTACCAGACTGCTCCATCCCGCGGTAAGTAGGTGTTATTTTTACAAGATCCGCGTTTGTTTGTCTAGTACTAAATCTCTAGTGATTAAGAACATTTAAATAAAAGTGGTCCAGTCAAACATAAATAGCTAAATTTCCGTCTTTGTCACCCGATATAGGTATTAAGACATTTAAGCCGGAGACTGCAAATGGCCAAAGAAAACATGACAATTGAAATTGATACGACCAATTTAAATGAATTACAAACTAGACTTTTAAAACGCGCTGTAGCACTTCTTAATCATGTAAACCATACCGAAGAAGAACCTGAATATTTTGAAACGAGTTCAGAGCTTCTCAGAGTTGTGGCTCAAATTATCAAATTTTCCAATATCAATAAGCCCGGTTCAGATGTTGAGTTTGCAGACCAAGCCCTAGAATTTTGTGTTGATCGCCTAGCTGATCAAATCTATCAAAAAGACTTAGTAAAATTCGACTGCTGATCAGAAACACTCTTCACCGAGGTTTTTCCAAAGCTAGGAACGAAAGTCGTACCTTCTTTTTCGGCTGCTTTCTTTTCAGCTTCTCTTTTCTCTTTAGCTAGTTTTTGCAATTTTAAAGTTTCGTAATACTCACCCTTACGGTACCGATTAAACTCTTCAGAGTCTGCGGGTTTTGCTGTTGTTCGCTTTGAAATTTTTGTCATCTTATTTTTATTCAAAGTTTTTTTAGCGGAGAAAAACTCTTTGGCATCTTTTCTAGGAGATCCATCTTTATTGATCCCTATATGCTCTAATAGTTGTTTCTTAGTAATATACTCCCACTCTCCAGGCTTTATTCCATTGATTGAGAGGTTTCCTATCGCCACTCTTCTTAGTTTATCTATGGTCACTCCACAGGCTTCACAGATTCTTCTAATTTCACGATTTTTCCCATCTGTTAGACGAAATTCAAGCCAAGTTTTATTGGGAAGATATTCAAGAATTCTGACTGACTTTGGCTTTAGAAAACCCTCACTAGTTTGTACACCGTCGCGAAGTTTTCTCAAGAGGATCTCATTAACTCTTCCAAACACTTTTACTTCATAAGTTTTCGTCACTCCAAAACTTGGATGGAGGATTTTATTTCCAAGTTCTCCGTCGTTCGTTAGGAGCAATAAACCCTCTGATAAATAGTCCAATCGACCAATGGGATACACGCGAGTTTTTATAGGAACGAAATCCATAACAGTTTTTCGACCTTGAGGGTCTGAGACTGTGGTCACGCAGCTTCTAGGCTTATTCATAACAAGATAAACATGATCAACTGTTTGTTTATCTATCATCACTCCATCTACAGAAATCATATCTTCGGCTGGATCTACCTTGATTCCCATCTGAGTGAGAACACGACCGTTTATTTGCACGCGCCCTTGCAAAATGAGCTCTTCAGCTTTTCTTCTTGAGGTTACTCCACAGTCGGCTATGTATTTTTGAAGTCTTACGAGGTGTTTGTCACCAGAATGATTTTTAGACATTTGAATCTCCTTTCGATCGTCTCGACCGTAATTTTTTTGGAGGTTATAGGATTACAGATGCATCTAGTCAATAATTAATCAATATTAATTCGACCTTTGCTTCATAAGTTGCTCAAATTGCTTTTTCTGCTCAGGGGTCATGCTCTTCATCGCCTCTTTAAGCTGCTGCATCCCCTTTTGCATTTCTTCAGCACTTGGCATGGCCCCACCGCCGCCCGGAGCTTTCATTTGAGCATAAGAAGCAGGGACAATAAAACGACTGTTATCAACAGATTGTTCATCCCATTTTTTCAAGTTCATTACTGTTGGTTCACCGGTCATAGGATTTTTTGAACTGGTCTGAATGGCAATCATTCCTTTATCAACTCGAACCATATTAGTTATTTGAGGCATTAGCTTCTTGGCCATTTGATAGCTCTTTCTAAATGTTTCTTTAGATAAGCCGAGCTCTTTATAGGGAACCTCACATGACTGGGACTTCATACTATTTCCCATTATCTCCATAGTCACTTCAAAAACTTCACAGGTCTTTCCGTTAACCTTTTTTGTTTTACCTGTCTTTATTCGGCTCATGCTTTGTCCCATCTGACTCATCATCTGATTGTACTGGGCCATATTTATACTTGAACGGCTTTTTCTCGCATGATCTAGAACGATGACATAACCTGCATTCAAATCAATTATAGCAGATTGTTGACCAGAGTCTGATCTCGCCATATTTCCAGAGTCACTCATGTAGGTAATTGTTTTGTGTCCTTTACTATCAACCCACTCCATAACAAATCCCGCAAAAGTATTGGTACAAGTAAAAAGGAATATTAAGGCAAGCGTTGATAAATAATTCATAAAAACCTTATTGATCTGATTTTTCTTCTGAGTCCATATTCATTTCAGAAACTGGAAACTGAGTAACTTCAACTGAATCCTCTTCTTCCAGGATCTCCTCCTCAGCTTCAAAATCTAATGAATCCCCCATAAGATTTTCAAAAGCTTTATCGAGCTCATCTGAAAGTAATTGCTCTTCAGTCTTCTCTTCCAGTTCTACATGAGCATCCATAACTTGGTCAGGGTTCTCAAGCATAGAGTTTAAAAGAGCTTCAGACTTTTCAAGCATAGCTTCCGCCTGCTCTCGCATCTCTTGCATTTCAGGAGTATCCATCTCTTCAAACATTTCTTCATCGGGAGCATTCACTAATCCGGCTTGAAGTTCAGTTAATGTAACTGGCTTTGCTTCAATGGCATGACTTACTGCTTCTGAGTTGATGGCTTCTCTATTCTGAGCTATCACTTGGGCCATATCGACAAACTCTTCTAATAAATCAAAAGCAGATTTTTTTACTTCGCCAGAATCGGATGTTCTGGCCTTATCCATGCTCTTTAAGGATTCAGTAAACAATGTATCAGATGCAATATCTCTAATCGACTGACTTAACTCATCTAGCTCAACGAGTTCATCAAAATCAAATTTTGCTTTGTCACCATTTTGAACAATAGTTTTTATATCTGCAATTTCACCAATTTCATTTGCACTTGCCACTTCTTCTAACTCTGATTCAGTTGGCAGTTCAGTGATATCTTTTAAGTTGAAGACTTCTAAAAACTCGGGAGTCGTTCCATAAAGAGAAGGACGTCCCATCTCCTCTGACCTTCCCGTAATTTTCACCAGTCTTCTATCCATTAACGCACGAATAATATGAGAACTATCAACCCCTCGGATGGTCTCTACGGCTGTTTTAGAGATTGGCTGCCTGTAGGCGATAATGGCGAGAACTTCTACTGCTGTTGGTGACAGTTGAAGTGTTTCTACTTTAAGCACTTTTTGCACAGTTTTAGAGTATGTGGCTTTACTTCTAAATTGGTATCCCTGAGCCACTTCCATCAATCTAATTCCATGATGTCCTGACTCGAACTCACTTTGAAGTCTCGAGATCGCATCGTGGACGATTCTCAAAGGAAGATCATTATCGATTAAACTTTTGATTTTTTGAATATGAATAGGACGATCTTGCATGAAGATAATCGTTTCAATCGTAGCACACAGGGTATCGAAATTAAGACCGGTTCTAGCTTGCCAAAGTTTATCCTCTTGCTCTTTTTCGTTAAAAAAATCAAGATCAAGGCTGAACTCTTCTTTACTAAAATCCCAACTGTAATCAATTACACTCATAATTGTCCTCTATTTTCGTCTTGTTTCGGCTCACCAACCGAAGCTACCATCTCGGCTGGAATTTCAGGAGTTTCATCTTCAGGGTCAAACCCATCTGCTGTTTCGACATCGAACTGGGCTAAATCCTCTTTAACATCTACAAATATGGACCCGTATTGTTTATCCTCTTCTTGAGAAATTTCCAATCGTTTCAGTCTAGCTAACTCTAAAAGGGAAATAAAAGTTATGACGACTTCTGTTTTCCCTTTTTCCCAATTGATAAGATCTTCCATCTTGGCTCGACTGCCCACCTTTAAACTATTTTTAAGCTCAATAAGTTTTTCTTTTATTGAAAGCCTGTCTCGTTTTACGACGGTATACTTTCTTTTCTCTCTTCTAATCAGATCAATCATCACGTTGGTCAATTCTGGTAAATCCATTGGGGAGAGAATACTGTTTTGAATCGCTTTACGATTGATTTTTGGTTTCACAAAAATTTCTTCATTCATTCTTGGTAGCGCCATCAATTTTTCACCAAGATTCTGAAAGCGTTGCAATTGCTCAAGTTTTTCGATCAATTGTGCTCTGGTGGTAATTTCTAAATCCTCAACCTGAGCGATCTGGATTTTTTCATCCTCTTCTTCAGTTACTGTCTTTGATTTAATATAGAGTAACGAAGCTGCGAGATAGAGATACTCTCCAGCCACATCGAAATTTACATCACTCAGTTTTTTTAAATAGTCTAAATATTGATGGGTGATCTCCTTAATATCTAGATCACGGATATTCATCTCTTCTCTTTGAATGAGGTGCAACAATAGCCCTAAAGGACCGTCGAAGCGATCTAATTTTACTTGGATTTGCGTCTCAATCATTGTGTGCGTCCCTAATAATATTTCACCCTATCAAATAAGAGATGTAAATCGGTAACTGATTGGCAACCCACATAAAGGGCATCAATAAGTAACCGAAAGTATGAATCCCCACCATGCTTAGTGCTATGACGCCAAGAAAAATAAAAGGCGTGTATTGAGCGAAACTTTCATATTTTCTAAGAGCTTCACCTTTAAGAAAAGTTGAAACCATTCTAGATCCGTCTAAAGGCGGAATAGGTATAAGATTAAATCCACCCAAAATAAAATTGATAAAAATTGAAAACTGAAGCATCGCTGCAAATTGCTCTCCCATCCCCTCAATGGCTCCAAATTTTCCTAATAACACTAAAAAAAATGCTGATAAAAAACCAAGAATGAAATTTGATAAAGGTCCTGCAAAGCTCACCCAAAATATCCCCTTTTTCACATCCTTAAAATTTCGAGGAACAATGGGAACTGGTCTCGCCCAACCAAATACAGCTCCACCAAGCATTAAGCAGATAGCAGGAAAAACGACTGTACCCATTGGGTCAACATGAGAGACGGGGTTGAAAGTAAGTCGTCCGGCTCTTTCAGCAGTAGTGTCACCAAAACGTTTTGCCATCAAGCCATGTGAATATTCGTGGACTATGACCGCTAGCAAAAAACCTGGTGCACTATAAGCAAGTCTAAGTAAGAGTTCTCCCATATCATTCATCCCAAAACCATACCAAATTGCTCAGTATGTCGCCAAGTGTTTTAAGCTTTTCGTATCCGACTTGGGGCAATATACTATTGATATATGAGGAGAAGGAAAGCCCAAGTTGTTATTTTCTATCGAGATGATGCTGATACAAAATATTTTTTATTGTTAAAGACCAATAAAAAACGTGGTGAATATTGGCAGAATGTAACCGGCTCAGTGGAAAAAAATGAATCTTATAAAGAGGGAGCGCTGCGCGAAGCCATCGAAGAAACAGGACTATCTAAAAAAGATATTTTGAAATCTCGCAATACAGAACTTTGTTTTCAATTTCATGATCGATGGGGCAGAGACGTCAAAGAAAAGACCTTTCTTGTAGAAGTTTTCAAAAAGTTTAAAGTCGAAATTGATCCAAGTGAACATTGTGATTTCAAGTGGGTTTGCGAATCTGACATGAAAGCTAAAATTTTCAAACATATTAATAACTATTTATCTGTTGTTTATGCCATGGAGACGAAGTGCTAAAGCTATTGGTCATCTTTTCTCTCATAAGTACTCATACTTATTCACAATCTGTGAACGATCTAGAGCTACTTGACTTGGAAGATGCGAGCTTTCTCGATGAAGCTTTTGAGGAAAATGAAGAAGAAGAGATCAAAAATAAAGCACAGGATAGTCTTGAAGAGGACTTCAGCCTTAAAGAAGACCTACAAGAGCTGGAAGAGCTCGAATCCACAGCAGAAGCAGAGTTAGAAATTATTGAAACAAAAGAAATTTCACAAGATGATTTAGACCTCACGTCTCCAGAAGATTTGAATTTTGAAGTTATCAACGAGATCTCAGAGGCGACAAAAAATAATATTACCAATATTGTCTCCGCAAGGGAGCGAGCAGAAGCCCAAAAAATCCGATATAACTCTTCCCAACTAAGGGCCTTGAAAATTCAACTCTCTGATATCGCTAAAAGTCCTGTGCGAAATTATTATATTCCTAAGGGAGCCAAACTTTTTCACTTAAAAAAGCTTAAACCTTACCGAACAACCAAGGGATTTTTTGTTAAAGCTCATACATTAGTTGATTTCAATAAGCAGCGATACATTCTCAATAATAAAGGAGAGCTTACCTACTCTATTCCTTATAATAAAATTGCTGATGTTGAACGAGTGTCACAAATGTATCGCAAGCCTCACAACTTCACTCGACTTAAGCCAAAGATTAAAGTTAGCCGTTATGACAAACAATTCGATTATAGTATTCTCGTCAACACTGGTCTTAGTTTTAATAACCCGGAGTTTACCCGAAACTTAGTATCTGATGCCCGCACCTTTGCCCCTCAGTTTCATCTTGAATTCGGAGCTGTCTCTAAGCTGAATCATGATTATCATCTAGGAATCACATCAATGTTTGAAAATACTGTCGGTCAAATAGAGACCGGAGGACTCTATACTATGCGAAGCTATGGGATAGGACCTATCTTTAAATCCAAAAACTTTTGGGAGAATTATCGTTTTTCTATCCAAGGACGACTGTCTATTTTCAGTCAAATTAATATTGATGAAGGTAACGGTAATGTGACTAATTTCTCCCTCTCAGAAAATGCCTTACAAATTGCCTTAGAAAAAGAAAGTCGTACCGAAAGGTTTGGGACTTTTGTTATTGGCTATCAACTCCAAAGAAAGTGGTTTAATGCTACAGCTTCTGGAGGAACGGCCGTTAATTTAAATCCAAGAGAGCGAAGCAATGATACTATTGGAATCTATGTGGGACATAAATCGGACTGGATATGGTAAAGATTCTTTTCATTTATCTCTCTGTTCTATCCTCGGCTTTTGGAATCAATGCAACGATAATCGTTTTAGAAGCTCCAATATTTGGAGAGCCGGATGAAACTTCTCCTGTGATTCAATATTATAGAAAGGGTGATGATATTTATATCCATCCTCAAGAAACTCATCAAGACCCTTATAAGAATGAAAAGTTCAAATTCAGCGAAAAAGTCAAACCAACTCTGTACGAAGACCCATTTCTGGAGAAGCCTTATACACCGGAACAAAGGGGACGATTTTTTAAGACTCTTGCGAATTCAGGCAGAGAAGCTTACGTTTTAAAAGAGCATGTTCTTATTGAATATAAGGACGCTAGGGAGTTTGATCAAGAAGTCATCGCTTTTGATCATACTGATTACCGAATAGAAGAGCCCCTTCCTGAAAACTATCCCTTCACGGTTGATAGAATCTATAAAGGTGCTTTAAGTATGGCATTAGGTCGCGCAAACTTTGATGCTTATCCTTATCGACAAAAAATACTTGATCAAAGTTTTAATCTCTCGACTGAGTTTAGTTTTGCTTGGTCAAAAGAGCAGCCTGATGCCGACCCTTCGAAAAGATTTTTCTTTGGTGCGATAGGTGGCTTTCACTACTCAACCCAAGACTATGTTATGAGTACTCAAAATGCGAGTCAGACTAATTTTCGCCTCTTTATAGGGCCATATGCGAGTTACGATATTTATCGGACACCCAAAAATATTTTACAACTCTCTATTAGCACCCAAGTTTTTCTTCTAGATAATATGGATGTCGCTATTTCATCAGATATTGATAACTCATCTGAAAGAAGGACCTATTCATCCACTTTAGCGATCTCTCCCCAAGCAGGAGCTGCCTATAAATGGAGAGATTACTTTGAAGGCGTAGATTTATCTTTAGGATTTAATATGCGAGTAAATCTTCCCCGAGACTACAAGACCAGTGACGCTGGAGAAAATGATCTTTTATGGCGCAGACTCGGGGCCGGAGACTCATATTATCAAGGACTTACGTCTGAAATTACCTATTTTCTCTCCTTTGATAATACCTACTAGGCAATCCTTTCCCCTCGGAAAATAAAAGTTTAGGCCCAGCGATTTTTACCGAAAAGTTTAATGTCACAACTAAAAATACTAGGAGGGTATTATGACAATCGCATCTGAAATCAATAGAGAAGTTCTTTTTCAAAAACTTGGTCACACTTGGTATATTTTCACAGAAGTTAATAATGAAGTTGTTTACTCTGCAATGCCAGATGGAATGGATCCAAGATCTACTAAACTTGAGCTATTCGAAGTAATTGAAGACCATATGAAAAAAGTGGCAACGCATCCTAGATATCAAAAAGAAGCTGCCTAGAATAAGTGATGTCAGCTGCAAAAAAGTATAAGCAAATGTTTCGCTCCTCAGATTCAGCTGAAGAGAAAAAAGAAATAGAGGCTTACCAAAAAAAGATCGAGCAAGTTTTGCAAGATCCAAAGATGCAAAAAAAAGCCGCTTTAATCCTAGAGCAAATGATAAAAAAAGGATCCAAATAATTGGATCCTTTTCATATTTGTCGAGTCAGCAAATTACAATACATCGGGACTAATCCGTTGTAATTTTCGTCTAATTCCTCAACCTTTTCTTGAGTTTCTCGATTGCTCTGAATCTCTTGGATGACTTGAGCTTCGTAAGTGAATAATTGAGTTAATACTTCTTCAGGAACATCTTCAAATCCATCCTGAAAGTTATTTTTTTGATAATGATCAAACCTTAGTTTGTCTAAATATTTACTAACCCTGAAAACACTAAAATCCTCCTTTAAACCAATTATACCTTGGTCCATCTCGGCTTCATTACCCATAAAAAGATTTGTTCTAACTAACAAATACCTATCATAATAATCCATAGATACGCTCTGATCTAACTCTAGTTTTTTATCCATCCGTTCGCGAAACTCATACTCAAGATTAGTCCTTAGTCCTACACAATATTCTCTCAGTCTATTTGAATACTCCCTCACAAGTGCATTCGTTTTCTCAAATACTTCATGCTCATTGGGTTGGGAGCAGATTTCTACTCTCGCTGGCTGCCTTCGTACATCACCTTCTCTCTTATCATAATCAAGATTTTTCGAAGAAGCTCTTAACTGACTTGTCTTAATGAGTGGAGAAGACCTATCCACTTCATTGAAATATAGCTCTTTTATTAAAATAATATTTAATAGGAAACTTGCTAAAGAAAAAATCAGTAAATACTTTTTCATTCTCCACTTATTATAACCTTCTTCCTTTTTGTTACGACTATTTGATGTTATTTCAAAGACTTATCGCTAGGAGCTGTTTTTTAAATGAACAGATAATATGGCTATTAGGAGGGTATTACGACAATCGCACCCTAGATAAAAAAAGCTCTGTAATAAATATAAAGCTCGTTGCCTGACAACTCGTTTGGTCCTAAGTTCACTAAAAGGTAGTACCATTTATGAAGCGTAATTATTTTATTACATTTTTAGGATCAATATTATTACCTACAATAGTCTCTGCTGTCAGTCCTTGCGAACTTTCATCCCTCAGTGGTTCAATTGGTCAAAGATTAGCATCCAAATATTCATCTAAACAGATTCTAGAATTTAAAAATAACCTTCAAGCTGAATGCATAATGCAAGCAGATTTTAAGTCTCTTTCAGATCGCTCCAAAATTTTAAATGTAGACTTAGATATGATGAACACATACAAAGCTCTCAGCTATGTAAAACGTGAGTGGTATGAATGGGGAAAATCCAACAACGTTCAAGTCCCTTATATTTATCAAAAGTACCGAGATCCTATCACTAGAACCAGAGAAATTTGGGATAATGCGATGCTTGGAATGAGCCAAGTAGAGGAAGTCAGTAGAACCCTTAGAAGTAGAGATCTTTCACTAGATGATTTACAAGAATGGCACCGCGGATTTTATCAACTTTCCGATGAAGTTGGCGATTTCAATCACGAACCTAACCCAGGATCATTTAAAGCTAGTCCAGGCTATTCTGACAGGGCTATCAATGAAGCCATTAATGTCTATTGGTGGCGGTGGGGAGACTTAGACTCTGAGATAGTTAGATCAGAATTAGAGAATATCGAAAAAGTAAATGGCTACTTTTATCAGTATAACCTAATCGGAACGACATCTGATGATCGGCTGAATTTTTTTCTAAAAGGTGATCAAACTGGGGTGATCATCAACCCCTACTTCTTAGAATCAAAGACAATTTTTTTGGTTCGCTTTATTAACACGTACAAGAAAATTATCAACGACAAATATGAAAACTTGAGATTTTATAACTACCCTTTACTAACGCCCTTGCAATTTGCTTCGTTGGTTCAGAAATGGTTAGTCATTATACACCCTTGGAGCGAAGGAAACGGCAGGATGACAAGACTAATCCAAGACGGTCTGGCGAACCTTTACGGACTTCCGGCTCAGACTTCGGGTGAGCTCATGGACATTGATGTTACAACTCCGGTACAAGACTATTATGAAAAAATGTATTCATACACTATGGAAAATCTAGAAAAAATGGGGAATTGTCTCAGTGGTTACGAGAGAAATTCCTTAAGAGTTATCCAGAGCTATGATTGTAAGATAATTGAGTAAAGGGAATTTGTGCTAAACAAGATTTTACTTTTTTTCATCATTTCCCATAACGCAATTGCTGATGGAAGCCTCGCTGAAAACAGGATAGTTGAAGCACTTAAAAAAGATTTTTCTTGGCAGGTAAAACAAACAACTCGTGAGATCAGAGTTTACCATTACTTTGCAGGCCAAGATCACAGACGGACGCAACAATACTACGACGAACTATTCGAGTTTTCACAGAATTACCCTACTGCTTTTGATATCTTTGATCCTGATGATCCTGCTTGGAAAAACTCTCACTTCATCCCAACTGCCAAAAAGTTCTTTCTTAATAATGACCCTACCTCTAATTTTGGAGGAGGATTATATGCAATGTTTGATCCAAATGGTTCTAAGAGCTACGGCAAGCTTCTGCTAGAAATATCAATTCAAAGAGGAACCAACTTTATAGATACGAGAGGATCTGCGTATGATAGTTCCTTTCAAGTTAGCGAGCAAACATACAACCTTTTAAGACAGAGTTGTCCTGGAATTACCGGTTTGTACAGAAATCAAATTTCTAAAGATGGTGTTCCTTATCTACATATAGCAAAACAACACCTAATGAGTAGCCCCATTTGTTACAGAGCGAGTCTTAAAGTTTTCAAGGAGCTAAAAATAGAGTTCCTTGTTTATCAGTGGTATAAGGACGGATTTATTTACCACCCCTGTAAAGGAGAGAAGGAAGGTGCTTCTTTTGTCTTAACAGGTCTCATCAATTCACCTCACGATCCGAATGATGTCGATTTTTCTAGTTTTGACGTCAAAGGGTATATGACTCCATTCATTAATAAACAGGTCTATATGAACCGTGTTTCAAATAACTTCGATTATAAATACTTAAACTCTTACCTCTATTATATTTCTTCAAAAGGCCTTTTTGATGAGCAAACCTTAGTCGAGAGATCTTTTATAGATTCGGAAATAAAAGAACATCGTTTTGGTTGTAGAAGAGATTTGTACCCAGAAGATTTGAAAAAAACTTTCGACTAGTGGCTTTACTGAAACAATATCCTGTTATTTGCAGATTTATAGAATGTGCTGACATTAAGTACTTTTGACCTCTCAACCAGCTCTCTCATCGCCGCATTGATCATAAAACCTGTATCAACAAAGCTAGATTTATCTTTTATCACTGGATAATTGTCTCCCCCGCCGGCAAGGAAATTCATCGTTCCAAGTTTTACACTTTTTCTATTTGAACTCAATTTGCCGTTCTCGTTTTTAATCCACCAATTTTTACCTTTGATTTCTACCAGTTTTTTTTCTCTAAAGACTAATTGCATATTCACAATTTGAGGATAACTCCCCTGGCCTGCAAGATCGAAGAAATTATCAGAAGTTATTTTTTCAACGTATTTAAAAAATTCTTCGAAAGAAAGCTTTACTGAGCAAATCGTATTTCCATAAGGATGAAGTCTGTGAAGATCTTTCCAAGTTATATCTCCAGCCTCTAGCGAGGAACGAATACTTCCACTATTTAGGACAATCCCATCAACAT
>CEQY01201781.1_pt1 | contig 26732 bp, 25 predicted proteins | sample 361391 | NCBI WGS metagenome assembly CEQY01 (sample SAMEA2621075, study PRJEB7988) | marine metagenome | isolation source: saline water (ENVO:00002010), including | reverse complement strand
TTCAAGAACGTTTGATATATTATAAGCCCGACCTGGTTTTTCACCTTCCGCTACAATAATGATGGAAGAGTTTTTCCCACGCCTCATCCCACGTCGAATTGCTTTGGCAATTTTTTCATAATCAACTTTTTGGGAGTTTAATAAGACATTTTCAGCACCAGTACAAACTCCCACCTTCAAGGCGATAGCAGAGGAGCGCGCTCCCATAACTTCGATGAGAAACGTTCTATCATTTGAGGCGGCTGTGTCACGAATTTTATCTACCGCTTCAATTGCCGTGTTAACAGCGGTATCAAAACCGATGGTATAGTCAGTACCAGAAAGATCATTATCAATTGTTCCAGGAATTCCAATTACAGGAATATTATGTTCTTGTGAGAGTGCCATGGCACCTTTGAAAGATCCATCTCCTCCACAAACAATGAGAGCATCAATATCTCTGTCTTCCAAGATCTGAGCTGCCCTGGCCCTATGAGAAGCTTCTCTAAATTCTGGGCTTCGGGAAGAGAGAAGAATTGTTCCTCCTCTTTGAATGATATTTCCCACCGATGAGGCATTCATTTCGCGCATTTCGTTATTGAGGAGCCCACTATAACCTCGTTCAATGCCATAAACTTTTATCCCATGTCCCACTGAAGTTCGGACAATTGATCTGATAACACAGTTCATTCCTGGGCTGTCACCACCAGATGTTAAGACTGCAATCGTTTTAATTTTTTTCTGGGCCATTTCCGTTCCTATTCAAAAATAGTTTTACCCGTCATGTCCGGGTGGTTATCTAAACCAAGTAAATGAAGGATCGTCGGAGCAACATCCATTAACGCACTCTTTTCGGCTTCACCTGTTTTCTCACTAGAATTTTCCCATCCTTTTTGGACAAGAGCAAAAGGAACTTCAGCTTTTGAGTGGGAAGTGTGTGGACTGCCATCTGGATACACCATTTCATCGCAATTTCCATGGTCAGCTGTAAGGAGCATCGTTATTCCTTGATCAAGACAAATCTTCTCTAAGCGCCCGATACAATCATCAATAACTTCCATGGCCTTAACGGCAGCTTCATAATTTCCTGTGTGTCCAACCATATCTGGATTGGCAAAGTTCACCACGTATAAAGAGATTGAAGAATCCTGCATTTTTGCTTCAAGATTCTCTAAGACTTTAAAAGCACTCATTTCAGGTTTTTGATCATAGGTTTCTACATCACGAGGAGATTCGATCAAGATTCGCTCTTCACCTTCAAATGGCTTCTCAGCACCTCCGTTAAAAAAATAGGTTACGTGAGCGTATTTTTCCGTTTCAGCTATTTTTAATTGCTTAAGTCCAAGTGTAGAAAGGTATTCCGATAGGGTTCCTGGAATTTTTTCTCTATCAAAAAGAATGGGAATATCGGGACATTCTTCATCGATATAAGGTGACATGCATAAATAATGAGCAGGTCTTACGGGAACTTCAAATTCGGAAAAATCTTTTTTGCAAAAACAAAGTGAAATTTGCTTTGCACGATCTGGTCTGAAGTTAAGAAAAAACACAGCATCTTTCTCTTGAATAGCAGCTTCATTTGAAAAAAGAGCAGGTTCTATAAATTCGTCGTAAATATCTTGGTTGTATTGAGAGCGAATATAGTCCTCTGGATTTGAATCTGTTAGGCCACTGGCACCAGTCATCATTTTATAAGCGCGTTCAATTTTTTCCCATCTTCGGTCCCGGTCCATTCCAATCGAGCGACCCTGAATCGAAGCCAGCTTAAATCCAGGAAGTCTTGCTATTTCTTGGAGATACTTTATACCGTTTGTTTTTGGTGTATCTCTTCCATCCATGAAGGCATGATAATATATATCAACTTTCTCTTGAGCGAGAATTTCAACTACAGCTTTGAAATGGTCAATATGTGAATGAACTCCACCGTCTGAGAGAAGTCCCATCAAGTGCACTCTATTGTTTCCAGCTTTTGCAAAATCAATTAAGGCCCTAATCCCTGGCATTGAATGCAGGGTCCTTTTTTCTATGGCCTCGTTGATCCGAACGAGATCCTGGCGAACAGGTCTTCCCGCACCTAAGTTCATATGGCCAACTTCAGAATTTCCTGCAACACCCTTGGGAAGACCTACCTTAACCCCACCGGGAATAATAGTTTTAAAAGGGTAGCTTTGATAAATTCGATCGAGGTTAGGAGTGGTGGCATCGCGAACAGCGTTTTTGTTCGTATTGTCTGAATGCCCCATCCCATCGCAGATACAAAGAAGTACTTGTTTTGTCGTTTTATAAAATCTCATCTTGAGAATTTAGCATGCTAAGTTTTCATTGTTAATTCTGCTGCGAGGCATTTTAGTTTTGTACGGCCAATTGCTCTAGGAAATCTAAGGGAAAATGACCTTGGATATAGTTTTCTTGAATGTAGTCAGCAATCTCTGAGGCTTGTTCACTTCGTACACTCGGGTCTGAAGCCATCTCCTCAGAAAGGATCTCAATTAAATAATTATTGTATTCTGATATTGTAGCTGGAAGTTGGAAAAACTCTAAAGATGATTGCGCAAGAGCGTAGCTTCTAAGATCTCCCTCATAGCCGTAGATTAGACTTAGTTCCAGATTTTCGATAGCTTCGTCATAATTTCTGAGAAAATCGAGCACCATTTCCTGGGCCACGTTTAACTGGCTCAATGAGGATGTATCCGGAGCGACAATAATCAAAGCTGAGGGTCTTGGAGATAAACCATCCCTATAATCCTGATCAGTTCTTCCAAAAGTAAGCACTCCGTTATTATTGGATCGAGCATTATTAACAGTCGTATCAATATCCCTCATTCTAGTTCTCAACTCAGGTGTAATTTGTCTTACTGGTTTCTCGTCTTCCTGGTCAGAGACTAAGACAATAGATGGAACCGAAGGCTTGATAAGTTGCCCAATTTCAGCAGCTTGGCTGTTTGGATAGTCTAGTTCAGGGTAGCCCTCAAAGGCTTTTGCCTGTAGACAAACAAGTAGAGCAAAAATAAGACTAAGTATCTGTTTTTTCATATCAAATCCAAATAAAAAATAGGTTCGATTCTAAATACATCACAAAATCCCGCAATGCATCATTTTTGAAATATTTACGCTCTTAATTTTCTTAATTATGGTAGGGGTGACCCTCATAAATCGTCTGCGCACGGTAGAGTTGTTCCACGAAGACAATTCTCGCTAGCTTATGAGGCATCGTCATTTTAGAAAGTGAGAGTTTTGCATTGGACCTCTCTAGAAGCTTTTGTCCAGGGCCTTCGGCACCACAGATCACAAACACTGGATTTGATTTTGTGTACAGCCACTTGGAAAATGCTACGCTATCAAACTCTTTTCCCCATTCAGTTAGAGTGATGACAAAATCATTAGGGGTCAGTTTCTTTAAAATAAACTCCGCTTCAGCATCTTTATTTTCCGCACTTGCCTTGAGTTCAATAATTTCTAGCTTAGGAGTTTTTAAACGTTTGAGATACTCTTTTTCAATCGCTTCAAGATGAGTATCCTTTAGTTTCCCGACGGTAATCAGCTTCATTAGAAATAGTTTTCTGTATTCTCGCTACCTTGTTTTGGATCATTTTGTTGGGAAAAATAGAATTCCTGTGGGATTGGGAGCTGTTCATTGTCCTGCCATAAGGAATCAAGGTCAAAATATTCGCGACTTAAATCTTGGAAAACATGAACGATCACGTCACCCATATCGAGTAGAATCCATTCCCCATCTGAGACACCTTCAAGAGAAATAACTTCGCAGCCACCTTTTTTAAGTGCCTCTTGAATTTCATCAACAATGGTTTTAGCTTGAACCGTGTTTTCGACAGAGCCAATAATATTAAAATCACAAAGAGATGTACTCTCTTCGGCTTGGAAGATTTTTAGGTTGATCCCTTTATAATGTGCCATGATCCAAGCTGCCGCAAGAGCCGCATTTTTTGGATATTCGTAGCTTTCGAAAATTTTAGAGGTTTCTTTCTGAACGTAGGGATTCCCCATCTTCTTCCTTCTTTACTTGTTTAGTTTGTAGCATAAGCCGTTTCAATAGATCCAAGTTTCTACCAGAAACACTTGATATCACCAAGACGTTTTTATCTAAATGCTCTTCCATAGCTTCTTTAAACTTAGAAATCTCTTCCTCCGTCATGGCATCAATCTTGGTTAGACATACAATTTCAGGTTTATGAGAAACAGCATCTTTATATTTAAGTAATTCAGATCTTACGGTAGCGTAATCTTCCACTGCTTCGAAGGGCTCAATTAACATTGAGCAATCTACTAAGTGAACTAAAGCTGAGGTTCGTTCAATATGCTTTAAAAATCTAATTCCTAGACCTTTTCCTTCAGCGGCATCTTCAATTAATCCAGGAATATCAGCTACAACTAAAGAGTCGCCGTCCACTGTGACCACTCCCAGGTTAGGTGTCAAAGTCGTAAAAGGGTAGTCAGCAATTTTAGGTTTCGCTGCTGAAATACTCGAGATAAGAGTAGATTTCCCGGCATTAGGAAGTCCTACTAAAGCGATATCTGCAATAAGTTTTAATTCGAGCTTAACTTCTAATTCATCTCCCGCTTCACCTTCTTGGGCATAACGAGGAGCTTGATTGGTGGATGTTTTAAAAAAGGCATTTCCAAGACCACCTCGGCCGCCCTGAAGTATCGTTTCTCGCTGTCCATGTTCGGTGATATCTTGGATCAGATTTCCTGACTCAGCATCAAGGATAAGTGTTCCAACAGGGACTTTTATCACGAGATTCTCAGATGTTTTTCCATTCATTTGAGAACCTTTACCATTCTCACCTGGAGTAGCAGCATAGAGTTTTTTACCTCTAAAATGCACCAGAGTATTTAGGCCTTCGTCACCTTCAAAGATAACGTCTCCGCCTTTGCCACCATTACCGCCATCCGGTCCACCAAAAGGAACGTATTTTTCACGACGAAAACCAACGCAACCATTGCCGCCTTTTCCTGAGCGAATTTGAATTTTAACTTCGTCGATAAACTTCATGCCAATATATCTCTTTATATTAATTTAATTGTGCAAGTTATAAAAAAAAGGGGAGTCCAGCTAGACTCCCCACGTATTTTGTAATTTTTACTTAGTTTATTAAGCAGGAATTACCGAAACGGTTTTTGTATTCTTGTTAAAGTTTGCAAATTTAACAACTCCGTCAGCAATCGCGTAAAGAGTAAAATCTCTTCCCATCTTTACACCTTGACCTGCATGAAACTTTGTACCCTTTTGTCTTACGATGATATTTCCAATGACAGCTTGTTGTCCGCCATAAAGTTTAATACCTCTCATTTTAGGGTTACTATCTCTACCGTTTGAAGTACTACCACCAGATTTCTTATGTGCCATATCTAACTCCTAAATTCCTTAACTTTAAGCTTTGATGCCTGTGATTTTTAGCCCAGTAAAATGTTGTCTGTGACCGTTTTTCTTTTGGTATTTCCCTGGTTTTCTGTGGAAAACAACAACTTTTCTAGAACGACCTTGTTTAACAACTTCCGCTGTTACTTTCGCTCCACTTACAACTGGAGTTCCAACTTGTGGTTTATCTCCACCAACGAAAAGAACTCTATCAAGCTCGATCTTAGATCCAACTTCACCTTCTAGCTTTTGAACATCAATGATATCACCTTCTTGTACTCGGTACTGGTGACCTGCAATTTCAACGATTCCGTACATTTTATCTCCTCATGCCCACGTAGGAGGGTTGCCCTCTTTTTGCCCTACGACGGATCAATTTTTTAACTTGTTGTTTTTATGGCCGAAGCCGGGATATGTCAATGAAAAGACAGACTTAAAAACGAGTTCTTAAGGCTAAACCAGTGGTGGTATTAGGGAAATCATGCTGAGCGCCATACTGCACCTCGTCTTTGGGCTTGTTATTTTCGTGACTTGTAAAAAATCTCAAATGCACATTGTCATAGATGTCGATATTTGCATTGAATTGTATAAAGCCAAAATTGCTCTTAGTGTCACTGACAATACGAACAGAACCGTAAACTCCTTGTTCTTCCAATTCTTGAATAAGCTCAACCATGACAAAGTCCTCAATAGGCAAAAGGCTCAGTTGAAATTCATCATTCCCTTGCAGTAGGCGATCCTCTTGGAGTTTTCCTGCCTCAATGACCACTTTTTGAATTGAATTGATTTTAAATTCAGATCCCACCATCCAATGGGTTAAATTTTGACTTTCACCCGTCTGAAGGTCTTGTCTTTCATTAAACTTCATTAATTGTCCGTACAATTGAGCCGTCTCAAGTTTATGCTGAATCTCTCCACCATATTTAAGTCGTCTTTGATCTTCACCAAGAATATAGTTAATGGTTGTGAATTTTGATTTTTTCCACTCACCTCTGATCATAGCGGTATTCGTAATTTTTTCGTCGTAATCACTAAATCTCTTATCACCCAAAACATAGATATGAAGTTTTAACTTTTCGTCACGTTGAATCTGCCATCTTATTCCATCGGCAGCTTGGTTTATTCCATAGAGATTTGAAAAAAACGTCGAGGTCTGAAACGGATTGACGGGATTGATTGTTTTAGCGCTCCCAAAATTTAGCCACATCCTTCCCGCAAAAAATTGAATTTCATCATCTCCGTAAGCCCATTCAAATTGATTAAGTGTGGCCTGACTAGAAGATGCATCACCCGTTTGAAGCTCCTCAAATCGAAAGAGGTCTCGTGTGGTGATAACTCTTGGGGCGATAATTTGATTCATGATTGCAGGACTTTCTTCAAAGAGAGAGCTTTGAGAGTGATTGAGATAGGCGTTGGACTTTATCGTGTGCTCGAAAAGACTGAGATCGAAACCAAAGGATCCATAGGCCATACTATTTGTAGTGGACTCTTCTAGTATGGAATTTTGATACTCCACCATTAGTCTTTTCTTGAGATCGAGTTTCTTAGCAAATAATAAACCTGAGTTTGTGAGTATAGTAATAAGGATTAAGTATGTTTTCATGCTTAAATCCTAAAGCAACGTGCCTAAAACGTCGATCAGTAAATCAGATAGGATGGTTTTATGAGTGAGAAAAAATTTAGCTATTACCAGTACAGAAAGAGTTTAGGCTATTCAGTTTTCATTCGTTTTGAAGAGGCTGAGTTTGAAAAAAACTTTGTGGAAACGCTTAATCTTTTAGGTTTTGATCCAGTTGGGCGTGATGAAGTTAAAGACATAGAACTTAATCCAAAGACGACAAAAATTCTTAGAGTTGTAAGAGCGAATGCTCGTGTTTCTAAAAAGATTGCCATGCCAGAATTTGGAGATAATCGTTTTGGTGATGAACAGGTGAGTTTAGTAGGAGCTTATTCAGTCTATTGTTATCGAAATATTGCCATGATGATTTATGGCGAAGGAACTTTAATGTGGGAGCTTGGAGTCAAATCAACTGATAATGTCAGTGCACTTCGAGTTGTCTTCACAAGATATTTAAGTTTTGCTCTCGCAGATCAAGGTGTCATTGGCCTTTGGGGTGTTCCAGTAGATGAAGGCTTCGTAGTTCTATCTCCTAAAGAAGCTAATTTTGAATCCATTTTTGTCGACGTTAAAAAACAAGTGATTTTAACCTTTGAAGGCCAAAGAGAGTTAACTCATGGTTGTCAGATATTAAGACTTGATAGTGCATTGGTAAGTGAAATGCGACAATTGTCACCAGAACAATTGTTAAGCTTTCTCTCAATGCGAACTACCTATATCTCTCCGCTAGGAATGAAAACGGTTCTTAGATCTGATATATGGGACTTAACTCAAATTGCGATAGGATACACTTATCCTGCGACTAAATTCCAGCCCCGCTCTGCTGAGGCTGCTTAGTTTTATTTTCACTCTCATTTAGCTGCTCAAGGATAGTTTTATAATTTCCTTGGTTATTCCTATCTACTTTTCTAACGGAATAATAGATAGGAAAACAGGTGACGCTGCAGGCTCCAGAGTAATAATGCTTGAAGTTTTTTTCGTTCTTCCAAATATAAAGTGATTGTTCTTTTTCATTTTTATAGATGTCTTGTTTTCCATAACGATTGATTAATGACTGGTGAAAAACATCATGTAAAAAATAGGGAGGAAGTCTTGCGTGAAAATCGGTTACAACGCCATCTTGGTATTGAACGAGAATGGCAAATTTATAGCGAATATGTTCAACATAATATTTATAAGTTTTAAAACCTCCATTGGAGAGAACTAAGGTTTCATTTGGGTATTGTTTTTTAATTTCCGATTGTTTTGATCCTGGAAAAAATAAATCAAATTTATCTAGAGAAAAATTATAATTGGGTGGTTCTACCTTTGCCCCTACATGAGTGGAGATCGTATTCAGAGCGAGTACGAGGAGAGTTAAACCGAGAATAGAAAATTGACAAAAAGTTTTCATAATTCCAAAAGCTTGCTGCTTTACACAAAGTAAGCTTGCTCTTATTATACCTTTTAAGGTGTTGAATTTACATTTAGGAATAAGTTTCTAGGTTTAATACCGGCCCTTATTCAGGGTTATAATATTCTTAAGAACAACGGTTCTAAAGGAGAGTGATTTGCAGACTTTTAAAACGGCTTCCAAGCTTATCGCCATTCTGATTTTCATTTCGTCTTGTGCTCAAACTCAAAAAAATCAAAATCTTGAAAACTCTAATGGTGAGAAATTGGCCATTCAGCAAAGAGTACAAACGCATATTGTAGATGAGTCTCTTCCCTTATGTAGAGATTGCATAAAAGGAAGTATTGGAGATGAGGAACTCAAAAAATCTGATAAAAAAGTTTATTTTCTGTATGGAGCTGAACATTTAAATCTCACTAATTATTATTTTGATATTCCTGTTGTTTATAACGACGCCGTTAAAGGTTGGATTAAATACTTTTCAGGTCCTAGAGGCAAAGGTCATTTCAGAAGATATGCAGAACGCGCAGGAAAGTATGGACCTGTCCTTTCAAAAATTTTAAATGATCAAGGTATGCCAAGAGATTTGATATATCTTTCTATGGCCGAAAGCGGATTTCAAAATCGAGCAAGATCTTGGGCCAAAGCGGTAGGGCCTTGGCAGTTCATGCCATATACCGGTAAAAAATTTGGACTTGAAGTTGGCTTTTATCTTGATGAAAGACGTGATCCACTTAAGGCTACAATAGCTGCTAGTGAATACCTAAGAATGCTGCATGATATGTTTGATTCATGGGAATTGGCAGCTGCTGGATATAATGCTGGTGAAGGAAAAATTAAACGAGCTATTCGTCGTTATAGATCTGATGATTTTTGGAAAATTAGAAAAGGCCGCTATCTAAGAAGAGAAACGAAAAATTACGTTCCCAAAATTATGGCCCTCGCAATCATTGGAAAGAATTTAAGTAAGTTTGGGTTTGAGGATATTGAATTTCAAAAGCCACATGATTTTGAAGAAATAATCGTTCCACCAAATACTGATCTTTATAAAGTTGCAGACGTGATCGATGAGGACTTTGAAACCATCAAAAAATATAATCCCGAACTTCTTCGCTGGCAGACTCCACCCAAGGGTGAAAATTATGTTTTAAGAGTTCCAGTTGGTAGGAAAGATATTTTTGAAAGCAAGAAAAATGAAGTGAATATTTTAGCTACGACTTATAAAGAATACAGCTTACGTGGTCGTGCTACTCTTAGAGATGTCGGAAAGAAATTTAAAGTTCCAAGTTCAATATTGGCGGATTTAAATGGATTGTCTGAAAACAAAAGACTCCTTCCAAAAACATCAGTTCTGCTTCCATTCAGGGCCGAGCATCAAGCAAGAGAACTTGCGATGTATAAGGATCTTTATGAGAAACCAAGAAAGAGTATAGTTAGAAAAAGAACCTATAACAGGTGGATAAAAAGAGGTGTGAGGAATGGAAAAATTATTGATAATCCTTCTCAATTCTACACCGTTAAAAAAGGCGACACGCTTTGGACCATCGCACGGAAAACAGGGGTAAACATAAATACTATAATTCGATCGAATTATAAGCTGGTTAAGCGTAGAATGATTCTCCCCGGAGATAAATTGGCCATTCGTTAAGAGGTTTTTCTCCTTTTAAATCTGATTTCTCTAGGCTAGTATTGACTCAAAGGGAGTTTCTATGGCCGGATTCGGACTACGTTCGTTAAAAAAACAAGATGATCAATCCACGCTTGAAGGTCAGCGTAGCTATTTTCCAAATATAGTAATGGGTGAAACTCTTTTCGGTTATTTAACCTTCAATAAAATTTTTGAGAGATCTGAAGGAAAAGCTCGTTTTCTGACTCGTAATACTTATCTTTCAGAGCAAATTAATAATGATCTTGCTTGCTCAATGAACGCCGTTAGAGATGCTGAGGTTGCTGATGAGTTGGGCTTTGAACAGCTTGAGATAAAGACTGCTACAAAAACTCCACTTTTTTATAAGGACACCAAATTTCATAAATTTGGTTCAAGAGCCAAACCAAACCCACTCCTTCCTGGAGAGGAATTCTTCTCAAAACCTTTTTATCAAGTTGATTTAAAACTAGATATAAATGATGAAGTGCTTGCGGCTAACCAACTTAGAAAGATCATCAAGAAAATTAAAGTTTGTGAACCAACAGACCTTGTTGAACCTGTAAGATTTGAATTACACACAGGTGACGGTGATATTCTTACTTGTGAGAAACTATATTTTTGTGAAAACCCGAGGGATTTTTATCGTTTGGTAGAAAATAAAGAAGCTCTTTCAGAAGAGGTGAAAAAATTCTTGGTTGCCGTAGAGTCGCACCCTGGAATAACGGTTCATTTTAATTGCAAAGGAAAGTTTTCTGAGCATGTTGGATCCATCGTCATTCCTCAAAGTATGACTCATGAATGGGGAAATTTTATCGTTGATATTGAGCCCTATGAAAATGGTTATCAAAATTTTAAAGCGATGACTTTTATAGATGCGGATGACATGCAAGAAGAAGATCTTGCAAAGAAAATTCGTCTTATGCGTAAAGTTTTAGAACGAGTTATGCCGGAACTTGAAAACTGCGAGTGTACTCCTACAATTAAGTTTGATACCGATTTCAGATACCAAGGATTGAATGATGAGCTTTCTGGAAAACTTAGATCAGAAGATGTGAGATTCGTCGGAGCAGGCGCGCCTTTAAGTCATCCAAAAAGCGAACTGTTTCAATACTTTGCCCGTGCAGCTATGAGTTTAAGCCAAATTTAATTGCCATTTCATTCCCTTAAAAACTCAGAGAGCCCAGACTTAAAGTCAGTTTGATTACCTATGATTAGGGGGTTGAGGCATTTCAAAACAATTGCATTGAGTATGCTAAAATGCCGTGTGAGAGGGGAAAAAGAGCATCCCTGCCCTGGAGCACCATCCGTGGCTAAGAACTGTACCTAAATTGTAAGATACCCAGCCTGGGCCTGTCATGAAAATTTCCTAGATGTAAGAAGTTATTAGGTAAGGGGGTTTATGTTCATTAAAAATATTTTATATTTATTTTTAATCTCAATAGCCTTCGTCTCTTGTGATTATGAACCTCCTGGACTGGAAAAGAGTGCGGGAGAGTCGAGTTTTAGTATTCGTGTGGTGCAAATAAAATGTGCTGCCAGTCTGGATGACTGTAAAGATGGTCTCGCCCACGGAGTCAGTGCTATTAGTTTTTATAGCCATGACCCCTGTGAAGATATAAATGATTCAAGTCCTATCGTCGCATCTGGAAGTTCTACGCTTTCTTGTGATGGTTCTACCTGCAACACCGATATTAATGAGTTTTTAAACGGTAATGTACTGGTCAAAAGCCTGTCCCAAGGCTCTTACACTCTCGTGAGTTTCATCGATTTAAACGAAAACAGCCTGCCCGATTTGGATGAACCCTATTTATGTGCTCACGATGTTCAGATTTCCGCCTCCAAGAATAATAGTGCCCTGAGTGTTGTGCTAGTGAGAACTAGAGCTGAAGCGATTTTGTAGAGAGAGATTTTTTGGAGAGTGAGGAAAAAAGAAGGGCCGCATATAGCGGCCCTTTTTTTATTCAAAAAAGTCTTATGACTTAATTAGAACATTACGTCGAACTTTAAGAAGTTCCAAGCAAGAGATGTTTCAGAAGCACCTTTGTTGTCATCGTCAGCTTCATTATCCCAGTCATAAGTAGTCATGTTGTACATTACACTTGGAGAGTAAGTTACATGAAATCCCCAACCAGTTCCGATTGCCCATCTATGACCATACTCAAGAACGATTGAAGTTGCAGAATCATCTTCACCAATTCCTTCTGCAGTCCAGTTAGAAGTATAAGATCCATCACTTGCTGTATGAGTTACATAGTGAAGAGCAAAATAACAAGTATTTTGAAGATCAGTGTTTAGGTTATAGTAACCAGAAAGACCGATAGAAGAACCAGCGTTATCAGTTGTTGAAGTTTCAGAACTTTCACTTTGATAAACTAGTCCAACTTGCCATTGACCAAAAGCTCTTGCGTAGTTAAGAACGATTGATTGCTCTTTACTTGTTTCACCTGCAGCATCAGAGTCATCACTTGCCATTGAGAAATCAAATGAACGTCCTCTGTCACCAGCATCCCATCCATAAAGTCTAACCATGTTTTCACCTGCAGCAAAAGCTGAGGCAGTCATTGTCATAGCAACTACTGCTAATAATAATTTTTTCATTTACACATCCTTTGTTTGTCTAAACATACGTGTTGTTAAAGTATTTTCAATACTAAATAGTGTAATGATTTTGTGCGATTTGACCATAAATTTTAAGTTGTCCTTCATTTGTTGAAGAAAATAAAGCTTACATTTTATTGCCCATGCTACGTCAAAAAATGAACGCTCCAACAAAATGCACAATAGCTGTAGGGGCAATAATATTGAAGGCCCTTTGCTGCTCGGTGATTGTGCTTGTTGAGAGTTATCCACATTTGGTATGTGTTGAAAAAATTATAAAATTCTCAATACTTTTCTCTGCGTAAATCTTTACTAAACATGTTTGACAAACAACTCGGCTGGGCTTCTAATTTAAGTAAGAATAGGAAATTACTACCGGTTAAAACGGATAACAAGTTGCCTTATGAAGGTAAAAACAAGGAGAAAGTTAATGAAAAAACTTGCAATTGCTACAGTTGGATTAGCTGTACTTTCTACAAGTGCTTTTGCTACGAAAGCAAGATTGGAAGCTCTAGGGGAGAGTGCTTTCGGTTCTCAGTTCTTAGATGACAACCGAAACGTATTTTTAAACCCAGCTCACTTAAACACTCATTATGATTGGGTAACAATGGAATGGGGTGATACAGACCAAGCTTACACTGGTGCAACAGCTGATAGTGCTGCAAATCCTAAAGCTGAAGGTGGGATGTTTAAAAATAATGGAAACATTATTTACGGTCTATATTTTGGATCTGAGTCTGATACTTCTCAGAACCTAAGAAAAGCTGCTGGTCTTTCTGATGAAGCTGCAGAAGAAACAAACAACCTAGACATCTTTGTTGCTGGTGATGCTGGAGTTCAGTGGGGGGTTAGACTTACTAACGGTTCTTACTCAAACGAGCAAGGTGCTAGTGATGTAGAGAATGCACAAACAAGACTTACTGTTGGTGTGGTTTCTGGAAACATCGATGGTTTCTTAAACTTTGGTCTTGCTAACACAGCAGATGACGGAACAAATGAATTTGACGGAGCTGGATCAATTGATCTTGGTGTGACTTATGCCATGGGTGATCTAGACCTAATGTTACGTTACAACTCTATTACAGCTGAAGATGCAGACGGTGATGAGTATACAGCTGCAAATACTTGGCTTGGTGTTGCTAAAAACTATAAGCTAAATGACAAAGCACAAGCTTGGGCATCTGCTTTCTACAAAATGGATACTTCTACTAATGGATTTAGTGGAACTGATGTTGACTCAAAGTCTACTTACCTACCAGTAAGTATCGGTGTTGAAGTTATGGCTAAAGAGTGGTTGGCACTTAGAGGTTCAGTAACTCACGAAATTATCGGAAGCGATGAGAACGATGCTGGAGATACTAAAACAAGAGCAGACTCTACTAATGTAGCAGCTGGTGCTTCTTTAATCTTTGGTGACTTCAATATTGATGGTCTAATCGGTAACTCTGCTGGTGGTGCTGCTGCAGGTGGTACTAACACTGCAACAGGTGCTGGTAACCTTAGAACTGACAACCTAATGTCAAGAGTATCTATGACTTACAAGTTCTAATAGGATGTTAGAAACAAGAACATATGTGTTCGACCCGGGTCTTTGTACCCGGGTTTTTTTTACCTTAAACGCTGACTACTTTGAGCTGCACCCACATACTTTCTCTCCATTTGCTTAAGATAAGAATAGAGTTCTGATTCTCGGTGAGCAAAATAATCATAATTTTTATGGCCGCGCCAATCTGATAACGCTGAATCTATTGAATCAAGATAGCTTATCTCTAAACAGGAGTCTCTTCGGTCTTTATTTCTTCGGTTAAGGCTTGCTACTGAACTCGGTCTACGACTATCAGCTTTAATAACGGGATTATCATCGTAGCAATTGTCTACTTGTGTTTGATAACTCTCAACGAGTTTATCTTCAACAAACTCCCGGTTAAGTTGCCATTGTCTTGAAACCTCGCTGTTAAGTTTGGACTTAACAAAGGGGAGATTTACAAATTTATCACAAAGAGGAGTTCCAAATTTTATATCAAGCTGTTCTTTGGGATGATAAAAATAATTTTCAGGATAGAAATTAGTAATTTTTTGAAGACAAATATTTCTCACCTGTTTAAATGAGAATACATTGGCAAAGAAAGTATCATGATCATCTGAAAATTGACCTAGAGCCTTTAAACTAGCCTCCTTAAAGTGCTGAGTAAGTCTAATTTTCTCAGAGAGATAATCTTTCTCAAGAATATTATTAAGTGTCTGCAGTAATTTTCCTTGTAGAAAGCTAAGCGCAAACGATTGCTCTTTAGATTCAAGTTTAAATTCAATCACTTCATCATTTACTCGATGAAAGGCTTTTAACTCTGCCATCTTATAAATACTCGAATCGAGTTCACGATTAATACAGTTCACAAGTTTTGGATTAACGAAATAACGTCCACCAGAAAAGGCTAGGGGAAAATCTAATTTCACATTAGAGTCTCTGCCTTCACTTTTACAGCTATCCCACATCTTAGTGGCCGCTTGGTTAAGTCTTGCTGAGTAAGGTGCAAGAAATTGCTTGGCCACTTCATTCGTGCGACTCTCTACCTTGTCAAAAGGGAAGAGTTGAAGAATATCTAGTTCGAGTGTCTTTTTATAATAATTACTCATGCTAGGGTGTAAAAGAACAATTTGGTTGAGTTTAGATTTCATCTTTTGATCGAAACAATGCTTAGGGGCTTGATGATCAAAACATCCAATATAAACAGCCTTCGGATCAACCGTTTCAATAAATTTTTGTTTTACTTCATAGCCAATGAGAACTTCTGGTCCGTGACGTTTGAGTTCAATTTTTCTTTGAAGCACTTTTTCAGCAATATATTTTTCAATATTATTATGAAATCGAGAGAGCTGATGTCCGTATTGGATATTGTTTATCTCTGAGAAAAATTGGCAGCCTTCATAAAAATTTTGCTTAATCTCACTAATCCCATAGCTGATGAATCCTGGGATTTGTTTTTCAACACATTGATAGAGGGGGTGATCAATTGTGTTAGCAAGTTCTCTTTGATGTTCTTGCATGGTTTTTTCAGGAGTAATATGCTCATCCATACATTTCTTCCAAATTCCTACCTCTTGCAAAGACCATTTATTTGAAAAATCGTGCATATACTGAGCGTATAATCCAGAGGGATCATAAACTTTATCGTGATAGATTTCTTTTTTTACCCATTTTACTAATTCATTAGGCGTTCTATTGATCAGTGTTTGAGGATCAAAGCGATAATACGCCACAATACTCGCAAACTGTTCAATAGGTGAGAGTCTGGATTTTTCGTCCACATAGTCATTATTTGTAAGATTAGAAATCCACTTTGATTCCGTTTTTTTACTATAAGGATTAAAGAGGCTTCTTTTTCGCCATTGAGAAACATCCAACCAATATTTCGAATGACTCACACTTGAGCCTCCTAAGCTGAATCCTTCTTGGCGATCCACATATTTTGCAATCTCTCTGGTAAGAGAGATAAAGAAATTCTTAGATTCTCCCTTGGTGCAATCATTATGGAGAAGAATTTGTCCTTTAGGTAGAGAGAAAGCACATTGATTGGAAGCTTGCTCAATTCGAGCGTTAACTGGTACTTTATGAATCGACTTCATCAGTGGGATAAAAGTTAATTTTTCAGGAAGACTTTTAGCTAAGAAATAGAACTTTTTTAATTCCTGTCTATCAAAAAGATAGTCTTGGTAACTGAATTGTTTTTTATCATAAGTTCCAGGATGACTATTTTCTTGTTCAGGAAGATAATTACTCATCGAAATCATGCTGCCTGTTTTTAAATACCAATAATAAGTTATAAGACCGGAAAGCCCTGATTGATCTTGGTAGAGTTTATTCAATACGCAAGGCACATCTGAGCATTGAGAAAAATCATAGCCTGAAGTACTGACTTGATCTCCGATGAGATCTTTATAATCAGCAAGGAGTTGAGCACCAATTGAAGGAAGTTTACTGAGATCAAGCCCATAAAACTTTCCTTCAAGTGTTGAACCTGTTTGATAATATTTTTCAAGTTCACTAATTTCAGATTGAATCAACTGGTAATTGACATCATTAAATGCACATTGATTAGCGCTGGCAATTGATCTGTAGGAATTAGATCCCTCAAGATCATATTTAGTTTGGTAGTACTGCCATTGCGTAAATGTGGAGAGTGTTTTTCTGGATGAAACAATATTTTGATAAATCAGTACACTAGATAAAAGAACAAGAACAACAGCACCTCCCAAGTATAAATTGAGCTTTTGAGATCGCTGTAAGCGTCTTTGCCAAAGTTTTAGGGAAATATGAATTCTTCTTTTATTGAACATTATAGTACATTACCTCTGTTACTGTATCTCTTGTTTCATCATAGATAATATTCATTCTTTGCGAGGGGAGGTGTAATTGCCACAGATGCTCTCCCGCCTCAGCGCTATTTTCGATTTTAGTAAATTGCTGAGGGTAGTTCTTATAATGTTGTCGCCAAAATTGTAATTTCGTTTCATAACTGGCTGGAGCTCTTTGCACCACTGTAATGAGTTCTTCACGAGCTTGAATGGTGACATCTTTCCACACCATGACTTGCTTGGTTGGATTTTCAAATTGGGTAAAATCTGGATCACCCAATCTGGACACTGCTTCATCAGTGTAGGTCTGTCCCGGGATTAGTTTGGCAACGTGAAATTGCCTTGAGCAACTAATTACGGTAAATAGACATAAAAGAAAGACGTTCACTTTTAGAGTCTTCATGCATAACTATTCGGAAAATGATAAGGTGAACTTAAGTAAATTAACTTATTGAAATTATAGGATAATGTTAAAAAAATCTCGTATAGCTATCTTATTGATTTTGTTGGTCTCATGCCTGCTTATCTTCCTGATTTATTTAGTCAGTCTCTATTCAGATGTCTCTTTACTTAAAAATCACTACCCAGTTTATAGCCTAGAAAATCAGCGCTACGAATTACAAAAGACGAAACCTGAGCATTGGGTAGCGCATAGTGAAGTCTCACATAATGCTAAATGGGCCATCATTGTGTCAGAAGACTGGGCCTTCTTCGATCACTATGGAATAGATGTCAATCAATTGGAAAAAGTGATTGAAGAGAGTTTAGAAGAACAGTCTTTTGTTCGAGGAGCAAGCACTATCACTCAGCAAGTTGTTAAAAATGCACTTTTGACTCCCGAAAAAACTTTGGTGAGAAAGTTCAATGAAATCCTAATGGCACTCATGTTAGAGAAAATTCTCTCTAAAGATGAAATCCTGGAACATTATCTTAATCTTATCGAACTAGGTGAAGATCTCTATGGGATTAAAGCGGCAAGCCAATTTTATTTTCAAAAAAAGCCTTCAAAACTTAATGCTAAAGAAGGTGCATTCTTGGCCATGCTACTTCCTAGTCCCGTCAGATATTCTCAATCTTATCGCAACCAAAAATTAACTGAATTTGCAAAGTCTCAAATTGAAGAGATTTTGATTAAACTCAGACAAGCTAGGGTTTTAACGGAAGAACAAAGGCAAGTTGAACGAAGAAGAGTGCTCTCCTTTGAAGTCATGAATTATTTTGGTGAAGATCTTCTAAGCATTGAAAAAGAACTAGGCTTATAGACAGCGAAGACACTCGTATGCGGCTGCTGTGGCGGCATTGGAAAGATTTAGAGAGCGAATATGTGGTGAAAATTGAGGAAGACTGACCACACGATCTGAGTAATTCTGCATAATATCATCTGGAATCCCTTTCGTTTCAGCTCCAAAGATAAGATAGCAGCCTTCACTATATCCTGCATCGTAGTGATATTTCTCTTTATGATTTTCAAAAAGAAAAAGAGCTTCTCTTTTTGGTTTTTCTTGCTCTATGAAATCCTCAAAGGACTCGTACTCTTTGATTTCAACATGTTTCCAGTAATCCAGTCCTGCTCTTCGCACGGCTTTTTCGGAAAGATCAAAGCCATAGGGCTTAATTAAAATGAGTCTTAATCCAAGCGCCACACAAGTACGCCCGATACTCCCAGTATTTCCAGGAATCTCGGGCGTTATCAAAACAATATTAAATTTTTTTTTAGCCATTTAACAATTTGTGAAGAGATCTTACCATCAATCCTGACGCACCTTTAGGCGGACAATAAGGAAGGTGAGATTGAGAATCACAGACTCCGGCAATATCTAAGTGAGCCCATTTGATATCATCTTTAATGAAATTCTCTAAGAATGCTGCGGCTGTTGCCGTTCCAGCTCTGGCAGGAGTCCCAATATTTTTAAGATCTGCAATTTTAGATTTCATATCTTCTCTCCACTCTGGGATGATAGGAAGTTGCCACATATACTCATCTTGCGCCTTAGCCGAGTCTTGAACTTGTTTAACAAATTTATCATCATTACCAAGTACGGCACAAACTTGTGAGCCAAGAGCTACGAGACAAGCTCCCGTTAACGTCGCCGCATCAATTATATAATCTGGCTTTTGATCGCAAGCATAATCCAAACAATCTGCAAGAACGAGTCTTCCTTCAGCATCAGTGTTTAGGATCTCCACGGTAAGACCATTTCTTCCTTTCACTATAGAGTCTGGAGTTGTCCCCGTTGCAGAAACGGCATTATCAGTCATTCCAAGGATACAAGTAATCTTATAGGGAGAATTGTTTAATACAGCTGCTCTAAAAGCTCCATAGACAGTTGCTGATCCACCCATATCAAATTTCATACCCATCATGGAACCACCTGGCTTAAGCGAGTATCCACCAGTATCAAAAGTTAGACCTTTACCAACAAGAGCGTAGTGCTTAGTATTTTTAGTCACTTTTTTTGGAGTGTAGGTTAGGTGAACAAGTCTTGGCTCATAAGCTGAAGCAGCATTTACTGAAAGAAAGAGATTCATATTCTCTTTTTTAAGATCTGCTTTTCCCATGATTTTAACTTTTACGCCTTTACCTTTAAGAGCTGTTTTCACATCTTTTTCAACTCTTTTTGCATACTCTTCAGAATGAAGGACATTAGGAGCTTCATTCACAAGATCTCGACAGAAATTTACCGAGTCAGCTAGGTTTCTAGATGACTCTTCTACTTTCTCAATTTGTTTTTTTACTTTTTTATCGGAGACATAAATACAAATATCTTTGAAACTTTCTTTTTGAGCTTCTTTGAAATATTTATCAAATTTATAACCTGTCATGATCAACGCTTCATTTATCAAGCTGGCCGTTTCAGCAAGTTTATTAATGGCATTAAAAGAGGCAGCGTCAATCGCCACGCTATTATACTTATTACCACTAACAGCTTGTAGGGCAGCGGCAGTTGCTCTTCTGATTCCTTCTGCTTTCGCTTTCGTTTTTTCACCCATCCCAATGACAATGACGTCACTCATTCGGCTACAGGTAAAACCATAGGTGGTCCCAGCGGCGGCTTTAAAGTTTTTACTGGACTTCGCCATGGCAAATTCTTTTTTTAGTTGAGCGTCAGACCAAGAGAGTTGAACTCCTCCGTCTTTTTTAGCATAGGCAGCTACCACCACAGCTTCTGAGCTTTCAAAATGCTTCGTATCAAAGTCAAAATGTATTTTCATGGATTCTCCTTATAGAAATAAGGCTTAAGCCTAGCAAATTCAGAATTTATTGTCTAAATCGAGGCCATAAAGTACTCTTAGATTTGTGATAAAACTCTACTTTAGCTACATTGCATCAAATTTGATCACGCCTTTTTTAGTGAGCACCATCTTTTTTGTGTCCTTTCTTATGACCTTCGAATTATTTCGAATAATGTCATTGGTGAGTTCTGATGAAATTAGTCTTCTGTTTATCTTAGGAATGGTGGGAAATGTTCTTGTGACACTTATTCCTATGGCGGTCCCTATTTCAATCTATTTTTCGACTATTTTTAGTTTAAATCGCATGTCAGGGGATTCAGAGTATGTGGCCATGAGAGCAGGAGGTTTGGATAAGAAGAATATTCTCCTACCTTATCTGATAGTGGCCGCTATGACGGGTGTTTGTCTTTACTTTTTAAATCAACAACTCGTTCCCGATTCTCATAGGGCCGTAAGAAAAAAAATTAAAATTATCTCTTCAACCAGTTTGATTCAAGGTCTAAAGTCTGGACAGTTTTTTACCAACCTTTCAAATATCACCATTTTCCCGAGCTACGTGGATGAAAAGACAAAAGATATTGAAGAAATTTTTCTGCATATTTTCGAACCTCAAACCTCATTAAATAAAGTTATCGTAGCGAAGTCCGGAAAAATTATTCACGATAAAAATGAGAAAACGGGTTTAGAGTCTTTTAAATTATTTCTAAAAGATGGAAGTATTCTCAATAGAGATCGTGATAATAAAGATATTGAGAAAATTCTTTTTAAAGAGTACGAACTTCCCATATCGGAGCAGCGCTTTAATTATAGAACTGTCACGAAAGAGATTATGATGAATCAAGCGGAACTTGCTAGTTTCATTGCAGGCGGAGTTGAGAAAGCAGTTGAGATGGGATTCAAAGAGAAAGATTTTTTTAACGCTCGTTATGAATATTGGAATCGAATCAACACACCAATTCTGTGTCTGATTCTAACCTTTCTTGGTTTTGGTTTGGGAGTTACTGGTAACCGAGGAAAAGGTAAAAACTCCAGCGGAAAAGCAATTTTACTTTTAATTGGCTACTATATTATTTACTTTGCGTTTGTGAGCCAGGCTAAAGACGATAAAATTCCAGTTATTCTCTGTGCAATTGTGCCTAATTTTTTATTATTTTTAGTAGGATTTAGATTATATCGCAAAGTAGATTGGCTAAGCTAAAAACTTTAAATCTCTTTTTTCTCCGCCATCTTCTCAATATATTCAGCTGAAGTATAAGATTTACCTTGAAAGGTTGGGAAGAGAGGAAGCTTTAAATCTTTTCCGGCGCCCTGAGGGAAGATCAGACTTTTTACTCCCGTTCTCGTGTAGGCATTTATCAGTTGATTATTATAAAAGACTTTTGCGACATTGTAATTTCCCATAAAGATTTTAACCACATCTCCACGAATCAAAACACTACGCCCTTTCCTTAGAATATATTTTTTTATTGGTTGATCATCTGCTTGATAAGCAATCCAGGTATCACCATCCACCGCTCTTAGGTAGACATTTTGTTTTCCTTGGACCATTGCTAATCGAATATTTTCAGGCAGTAAACTTGGATCAGATGCCTCGGGAGAGTCTTTTACTATTTCAAAAGTGTTAAGCGGAGCTTGGTAAAAGTTTTTGTAAGGAAATTTGCCATCTGCAGTCTTGGTCTGAGCCTCCGGTTCCTTTTCAGCTTCTTCTTCTTCTTCTTCTTCTTCTTCACTCTCTTCTTCTTTATTTACTTGTACTTTGTTCTCATCTTTAGCTTTTGTTACCACATTAGCTTTTGCTACCACATTAGTTTCTTCTTCACTGGCTTTATCCTGGGTCGCAAGGCTGACTTCATCATTCTCAGTAGCTTCCTCTACCAGTTTTTCTTCTTCATTATTTTCTTGTGTTTCGCTAGTGAGGTTTTGCTCAGCAAAGTCTTTGTTTCCTTTCATTTCTAAGATATTTTCATCCTCAGACTTTAAGGGAGTCTCGCTAGATATTTGCTTGTGCTCATAATTTAGTTGAGAGAAAAAACTGGCTATGCCTTTTCCAATAAGTATCACCACTAGAATGACTCCCATTGAGATGAATATCTTTTTATTGAAAAAAGACTGAATGATAGAAATAAAGGTTTCTTTTAATTCATCGTTTTCTTCTGCAACTTGGTTTTCACCTTGAAGTGATCCTAGATTTGTTCTTTCTAATTCGGGTTCCTCTGCCTCACCAGCTTGATGTTGATAAGTTTGCATAAGTGAGTCTTTGGCCTCATTTTGATCCCAACCAATTGTTCTAGCGTAGTTGGAAACAAAGCCTTTAACATAGGTTTTATTAGGTAATTTATCTAATTCGTCATTTTCTAGATGTCTTAAAATATTAATATTTATTTTGGTTTTTTGTGCAACGAGATCGAGAGAAATATTTTTTGCTTCTCGCTTCTTTTGCAGAATTTTTCCAATAGATTCAAAACTTTCCATATTCTAGTATTTTATGAACTTTTCTGGATTTTAAAAGTCAGGAGTCAAAATCTGCCCATAAGGATCTTCCCCTTGCATAACTCTTGCCTCATATTGGCGCAATTTTCTATTGAGAGTTCTTAATTGCTTTTGAGCAGACTTAGCAATTGGTGAGCCTTGGAACCTTCCGATAATATCTTCTAATTTCTCTTTTGCTGAAGCAACTTGGTCTAGTTTGATATGGGTTAGGGCGCTATAATAGATTGGCTCTGGGTTTTCATAGCAGACTCCCTTACTTGCATTTTTAAAACTACTTAGTGCGTCTTCGTAGCGAGCTCCTCTGTAATAAATCTGTCCTAGCTGAAAATGTGCTGGGCAATAGGCTTCGTTTTCAGACACAGCTTGGCGAAAGAAGTTTTGGGCCTGGCGATTATCATTTTTCTTTAAACTTAAAACACCTAGGTTGTAATAAGTTCTAAACTGTTGCTCGAAAGTGAGATCATCTAACACGACTTTAAAATTTTTCTCTGCAAGATCATACTGTCCTACTTCCATATATACTGTAGCGAGATTCAAAATAGCCTGAGTATTTTTTGGGTCGAGCTCTACTGCTTTTTTCAGATGACCAAGAGCAAGTTTTGGTTTCTTCTTAAAAAAGAAGGCCATGCCAAGATTATTTCGAATACGAGAATCTTCTGGTTTCAATTTATAAGCTTCAACTAAATTCCGGATTGCGGCAGAGTAATTCTTCTCTACTAAGCCTCTGGTACCTTGATTATAATAGACTTCGGCTTTTTTCTCAGTCTTTGAAAGAGTATTTTTCTCTGATGACGCACAAGCTGCTAATAAAATTAAAATGATAAGATAGCGCAATCCGTCCTCCTTGCATGCGATTCTAAGTTATACTACATAATTTATCAGGATTTTTGAACCCACTAAGATTTTTGCTGCATCACAATAATACTTTCAAAATGAAAGGTACTGGGAAAGAAGTCAATTAACCAAATATCGCTAACCTCGTAGGACTCCAAAATAGGCTTAATATCATTGATTTGGGTAATGGGATTGCAAGACATATAGAGTAAATTCTTGGGCCGATAGTGCTCAATCCACTTTGAAAGTCCTTTAAAACCGCTCCTTGGTGGATCAATAAATACGCAACCAAAATCATCGGTCACTTTCTTCTTAAATATTTTTAGGGCATCTTCCTTAAAAAGGTCGAGGTTTACTTGATCATCATTTGGATCTGTATACAGGTCCACACAAACTCTGCGATCAAAATTTAGTTTATGGCTGAGATTTCCTTCTCCGCCAAAGAGCTCAAGAAGGCCTCCTTCAATTTCCCCATATTGCGCGAGAATTAAATCTTGAACCTTTTTGTTCAAAGGTTCATTGACTTGAGTAAATCCTCCCGATGCATAGGGCTTATTCCAATTGATCTTGATTTCATTATTCTTGAAATAAAGCTCCACATGTCCTCTTGTAGGCTCTTTCAGACGGCGTCTCTGCTGTTGCCATTGACTGAGAAAATCATCAAAAACTTGTTTAAGCTGAGGTTGCATAATAAGACAATCAGGGACTGCAATGATGTGATTGGTTTTACTTTGTTTAAAGCCGATCAAATTTTTATCATAATGCAGTTGAATTCGATTTCTATAATGTAATCTTTGATCGCTAGCCAGAACTTTGATGTCTAAGTGAGGTATATCTCTTAGCATGCGAGCGAATGTCTGAGTCTTTATTTTGAGTTCATTTGAATAATCAGTATGCAAAAAATGGCAACCTGAGCAAGTGTTAAAATGTCTACACTCAGGTGTAATTCTATCAGGCGATTTCTTTGTGAGCTTTTCTAATTGACCAAAACAGACACCTTTTTTTTGCTTGAGTATTTTGAATATGCCTTCTTCATCTGGAAGAGTTTTGGGAATAAAGAAGACCTCACCATCTTTTTTGAAGACGCCTTGTCCTAGTGGATCAATATGATCAATTAAAAATCTATCCATAAGTGCCAATTTTGCTCGGTTAGAAAAATACTTATAATCACGTAAAATTATATATATATGACGAGATTGTATCAAAATATTCCTCTTTTATTGGAGCTATTTCTTAATGGGCTCTTTATTATGGTCTACTCGTTTTATAGCACCACAACAATCGAGACTTCTTGGATAAGCGCTGTGGTAGTTGAAACTGTGCTTGAGGTTTTCGCGGGGATGGCACCATTTGTTGTCTTGGTTTCCGTCATTTCTTTTTTTATTAAATCACATACGGTTGAAGAGTTTATTCGGAAATATATTTTCTCGCTTATTTGTATTGTCCCTATGTTTTTTACTTGGGGAGACATTCAATTCACTTTTTGGTTAGCGGCCGTTCACTTATTTTCTTCCGTTCTTTCGGTTTATGAAGCACCGACGGTCTACACTGAAAAAGAGGAGCGTGAAGAATCCAATGAACAAACTCTTAATTTGGGGGTGTTGGAAAAAATTAAATTAGCGCCAGCACAGATTGTCATTCTCTCTTTTTCCGCGATTATTGGGGTCGGAACATTATTTCTTCTCCTTCCGATTTCGGCAGCAAGCGGAAAAAATATAACTTTAGTGGATGCATTTTTTACGGCAACAAGTGCGACCTGCGTGACAGGGCTTACCACGCTATCTATCGCTGATAATTTCAGTTTTATAGGGCAGGTTTTTATTCTCATTTTGATTCAAATTGGAGGACTTGGATATATGACTCTCTATTCTTCCATGACAATCCTTCTAGGAAAGTCATTGGCGGTGAGAGATCAAGTTCTTATGCAAGACTTACTTGATATTTCCTCCTTAGAAGACTTACTTCAGATGATCATTAATATTATCAAATATACCCTTGTGATAGAGCTTATAGGTGCCGCGATTTTAACCTTTGCCTTTAATTCTCAAGGCTATGAATTTGGTGAGGCACTTTATTATGGAATCTTTCACAGCGTCTCTGCTTTTTGTAACGCAGGATTTGCTCTGTTTAATAATTCACTCGAAAATTTTCAATTAAATCCTGCCATACATTTTACGATCTCACTTTTAATCTTTCTTGGAGGACTTGGATTTATAGTTATAAAAGAGCTCGAGTATGTCCTGCTTAAAGGTGGAAAACTTATTAACTTAAGTGTGCACTCTAAAATAGTATTAACAACAAGTTTATCGCTAGTTTTTATGGTCGCAATCTATATCTTTTTTAGCGAATTTTTACACGGTCTTAACGATTTAAGTGTCTGGGAAAAACTCCAAGTCTCTTTGTTTCAGTCTCTCACAACTAGAACGGCTGGGTTCAATACCATCTCACTTGAGGCTTTGCATCCCCATACAATTTATCTTTTTACGTTGATCATGTTTATTGGCGCCAGCCCAGGATCAACTGGTGGGGGAATCAAAACCACAACCTTTGCTATTTTATTTCAATCGGTAAAGGCGACGCTAAAAGGAAGAGATAAGGTTGAGTTCTTTGATCGTAAGGTACCCAATATTGTCGTTGTACGAGCGGTTGCTATTATTGTCATATCACTTATTATCGTTAGTTTTTTTATACTTCTCATGATGAGACTAGAGCCAGATAAAGACTTTTTAAAAGTCTTTTTTGAAGTTGTTAGTGCTTTTGCCACGGTTGGACTTTCCTTAGGGATAACACCATTATTGTCCTCTGGAGGAAAGTTAGCGCTGATTCTCGTCATGTTTATTGGAAGGGTGGGACCTTTGACACTGGCACTCGCATTAGGACAGAAAAATCAAGATAAAGGGAATGTTGATTATCCAGAGGGAAGGATAATGATAGGTTAATTTATGATTGTAACAGTAATTGGATTAGGAACATTTGGAGCAAAAACGGCAACGCGACTTTTTGAAAAAGGTGCGGAAGTTATTGCAATTGACAATAAGGAAGAACTCGTTGAGAAAATTAAAGAACGAGTCACCCATGCCATAAAGGTTGATATTACCAATGAGAGAGCCGTCCGGGGAACGAATATCACCGATGTGGACGTTGCGATAGTTGCAATTGGGGATAATATTGAAACCAGTATTCTTGCGGTAGCACTTCTCAGAAA